>Ga0068859_100002006_pt1 | contig 20774 bp, 14 predicted proteins | sample KBSSwiS22_FD_66585 | JGI IMG/M metagenome (GOLD analysis project Ga0068859, IMG submission 66585) | Switchgrass rhizosphere microbial communities from Kellogg Biological Station, Michigan, USA - KBS Switchgrass S2-2 | ecosystem: Host-associated > Plants > Roots > Rhizosphere > Soil ...
AGGGCGACTTCTGCGATCTCGACGACGGCCTGATCTACCTGTACGCGGACTACGAGGGAAAGACCTACGTCGAGTGGCAGCAGGAGACGGGCCCGACGTCCTTCAACGTCTACGAGGGAGACCTCGCGACACTGAAGGCGACCGGCGTGTACACGCAGGCCGTCGGATCGAATCCAAACGCCCAGCGGCACTGCGGGGTCCTGGATCCGTGGGTGGCGGACTTCGAGCCGGTTCCCATCGGAAGCCTGAAGTTCGCGCTCGTGACGGGCGTCACGGCGGGCGTCGAAGGTAGCCTCGGCACGAACAGCGCGGGAGCGGCGAGAGGGAACACCAACCCATGTCCATGACGGTGATGCGCCGCTCAGGCCTCGTCGTCGTGATTCTTGCGCCTCTGTTGACCGTTGCGTCGCCCAAGACGCTGACCCTCGACGACCGCGTCGCCGCCCGGCGCGCGATCGAAGAGGTGTACTGGCGCCACCGCATCTGGCCCGCGGACAATCCGGGCACCAAGCCGAGCCTCGATCAGGTCCTTCCCGAGTCCGCGATCCGCGCGCGGGTCGAGGACGACCTTCGCAAGTCCGAGGCGCTCGATGTGCTCTGGAGCGTCCGCGTCGGCACCGCCGAGCTCCAGGCCGAGATGCGCCGCATGGCCGCGCAGTCGCGTGACGGCGAGATGCTGCGCGAGCTGTTCGAAGCGCTCGGCAACGATCCTTACCTCATCGCCGAGTGCTTGGCGCGACCGCTCCTCACGGATCGTCTCGCGCGCGAGAAGTTCGACGACGGAACCTTCGACGCCTTCTGGGCGGGTGAGAAAGCGAAGCACCCCGTCGTCGAGCCCACGGCGATAGGAACCATCGAGCCGGTCACGCCGAATGCGACCACGTGTACCGACGACACCTGGTCCACGATGAATTCCACGATCCCCGACGGCCTCTTCGAGCACACCGCTGTCTGGACCGGCACCGAGATGATCGTGTGGGGAGGCACGGATTCCTCCGGCCTGCACTCTTCCGCGGGCTTTCGCTACAACCCGGCGACCGATAGCTGGACCCGGGTCACCAACGACGGAAGTCCCGAAGCCCGCATCCGACACACCGCCGTCTGGACGGGGACGGAGATGATCGTCTACGGCGGAGCGACGTCGAGCGTCGGCCTCCAGACCGGCGGCCGCTACAACCCGTCGACCGACACCTGGACACCTACGCCCCCATCGCCCGCGTCGGCCCCGTCGTACTCGCACACCGCAATCTGGACGGGCTCGCGGATGATCGTCTGGGGAGGGTATGACGGCCAGGACACGCACGCCGTGATGGGCGGCATCTACGACCCCGCCGCCAACACCTGGTCCCTCACGTCGGCGGGGCCGGAAGGTCGCACGGGCCACACGGCCGTCTGGACCGGCTCGAAGATGATCATCTGGGGTGGCACGTTCTTCAACACGGGCGGGGTCTACGATCCGGCCACGAACACGTGGACGGCGACGTCGACGGCGGGCGCCTGCCCGTCGGACCGCACCCGTCACTCCGCCGTTTGGACCGGCACGAGGATGATCGTCTGGGGCGGCACGACCGGTGTCACCACGTTCAGGGACGGTGGTGAGTACGACCCCGTCTCGAACACGTGGAGCGCGGTCCCGACCCTCAGTGCTCCCGCCGCGCGGTCCGGCCACCTCGCGTTCTGGACCGGATCTCGGATGATCGTCTACGGGTCGGATACCGGCGTCAACACCGGCGGCACGTACGCCCCCGCGACCCACACCTGGGGTCTGACACCTCCGTCGAGCTTTCCCGTGGCCCCGACCCGGGGCGTCTGGACCGGGACCACGATGATCGTATGGGAAGGGCGGTCGGGTGGACGCTACAACCTCCTCGGGGACTCGTGGGGCGCGATGTCCGAGCCGTCGCCCGCCCCTTCGGCGCGTTTCGGACACCGATCGGTGTGGACCGGAGCGGAGCTGATCGTGTGGGGCGGCGCCGAGCAGAAGCCCTCGACCCTCGGCCTCCAGACCGGCGGACGGTACGACCCCGCGACCGACACGTGGACCGCGACGCCGATGCTTGCGGCGCCGTCCGCACGTCAGCTCCACACCGCGGTGTGGACGGGCATCGAGATGATCGTGTGGGGGGGACGGTCGGGACCCGAGACGAACACCGGCGGCCGCTACGATCCGCAAGCGAACGCGTGGAAGCCGACGACGACGTTGGACGCTCCCTACGCACGGGCGAATCACGTCGCCGTGTGGACCGGCACGCGCATGGTCGTTTGGGGAGGCGACGCGGGCGGGGGTCGCTACGACCCGGTCACCGACACGTGGGTGCCCGTGAACCTCACGAACGCTCCGGAGGCAGGGAACGACTCCACCGCGGTGTGGACCGGAACCGAGATGATCGTCTGGGGCGGTAACGTGACCAACGTGATGAACACGGGAGGCCGGTACAACCCGGCGACTGACTCTTGGATCGCCACCTCCACCGGGGCGAACGTTCCCAGTGCGAGGTCCAAGCACACGGCGGTCTGGACCGGCTCGCGAATGATCGTGTGGGGCGGCTTCGGGCAAACGCTCGAACAAACCGGCGGCCGTTATGACCCTGTGTCCAACACTTGGCAGGCCACGGCGACCACGGGCGCGCCTTCCGGACGGACGGGGCACTCCGCCGTGTGGACCGGCGACCGCATGGTGATCTTCGGCGGCAGCCCGGCCATGGGCGTCAGCTTGAAGGACGGCGCCCGTTACGATCCGGTTGCGAACACCTGGACACCGACGAGCATCACGGGTCAAGTTCCTTCGACGCGCGACACGTTCGCCGCGGTGCGGGCCGGGAACGAGATGCTCGTCTGGGGCGGCGAGCCGCTGACCGCGACGGGCGCACGCTACTGCCTCGGCCCGTGCACGCTCACCACCTGGTACCGCGACGTGGACGCGGACGGCTACGGCAACGACGCGGTCACCACGACCGCGTGCGACAAGCCGGCGGGGTACTCGCCGTATCGGGGCGACTGCAACGACGGCAACGCGAGCGTGCGCCCGAACGCGACCGAGACGTGCAACGGCATCGACGACGACTGCGACACCGCGATCGACGAAGGGTTCGACCTCGACGGCGATACGCAGACGACCTGCGGCGGGGACTGCAATGACGCCGATCCCACGGTGTTCACGGGCGCTCCGCAGCTCTGCGACGGGAAGAGCAACGACTGCGCCGCGTCGGGCTGGCCCGCGATTCCGGCGAACGAGATCGACGGAGACGGAGACGGCTTCCGTCTGTGCAGCGGCGAATGCAACGATGCCGACGCGACGGTCTACCCGGGCGCGCCGCAGCTCTGCGACGGGAAGAACGACGACTGCTCGAGTCCGACGTATCCCACCGTCCCCTCGAACGAGGTCGATGCCGACGGCGACGGATATCGCCTTTGCGCGAACGATTGCAACGACGGCAATCCGGCGATCCACCCGAACGCGATCGAGACCTGCAACGGCATCGACGACGACTGCTCGGGGCAGGTCGACGACGATGCGCTGGGCGTGGACAGCGATTCGGACGGCCTGCGCAACGCATGCGACAACTGCCGCACGGTCGCGAATCCCGCGCAGGCGGATTCCGACGGCGACGGCGCGGGTGACGCGTGCGACAACTGCGCTTCCGTGGCGAACGCCGCCCAGACGGATTCCGACAGTGACGGTGCCGGCAACGCCTGCGACAATTGCCCGACGGTGTCGAACTCTCTCCAGTTCGACGCCGACCTCGATCGCGTGGGCGACGCGTGCGACAACTGCCCGAACGATCCGAACCCGTCGCAAGCCAACATCGATGCGGACGCGCAGGGCGACTTCTGCGATCTCGACGACGACCTGATCTACCTGTACGCGGACCACGAGGGAAAGACGTACGTCGAGTGGCAGCAGGAGACGGGCCCGACGTCGTTCAACGTCTACGAGGGCGATCTCGCGACGCTCAAGGCGACCGGCGTGTACACGCAAGCCGTCGGATCGAATCCGAACGCCCAGCGGCACTGCGGGGTCCTGGATCCGTGGGTGGCGGACTCCGAGCCGGTGCCGATCGGGACCGCGAAGTTCGCGCTGGTCACGGGTTCGAACACACTCACTGGACTAGGAACGAACAGCGCGGGAGTTGCAAGGGCGAACACGAATCCGTGTCCGTGAAGCCGGCCGCGATCGCACTCGTGCTGACCTTCCTCCCGGCGAACGCTGGGGAGCCGAACGAGGTCGTCTTCTTCACCGGCGTCGAAGTCCTGGCGGGACGTACGGGTGAGGTGTCGCTGCGGCGCGCCTACGCGCGACAGCTCGACCTTCCGGCGGAGACGTGCGCAGGAGGTCCGTTCACCTGTGGTGAACCTCGCGTGTATGGCCAGGTTTACACGCTCGAGTTCGCTCGGGAGACGCTGGGCGAGACGAGCGAGATCACCACGCCCGCGCGCACGGACAGGGGCACGCTCTCGATCGCCGTCCATCTTCCGAAGGAAACGGAGAACCGGTTCGAGAACGAGATGACGTCGCATCTCGAGCAGCTCCGCGCGGCCGCCTTCGAAGCTCCGCGAGCAGGGATGAGATACCTGACCCCTCCCCTGACACAGGACACGCTCCAGGCGTCAACGCTTCCCGCGTGGGTGTGCGCCGGACTCGCGGGCTCGTACACGTACGACCTCCTCATCTCCGAGAAGGGCGACATGCGCTCCTCGCGCTCGGACTCCGGGGAGGCGGCGGAAACGCCGTGCCGTGCGATCGAACGAGCGGCCGCAGACGTCGGGCCGACTCGCTTTCGCACGACGCAAGAGATCCAGGTTCAGCGACGGACGGAGGTCAGGCTCGCGACGGCCTCGACGCTCGGCGAGCTGACCTGGGCCAACCGCCTCGCACCGCTCCCCGAAGGCGTGACGCTCGAAAAGGCCGCGCTCGCCGAGGGGAGGGCGACGGGAGGCAGCGGGGACGTCAAGGCCGGTGTCTTCGTGGGGCATGAGGGGCGCTACAACGACGTCCAGCGTGACGTCCGCGTCCCGCGCGCCGCGGTGGATCTCGCGGGAGCACCGCAGTGGGTCGGCCGATGGCGTTTCGACGTGACGCGCGAGCGGTTCGGCTCCGAGCCGAAGACGGAGCATGAATCGGCCACCTCGCTTCTGGTGGCCCTCGCACCTCTTGCCGATGCGCTCATCGACCCCCTCGAGCGTGCGAAGGCGAGACTGTCCGTGCCGGACGAGCGGTTGATGGGCGCCGCCTTCGAACGATTCGGAAGCGGCAGGGTCAGCGCCGCCGATCTCGTGGCCGCGATCGCCGATCCGAGTATCTGGCCTGCGCGTGGAGATTGGCTCGTGGTGACCTGCCGGGACGATGGTACGGCCCGCTACGGGATCGCTCCGTTCATCGACGTGGCGGAGGTCACGAACGCCCGCGAGGCGTGTGCGGCGATTCGTGGCGTGATCGGGGACTGATCGTCGCGTGGTGGCTCGGGAGGGAGTTGAACCCCCGACGCAGGGATTTTCAGTCCCTCGCTCTACCGACTGAGCTACCGAGCCAGATTGCGCGGAAACGAGCGCGGATTCTTGCACTCGTTCCCGCGACGGTCAAGAACGCCAGCTTTTACGAAGGCCGGGCGGTGGCGTCGGCGCGCGGGCGCGGGGCCGGCCCGTTGCCGCGCGCGGGCTCGGGGGCGGCAGGCGCCGGTGCGGCGGCCGCCTCGGTCTCGGTGCCGCCGTTGGTCTTCGGCGGGAAGAGCGCGGCGCGGATCTTCTTGTCGATCTCGCGGGCGAGGTCGGGGTTGTCCTTCAGGAAGACGCGGGCGTTTTCGCGGCCCTGTCCGAGGCGCATCTCGCCGTAGGAGAACCACGAGCCGGACTTGTCCACGATCTTGTGAGCGATGCCGAGGTCGAGGAGGTCGCCTTCCTTGGAGATGCCCTCGCCGTAGAGGATGTCGAACTCCGCGGAGCGGAACGGGGGAGCGACCTTGTTCTTCACGACGCGCAGGCGCGTGCGGGAGCCGGTGGTCTCCTCGCCCTCCTTGATGGCGCCGATGCGGCGGATGTCGAGGCGCATCGAGGAATAGAACTTGAGGGCGCGCCCGCCGGTGGTCGTCTCGGGGCTGCCGAACATGACGCCGATCTTGTCGCGGATCTGGTTGATGAAGATGAGGCAGGTCTTGCTCTTCGAGACAATCCCGGTGAGCTTGCGGAGCGCTTGCGACATGAGGCGCGCCTGGAGGCCGACGTGCGCGTCCCCCATTTCGCCGTCGAGCTCGGCCTTGGGGACGAGCGCCGCGACCGAGTCCACGACGACGACGTCCACGGCGCTGGAGCGGATGAGGATCTCCGTGATCTCGAGCGCCTGCTCGCCGGAGTCGGGCTGGCTGACCATGAGGTTCTCGACGTCGCAGCCGAGCTTCCTCGCGTACTCGGGATCGAGCGCGTGCTCGGCGTCGATGAAGGCGGCGACGCCGCCCAGGCGCTGGGCCTCCGAGACGATGTGGAGCGCGAAGGTGGTCTTGCCGGAAGATTCGGGACCGAAGATCTCGATGACGCGGCCGCGGGGGACGCCCCCGACGCCGAGCGCGTAATCCACGGAGAGGGAGGTGGTCGGGATGACCGGGATGTCCTGCCCGGTCCGGTCACCGAGCTTCATGATCGAGCCCTTGCCGAACTGACGCTCGATCTGCGAGACGGCCAGGTCGACCGCTTTCGTGCGTTCCTTGGGATCCGTGGCAGCCATGGGGTGTCTCCGTTGGGGAGGCGATCGTTCGTCGGGACTGTCGAAGGATAGGCGAAAGCGCCACGAAGTGTCAACCAACTTTACGTGACTGGAACGTAGAACCCTAGGGAGATGCTGGAGTTAGCTTACGGATCGGTTGACACTTACAGAACCGGGGCCTATGCTCTGCAGCGCGTTGTTCGGGGCCAGACGCCCAACCCCGCGCCTTCTCACACGAGGTTGGACCTTATGAAGCTTATGTCCACGGGCGCAGGCGTGGCCCTCGTACTGGGTCTGGTGGCCCTCTCCTCCTGCGCCGGCGGTCCCGCGACGGCGCCGGTCAAGACGGCCGCATCGCATCAACCCCATGCGCCGGCGCCATCAGCCGCGCCCGCACCTTCGCCTTCACCGGCGAACGCGCCCACGGAGGCCGAGCCGCAGTCGGCGACCGGCACCGAGCCGCTCCCGCCGCCCGCGCCGTTCGAGCCCGAGGCGGACGAGGCCGCGGCGAACGGCGAGACCGCCGAGGACGTCCAGCCCGCGGAAGAGATCGAGCCGTCGCCGCTCGACGAGATCCCCGAAGAGGTGCCGCCCGCGTCCGATGCCGAGCTGCAGCGCGAGAAGGACCTCGTGGCCTCGGCGCCGATCGGCTACGACATCCCGATGGTGTTGAACGACCGCGTCGCCGCGTACGTGGACTACTTCACGTCGCGCGGCCGGGACTTCCTCGAGGGGAGCCTCGACCGGTCGAACAAGTACGTGAGCGTGTTCCAGCGCGTGTTCGAGGAGGCGGGGATCCCCAAGGACCTCGTCTACATGGCGCACGTCGAGAGCGGCTTCAAGACCAGCGCGTACTCGCGCGCGAAGGCGCGCGGCATCTTCCAGTTCATCAGCGGGACGGGCCGGCGCTACGGCCTGCGCGTGGACGGGTGGATCGACGAGCGCGCCGACCCGATGAAGTCCGCGCGCGCCGCGGCCGCGTACCTGAAGGACCTCTACGCGATGTTCGACGATTGGTACCTGGCGCTCGCGGCGTACAACGCGGGCGAGGGGAAGATCCAGCGCGGGATGGCGCGGACCGGGAAGGCGGACTTCTGGTCGCTCGCGAGCACGCGCACGATCCGGAGCGAGACGAAGAACTACGTGCCGATGATCCTCGCCGCGACGATCATCGCGAAGGAGCCTGTGAAGTTCGGCTTCGCGCCGGCGTCGGTCGTGGACCCCGAGATCGAGATGGTCGGGATCGACGGACAGACGGACCTGAGGATCCTCGCGCGGATGATCGACGTCGAGCCGGAGGCGCTGCGCGAGATCAACCCTCACCTGAGGCGCGGCGTCACCGCCCCGGCGGGCGTCACCGACGTCTACGTCCCGCGCGGCTCGGCCGACGCGCTCAAGAGCGCGTACGCCGCGCTCCCGGTGGCGGACCGCATGATCCTGGCGCGCCACAGCGTCGGCGCGGGCGAGTCGCCGGCGTCGATCGCGCGGCACTACGGCGTGTCGCTCGCGAGCCTTCAGCGCTCGAACGGCTTGGGCAAGGAATCGAGGCTCAAGGCCGGGCAGCAGCTGATCATCCCGGCGGTCGCGACCCCGGCGCCGGACGCCGACGTCGTGCGTCACGGCTCGATCGTCTACCGCGTGAAGCGCGGCGACACGCTGGGCGGGATCGCGCGCCGGTATCGCACGAGCCCCGGCGCGATCGCGCGCGCGAGCGGCGTGCGGGTGAACGCACCGATCCGCGTCGGCCAGCGCCTCCGCATCCCCGGGAACCGCGCGGCGGTCACGGCGTCCGCGAAGCGTCCCTCGTCGAAATCGACGGCGCCGATCGCGGCGAAGACGGCGAGCGCCGCGGCGGCCGGGAAGACCGTCGTGCACACGGTGCGGCGCGGCGAGACGCTCTACGCGATCGCCGGGCTGTATCAGGTCACGGTCGATCAGATCTGTACCTTGAACAAGATCTCGCCCGGGGGCGTCCTGTACCCCGGGAAGCGCCTCAAGATCACGAACTGACCCACCCCGCCTCCTCGACGGGGGTTTCTCCATGCTGGGGCGGACCGCGGGTGCGGTCCTGGTCGGCGCCGAGGCGCGGCTCGTCGACGTCGAGGTGCACCTCGGCGGCGGCCTGCCGGCGATCGCCGCCGTGGGGCTTCCCAACAGCAGCGTGCGCGAGGGGATCGACCGCATCCGCGCGGCGCTCTCGCACTCCGGATTCAAGCTCCCGCAGCACCGGGTGACGATCAACCTGGCCCCGGCCGACGTGCGCAAGGACGGCGCGGCGCTCGATCTTCCGATCGCGGCGGCGCTCCTCGCGGCGGACGGGCAGACTGGTGCCGCGGGCTGGTCCCACGAGGTCGTCCTCGCGGGGGAGCTCGGTCTCGACGGGACGGTCCGTCCGGTGCGGGGCGTGCTCGCCATCGCGAGCGCCGCATGGTCCTCGGGACGGCGCGGCGTGCTCGTCGCGCGGGAGAACGTCGCCGAGGCGCAGCTCGTGCCCGGCCTTTCGGTGTGGGCGGCGGGGACGTTGGCCGATGCGGTCACGCTCCTGCGTGACCCGGGAAGGGCGCCGGCCGCTCGAGGGGAGGAAGGGGGCGCGAGCTTCGAGCCGGGGAGCTGCGACGAGGATCTCGCGGACGTGCGCGGCCAAGGCTCGGCCAAGCGCGCGCTCGAGATCGCGTCCGCGGGCGGGCACCATCTGTTGCTGTCGGGACCGCCCGGATCCGGCAAGACGATGCTCGCGCGGCGGCTGGCGGGCATCCTGCCGCCCCTGACCTTGGACGAGGCGCTCGAGGTCACGCGGGTGTGGAGCGCGGCGGGTCTCGCGCAGGGGCTCGTGACGCGCCGTCCGTTCCGCGCGCCGCACCACGGCGTGTCGCTGGCCGGGCTCACCGGCGGCGGGCCGGCGCTGCGGCCCGGCGAGCTCGCGCTCGCGCACGCGGGCGTCCTCTACCTCGACGAGCTGACCGAGTTCCGCCGTGACGCGCTCGAGGCGCTGCGGCAGCCGATCGAGAGCGGCGAGCTGACGCTCGTACGCCTACACGCCCGGGCGCGGTTCGCGACCCGGTTCATGCTGGTCGCGTCGATGAACCCGTGCCCGTGCGGGTGGCACGGCGATCCGCGCGGGCGGTGCGGCTGCGCGCCGAACGAGGTGCGGCGTTACCAGGGACGCCTGTCGGGGCCGCTCTTCGACCGGTTCGATCTCGCGGTGGACGTCCCCGCGGTGGACCCCGCCGAGCTCGTGGCGCCGGCGCGGGCGGAGGGCTCGGCCCCGGTACGGGAGCGCGTCGTCGCCGCGCGGGAGCGCCAGGCTCTTCGCGCCGGCCGCTGGAACGGCAGCCTCACGCGCGCCGAGCTCGACGTCCACGCCAAGCTCGGCCCCGAGCCGCGCAGGCTCCTCGTGGAGGCGAGCCGGCGGCTCGGCCTCACCGCGCGTGGGTTCGACCGTGTGAGGCGCGTCGCGCGCACGATCGCGGACCTGGAGGGGACCGAGGGGATCCTCGAGCGCCACGTCGGCGAGGCGATCATGTATCGCCGGGCGCCGTCGGAGCCGGGTTAATGTTCCCCCCTCCGGAGGCGTTGCATGGTCATGCGGGGGTGGATGGCGATCGCGGCCTGGCTCGCGGTCGGTGCGGCTCACGCCGCATCGCCCAAGCCGCTCGCGCTCCGCCGCGTGGATCTCGACCTTCCGGGGCCGCCCGCGGCGGTCGTCGCCGCCGACCTCGACCGCGACGGGCGGCGCGACCTCCTCGTCGTCACCGCGACCACGAGCTGGGGCTCGATCATGGAGGAGCGGATCGAGGCGGCGATCGCGATCACGGAGGTCGTGCCCGCGCTGTTCGACAAGCGCGAGGCGCGAGCGTTCCTCGCCCAGGCCGACGGAACCTACCGCGCGGTGCCCGCGCTCCCGCTGACGTCCGAGGTGCTCGCCGTGAACGCGGGGCCCGCGGAGAGGCCGGTCGTCGTCCTGACGAGCGACGGTCTCGCCGAGATGCAGCTCGTCTCGAAGGACGGCGTCACCGCGCTCGACCTCGTTCCTTTCCTCTCGGAGCCGTCGGCGTTCGCCGGATCGAAGACGTTCCTCGCGGAGTACGCGTTCCTGCGCGACGTGGACGGCGACGGCGCGCTCGACGCGGTGATCCCGACGCCCGACGGGCTCGCGATCCATCCGAAGCTCGCCGAGGCGACGTCGTTCCGGGGCCGTCTGCCGGGCGACCTCCGGGAAGGCGACGAGAACGGCGCGCGCCGCACGCTGCCGCTCCCGGATTTCTTCGACGTGGACGGCGACGGCGTGCGCGACCTCGTCGTGCGCGACCTCGGCGGGACGCCGCAGCGGGTCGCGATCGCGCGGGGAAAGAGGGGTGAGGGGTTCGGATCGTTCTCCTGGATCAACCTCGGCTGCCTTGCGGCCGCGTCGCAGCCTCGTCCCTCTCCGCCTCCGAGCGGCGACGAGGACGGCGACGCCGGGCCGGGGGAGGAGCCGCGCCGTGTCGCATGGCTCGGCGACCTCGACGGCGACGGGCGCGCCGAGATCGTCACGCGCGAGGGGCTCGACACGAAGAGCGGGATGAAGCAGGCGAAGAAGCCTCGCATGCGGTACGCGGTGCACAAGCTGAAGCAGGACCTCACGGTCGAAACGGCGCCTTCCCGCACGTTCGAGGCCCTCGGGTACGCGTTTTCCGGCGGCTTCCAGGACGGCGTGGACATCGACTTCCTCGATCTCGACGCCGACGGCCGCAAGGACCTCGTCACGATCACGCTCGACTTCTCGGTCTTCCAGCTCCTGCGCGTCATGACCGCGAAGAAGATCGGCATCGGGCTCGAGTTCCACGTCCTCTCCCAGAAGCAGGACGGCAGCTTCGCGCTCGTCGAGGGACAGACGCTCGACGAAAAGCTGCGGCTCGACCTGAACCAGCTCGAGGTCTCGAGGCTGGGTCAGTTCCGCGGCGACTTCGACGGCGACGGCCGCATCGACTTCGTCCATCTCGGGAAGGGGAAGGACGTCACGCTCCACCGCGGACAGCCCGGCGGCCGGTACCCCGAAAAGCCCGACCTTGCGATCGCGCTCGAGGAGGAGCCGCAGGACGTCATGCTCGTGCGCGTCACGGACCTCGACGGCGACGGCCGGTCGGACCTCGCGATCACCCGCACGCTTCCCACGGGCGAGGCGGTAACGACGGCGCCCGCGCGCCTCGAGCTGCGGCTGTCCGGAGACGCCAAGTGATCGCCGTCGTCCTCTGGGCCGCCGCCGCCGCGACGCCGGCGCCGTCACCGTCGCCGGATCCCGTTCCGCGCGCGGAGGTGGCGAAGGGGGAGGACGGCACCGTCGTCGACCTCCGTCTCGACGGACCGCTTCTCGGCACGAGCTTCGTCCGGCGCGGCGAGAAGCGATGGCTCCTGCTCCTGTCCGGCCGCGAGGACGACGTGAAGCCGGAGAGGGCCTGCGGCGTCGAGGCCGTCGCCGCGGCCGCGGTGCCGCCGCGGGGGCATCTCCACGTCTGGGATCCGGCACGCCCCGGGGAGCTCACGCCCTTGAGCGGCGAGATTCCGGAGGGGATGCTCGAGGCGGCCGATCTCGACGGCGACGGCACGGACGAGACGATCGTCTACGGGGACGAGGGGATCGAGGAGCTCACCCTCGACCTCGAGGCGAAGACGGTCGCCGCGAAGAGAATCGTGGCCGGACGCTACACGCCGGCCGAGCGTCTCGATCCGGGCGATCACGCGCTGCGCGCGATCTCGCTCGGGGTCCTCTCGACGTTCCGTCGCGGCGAAGGGGGCGCGGTCCGGCCGACGGGGGAGGTCGAGCTCCCGGTGCGCGTCGCACCGTCCGCGACGCACGTTCGCGTGTCCACGCGGAGCGTCGAGGCGCTCGGCAGGACCGGCGACGGGCGCACGCGCTTCGCGACCTCCGCCGAGCCGGTGGGCGTCGAGCGCCTGCGGACGATCGTGATCGACCCCGACGGCCCGGCCGACGCGAGGACGTACGAAGCGTGGGCGCGCTTCCCGTCGCGCGAGCGTGCGCTCGAGCACGCGCTCGTGCGCTGGGACGGGGAGCCGGCGCTCGTCGTCCTGACGACCACGGCGGAGAAGCTGAGCCTGTTCGGCGAGAAGCGCCTGCGCCTCTTCCGGCTCGAGCCCGACCGCACGCGCATGGGCGTGGCGCCCAAGATCGCGCTCGAGACGGGCATCAACCTGTGGCAGCCGGTGACGCCCGTCGTCATCGACCTCGACGGCGACGGCCGCGACGATCTCGTGCTCGCGTACTGGAAGGGGCTCAAGGACTCGATCGCGGCGCTCGAGGTGCACCACCGAGGTTCCGATGGGTCCCTCGGGAGCGCCGCCACCACCGACTTCGATGTCGCGGACGGCGACCGCGGGTTCCTCGATTTCGGTCACGACCTGGACGGCGACGCCCGCCCCGACCTCGCGCTCCGGTCGGGGGGGACGTTCCTGGTCTACCCCGGCTCCCCCCGGGACAAGGCGATCGACCGCGCGGTCGGCAAGACCCCGAGCCGGCGGATCCCCCTGCCGGGCGATCTCGCCCACGGATCGTCCCAGACGATGTCCTTCGGACCCGAGGGGCTGTCGGTCGACCGCGCGCGCGGCGGCGCGGGCGTGCCGCGCTTCCTCGACCTCGACGGCGACGGCCGCGCGGAGGCGATCCTCACGGGGGAAACGGAGGCCGGGGGACGCATCGTGATCGTTCTCTTTCGCTGATCGGCGCGCGCCCCTGCGGTTTTCACCCCGCGCGCGATCGATTGACGGCCCCTGCCCGCCTGGCTATCCTGCCACGGTTTCGGCGGTCCACTCGGTAGGGAGACATGGCGGCGACGACAGTGCGGATGACGCTCGAGAGCGACGTGCGTCTGGTCGACATCGTGCACGCGGCATCGGAGACGATGGCCCACCTCGCCGGCTTCGACGAGGACGACGCTCTGAACGTCGGCATCGCGGTGCGTGAAGCGGTGATCAACGCCATCCGTCACGGAAACGGGTCGGACCGCGCGAAGAAGGTGGGTATCGTGCTCCAAGCCACCTCGAACACCGTGAAGGCCCGGGTCAAGGACCAGGGGCCGGGGTTCGATCCGAACGCGACGGCCGATCCGACCGCGGGCGACAACGTGCTCAACACGTCCGGCCGGGGGATCCTGCTCATTCGCGCGTTCGTGGACCGCGTCGATTTCAAGTTCCGCGAGGGACGCGGCATGGAAGTCACGCTCGTGAAGAAGCGCGCCGCCGCAAAGCCCAAGACGATCCTGGCAGGGGCTCGGCCCTAAGCGCCGGCCCACGGAGGAAGCGAGAGATGAAGACGACAGTACGGATGGTCGGTCAGGTCGCCGTGGTCGACCTCTCCGGAAAGATCACGATCGGAGAAGGGGACGTGGTGCTCCGCGACAAGATCCAGGAGCTTCTCGATCAGGGGCACCAGAAGATCCTCCTGAACCTCGAGAAGGTCTCGTACATGGACTCGGCGGGGATCGGCGAGCTCGTCGCTTGCTTCAAGCGCGCCCGCGAGAAGGGCGGCACCGTGAAGCTCCTGCGCCCGTCCGGCAAGGTGGAGGATCTCCTCCAGCTCACCAAGCTCTGGGAAGTCTTCGAGATCTTCGCCGACGAGCCGCAGGCGACCGCCTCGTACTGATCAGCCTTTCCGGCCCACGTCCTCGAGCCGTTTCTTCCACCGGTCGACGAGGGCCAGCGCCTCGAGCGGCGTCAGCCGCTCGGGGTCCTGGTCGAGGATCTCCGCGAGGAGGGCCGCCTCGGGCGGCGGCCCCGGGGCCGAAGCCGCCGCGGGCGCGAACAACGGGCGCTCTCCCGGACGGTCCGCGGCCTGACGGTTCGCCCGCCGCGCGCGCCGCGGCGTCCCATCCCTCTCGTACTCGTCCCGCTCCAGGTTCGCGAGGATCTCGGCGGCACGGGCGACGACCGCCCGCGGCACCCCGGCGAGGCGCGCCACGTGGATCCCGTACGACCGGTCCGAAGCACCCGCCTCCACGTGGTGGGTGAAGACGACGCGCTCGCCCCACTCGCGCACGGCCATCCGCAGGTTGACGACGCCCCGCTGCGTCACGGCGAGCTCGGTGAGCTCGTGGTAGTGCGTGGCGAACAGCGTGCGCGGCGTGCCCCCCGGGCTGCCCGCGAGCGCCTCCGCGACCGACCACGCGATCGCGAGGCCGTCGAAGGTGGACGTCCCACGCCCGATCTCATCGAGGAGCACGAGGCTCCTCGACGTCGCGTGGCGGAGGATGTTCGCCGTCTCCGCCATCTCGACCATGAACGTGCTCTGGCCCTCCGCGAGGTTGTCCGAGGCGCCGACGCGGCAGAAGATCCGGTCGGCGATGCCGACCGTCGCCTCCTCGGCCGGGACGAAGGACCCCGCCTGCGCCAGGAGCACGATGAGCGCGTTTTGCCGGAGGAACGTGGACTTCCCCCCCATGTTCGGACCGGTGAGGATGGCGAGGCAGCCGTCGTCGGGAGACAGGCGCGCGTCGTTGGGCGTGAAGCGGCCCTCGACGAGGCTCGACTCGACGACCGGATGGCGGCCGGCGGTGACGAGCAGCACCGGCTCGTCGGCGAGCTTCGGCCGCCGGTAGTCGCGCTCCACCGCGATCTCCGCGAGCGCGACCAACGCATCGAGCGTCGCGACCGATCGCGCGGCGGCCTTCACGCGCGCGGCGGCGCGTGCGACCTCCGCGCGGAGCGCGACGAAGAGCTCGTGCTCCAGGGTCTCGATCCGCTCCTGGGCGGTGAGGACCTTCTCCTCGAAGTCCTTCAGCTCGGCGGTGACGAAGCGCTCGCCGCCGGCGATCGTCTGCTTGCGCTGGTAGCTCTCCGGCACGAGGTGCAGGTTCGAGCGCGAGACCTCGATGTAGTAGCCGAAGACCTTGTTGAAGCGGACCTTCAGCGAGGCGATCCCCGTCGCCTCGCGCTCCCGCGTCTCGATGGCGGCGATCGTCGCGCGCCCGTCCCGGCGGATCGCGCGCAGCGCGTCGAGCTCGGCGTGGACCCCGTCGCGCATGAGCCCACCCTCGCGCAGGCCCGCGGGCGGATCGTCGTGAAGGGCCGCCGCGAGGCGCGCGTGCACGTCGGCGCAGGGATCGCACGCCGACGCCGCCGTGAGGAGGTCGGCGCGGACGCCTTCGAGCTCCGCCGCGAGCGCCGGGAGGCGCGCGAGCCAGTCGCGGATCCCGATCAGGTCGGTCGCGCCGGCGGTGGCGGCCACCGCGCGCGCGAGGAGGCGCTCGACGTCGAGCGTGCCCTTGAGGAGACCGCGCACGCCGTCGCGCAGGCGGCCGCGGGCGACCGCCTCCTCGACCGCGTCGTGGCGGCGCGCGATCTCGGCGCGATCGAGGAGCGGGGCCGAGAGCCACGCGCGCAACGCCCGGCCGCCGGCGGCGGTCAGCGTACGGTCGATCGCGCCCAGGAGCGATCCGTCGCGCCCGCCGTCGCGGATCGAGCGGTCCACCTCGAGACTCCGGAAGCTCGCGGGGTCGAGGCGGAGGTGCCGCGCGGGATCGTGGAGGTGGAGCGCATCGACGTGCTCGAGGTCGCTGCGCGTCGTGTCGCGGACGTACGCCAGGAGGCCGCCCGCCGCGGCGATCGCCGCGGTCTTGCCGGCGAGGCCGAACCCGTCGAGCGATTCCACCTGGAAGTGCCGCTTGAGGAGCTCCTGGGCGGCGCGCGGCTGGAAGGTGAACGGGTCGGCGGCGGTGACCGCCGGGCCGGCAAGCGCCGGGGCGGTCTCGCCTTCGGCGTGGACGATCTCGCGCGGCTCGAAGACGGCGAGGCGCTCGACGAGGCGCTCCTCGGCGCCGTCGCCCGCCGCCTCCCAGGCCGCGAGCTCGCCGGTGCCGGTGTCGAGGAACGCCGCACCGGTGCTCCCGCCGACGCGCGCGACGCCGGCGATCCACGCGTTGGCGCGGCGGGCGCCGTCCTCCTCCGGGTCGTCGAGCGTGCCGGGCGTGATGATCCGCACGACGTCACGCTTGACGAGACCCTTCGCGACCCTCGGGTCTTCGACCTGGTCGCAGACCGCGACCCGGTGGCCGGCGCGGGCCAGCCGCGCCGCGTAGGCGTCGAGCTGGTGCCACGGGAAGCCGCACATCGGAGAGGCGTGCGCCGTTCCCTTGCCGCGCGCGGTGAGGGTCAAGGACAGCAGGGGGCTCGCGGTGCGCGCGTCCTCGTCGAACATCTCGTAGAAGTCGCCCATCCGGAAGAAGAGGATGGTGCCGGGGTGCTCCGCCTTGAGCGCGCGGTACTGCCGGAACATCGGTGTGAGCGCGGCGGCGTCGGGCATCGGAGGGGCGAGTATAAGGCAGCGGTCGTGCTATAAACCGGGCGTGGAATCGGAGCCGTTCGCGCAGGAGCTCACCGATCAGGATCGCGTGCTCCTCGTCTTCGCCTACCTCGGGCCGCTGGCGCTGCTCTCCCTGATCGCGGCGCGGCGCGAGTTCGTGAAATGGCACGCGAAGCAGGGGGCGCTGCTGTCGCTGACGATCGCGGCCGCCTGGATGGCATCGCGCGGGCTGTACCTCCTGGTCCGCGAGAAGCTGTGGGCGCTTTTGGGCGTGCTCTTCTGGACCGCCGCCGGGCTGACGGCGCTCGGTCTCGCGCTGCTCCTGCTCTTCTGCATCGTGCGGGCTCTCGAGGGCGAGCGCTTCAAGATCCCGCTTCTGGGCGACCTCGTCGACTCGATGTGAAAGGGGTCAGGCACCGTTTCGCAGCGCGAAACGGTGCCTGACCCTATCTCGGGTCGGGGGGGATCTCCCACTCGCGGTCCTGGAACATGAGGACCGCGTACCCCTCGCGGAACGCCGTCTCGCGGATGGGGCCGCGGCGCAGCGCGTACTCGATCGCGGCCGCGAAGAACCTCCCCTTGATCGCGTCGAGCTCCGAGGTCATGGCGGCGCGCTGGCTCGGATCGAGCGGTGCCGTCACGACGCCGTCCTCGCCGGCCTTCATCGCGGTCGCGGCGCGCGCGTGGACCTCACGGACGGCCTCGGCCTCCGCCTTCATCGCCGCCTCGAGCTCCTCACCCGTCATCGCCTGATACGTCTTCCCCTCCGGCGCCACCACCGGAAGCGACGGGATGCGGGACGCGACGAGCGCCACGCGCGACGCGTAGCGCGGATCGTCCGCCCCCGCGGGGTCGAGCTGCACCGCCTGGCGCCACGCATCCGACGCCGGCTCGAACTTCTTCTGCCGTCCCCGCGCGATCGCGAGCCCGACCCAGTCCGCCGCCTCGACCTCGCCCATCGCGGTCAGCTTCTCGAGCGCCGCCGCCGACGCGGCGTAATCTCCCTTCGAGACCGCGACCGCCGAGGTGTAGCGCAGCGCCCACCGGATCGACCCGGCGTAGCGCTTCGACGTCGCGTCGTACCCCGCGATCGCTCTCCCGTACCACTCCACCGCGTCCGCGGGCCGGCCCTGGTCCTGGTAGAGCTTCCCGACCTGGAACGACTCGATGACGCCCGTGGGCTTGGGCCGCGCGCCGGATTCCAGCGAGCGCGTCGCGGCCTCCGCCACCTTCCGCGCGTCCTGCGGCCGCCTCAGGTTCGAGTACGCGTTGGCCAGATAGAACGGGATCTCGAGGGGCGCCTTCTCCGTGTTCTCCTTCTCGAGCGTCTCGGCCGCCCTCGCGAGCGCCGTCTGGGATGCCGCGTCGTTTCCGAGCGACTTCTCGCAGAAGAAGAGCCGGTAGAGCTGCGGACCGGGAAGCGGTCCCGCGGCGTCGGATTTCCTGAGCGCCTCGCAGGCCTCCGCGTACTTTCCCTCGTCGTAGAGCGCGACCCCGTCGGGGGCGGCCGGGGGCGCCGGGGTGGCGGTGGGCTTCGGAGCCTTCGCCGCGAGGATCAGGCCCAAGACGACGGCGGACGGAACCGGCATTTTCGCGCCTCCGGCGGAGAGTGTACTGTGCCCGCATGCGATCCATCGTGCTCGCGGCGGCCCTGCTCGCCGCCGCGGCCTCCGACGCCCCCGAGCGGGACCGCGTCGTCGCCGGCCTCCAGGGCTGGCTCGACGGCACCTCCCGCCTCGAAGCGACGTTCCGTCAGTCGCTGATCTCGGGCGCGCTGGGAACGACGACCGCGGAGTCGGGGCGCCTGTACCTCGAGCGTCCCGGTCACCTACGCTGGGACTACCTCGACCCCGAGAAGAAGACGGCGCTCCTCGTGGGCGACCGCACGGCCCTCTACCTCGAGGAGGACCGCCAGATGATCCGCGGCCGCCTCGAGACGTCCGGGGCCCTGTTCCCACGCCTGCTCGCGGGACGCGACCGGGTCGAGGACGAGTTCGAGGCCCGCCTGATCGCCACGCCCCGGACGGGGGGCGCCGGCGCCTACCGGCTCCAGCTCGTCCCGCGCGGGGAGACCGCCGGGCTCTCGCAGGTCACGCTCCTGCTCGACGCGAAGACGTTCGCGATCCAAGGGGCGGAGATCCTCGACGAGGCGGGGAACCGCACGACCTACGCGCTGGCCGCGGTCCGCCGCAACGGGAAGCTCCCCGTGGGGATCTTCGCGTTCGAGCCCCCTCCCGGGACCGAGATCGTCGACCAGCCGTGACGGGGAAGCGAGTGTTACCATCCGCGCCATCTCCCGGAGGGATCGCGTTGAGCCGGACCGCCAGTTTCCTCAGCGCCAGCGAGCGCAGCCCCGCGCGCGCCGTCGCTCCGGAGGACATCGTCGGATCGGTGGCGCCCCGGCTCGCCGACGTCGAGCGGATGTTCCGCGAGAACCTCTCGTCGCCGGTGACGATCGTCGGCGAGATCGGCGAGTTCGTCGCCGCCGGGAGCGGAAAGCGCGTCCGTCCGACGCTGCACCTGCTCGCGTGCGACCTGTGCGGGTACGCGGGGCCTCACGACGTGACGCTCGCGACCGTGCTGGAGTTCATCCACTCGGCCACCCTCATCCACGACGACGTCATCGACGACGCGGCGACGCGCCGCGGACGTCCGTCGGTCAACAGGCGCTGGGGGAACACGATCACGGTGCTGTTCGGCGACTACCTCTACGCGAAGGCGATGGAGCTGGCGCTCCAGGCCGGAAGCCTGAAGGTGATGGATCGCCTCGCCTGGATCACCCTGCGCATGACGGAAGGGGAGATGCTCCAGACGCGGTACGCCGGGCGCCTGGACCTCCCGATGGCCGACTACCTGGGGCTCATCGAGCGCAAGACCGCGGTGCTGTTCGGCGGGTGCTGCGAGCTCGCCGGGATCCTCGCCGAGGTGGACGAGGTCGTCGAGGAGCGCCTGCGCCAGTACGGCCTCCAGATGGGGATGGCGTTCCAGATCGTGGACGACCTCCTCGATTTCACCGGCGACCCCGCGGTCCTCGGGAAGCCGACCGCGAGCGACCTGCGCGAGGGGAAGGTCACCCTCCCCGTCATCGACGTCCTCGAGCGTCAAACGCCGGGCGCGCTCGAGATCGTCGAGCGCATCGTGCGCGGCGAGGCAGGGGCGGACGACGGTGCCGCGCTCACCGCGATGCTCCACGCGGCGGGCGCCATCGAGCGGGCCGAGGCGAGGGCGCGCGAGCACGCCGACCTCGCGCTGACCGTGCTCGACGGGTTCCCGGACGGCCCCGCGCGGCGGGCGCTCCAGGGAGTCCCGGAGCTCCTCATCTCCCGGAGCCGCTAGCCCTCTCCCGCGTTCTACAAGATATGGGGGCGGACGAAACGTTCGGCCCGAAATCTGGGGGTACGCCGTTGAGAAGGCCTCGCAGGACGTTGTATATTCCTCGCGTTCCCTGGAGAGGCCCGCCCGCATGCTCAAGATCGAAAAAGTCGAGATCTCCGGCTTCAAGTCGTTCTCCGACGCCACCGAGGTGAGCTTCCCCGACGGCATCACGGCCGTCGTCGGCCCCAACGGCTGTGGGAAATCGAACATCGGCGACGCGATCAACTGGGTGCTCGGCGAACAGAGCGCCCGGATGCTCCGCGGGACGTCGATGCAGGACGTCATCTTCAACGGCAGCGAGAAACGCAAGCCGGTCGGGCTCGCGGAGGTCTCGCTCCAGCTCGCCGGCCGCGTGAACGGGAACGGCGACGCGCCCAAGACGATCAAGATCACGCGGCGTCTGTTCCGGACCGG
>Ga0068859_100002007_pt1 | contig 20773 bp, 16 predicted proteins | sample KBSSwiS22_FD_66585 | JGI IMG/M metagenome (GOLD analysis project Ga0068859, IMG submission 66585) | Switchgrass rhizosphere microbial communities from Kellogg Biological Station, Michigan, USA - KBS Switchgrass S2-2 | ecosystem: Host-associated > Plants > Roots > Rhizosphere > Soil ...
GCCGCCCGAGCGCTCGTAGCGGAGCGCGGGGCGCGAGCGGCGCTCGTGAAGGGCGGTCACCTCTCCGGCGATGATCTCGTCGACGTGCTGTACGACGGCAGGCAGCTACGCCGGTTCCCTCACGCACGAATTCACACGACGAGCACCCACGGGACGGGGTGCACGCTGTCGGCGGCGATCGCCGCGGCGATGGCGCTCGGACTGCCGTTGGAGAGCGCGGTCGAGCTCGGGCTCGAGTACGTGCACCGAGCGATCCTCAGCGCGCCCGGACTCGGATCGGGGAACGGCCCGCTCGCCCACTGGGCCTGAGCGTACCCGGGCGCCGCCCGATCGGCCGCACCGGGGAATCGATCAGGCTCGAGGCTCCGTAAGAGATGAGGCAATTCGCTGGAGGATGAGGCCTCACATGTCGTTGGCGTAGCTGAGGAACTTGAACGCGCCCCGGTACGAGACGATGGAGCCGAAGAGGCGCCTGGTCACGGAGTCGCCGCGGCCGTCGACGATCCGGACCAGGCATCCGGTGTAGCGGTCGACGGGCCCCTCGTGCAGCACCCTGGGCTCGCATCGCTCGGAGAGGAAGACCAAAGGCTGGCCGGAAGCACGCTGCAGCAGCCTCCGAAAGCCCGCGTCGCTCGCACTCTGGATCATCCGCCAGGCGAAGCCGACGGGCTGGTGGTACGGACCGCGCACGTACAGGGAACCGGGGTAGTAGATGTCCACGAACTCCCGCGGAGTCACGACCATTTTCCGCAGAGCACTCGTGTCGGAGGCCGCCAGCGAGCGGACGAACCGCCGGACGAGGGCGTCGCGACTGGCGTCGCCGCCGACGAAGGCCGTCGCGCTGTCGCCCGAGGCGGCGGCCCGAAAACGCCGGCCCTCCTCTTCGGGCGGGAGGAGCGAGTCGACGACGTAGCCCGGAGTGGCGCGATCTGTCGAGTCCTGTCGCACGCGCGCGACCGAGTCGACGCGGATCGAGTCGCGGCGAGCCTGGAGCGAGTCGGTACGTGGCAAATCGCGCGTGGCACAGCCCATCACGACGAGCGTGGCGGCGATGAATAGCGTGTAGCGCATGGGAAGGAGGCTACGCGAAGGCCGGCGCCTTCCGGACGCCGGCCTTCGCGACGAGCAAGTGGAAGTTAGTTGCGGGCGTAGCTGGTCCAGCCCTGCCACCACTTCGGCCCGCCCGGCGCGGCGCCGCCGGCGTAGGCCGTCCCCGAGACGACCGTGCCTGCCTTCGTCGCGATCGCGCCGGTGAACGTGGAGAGACCCGCCGTGGCGATCGGCGAGCCCGCCGCGGGGGTGAAGTCGAAGTCGTTGATGCTCGCCGGCGAGGCGCCGACCGCCGGGATGGCCGCGAACAGGGAGGCGGCGGCGGCCGTGCTGAGCGTCAGGTTGTTCGCTGCCGGATCGAGCGCGAACTGCGTGGCCGACGGCGCCTGGAAGAGCTTCGCGTTCGTCTCGGCGAACACGATGTTCCTGACCTGCAGATCGGCCGTCGCGGCGGGGGTCGCCGTCGCGCCGGCGCGGTCGTACGTCTGCTGATCGCGCAGCGAGATGCCGTCGGTCGGCCAGCGGGCGATGACGCCGTTCACGTAGTAGCCGCCGGAACCGCGGCGCAGCATCATGCCGTGTCCACCACCCGAGCCGACGCACGAGGCCTGACCACACCCGATGATCGTGAAGTTGGCGACGAGCGGGATCGTGAACGGCGCCGAGTTGAAGCCGAGATCGCACCCGGTGCCGTTGCAGCCGTCGTTCTCGATGCCCTCGAGATCCACGGAGTAGAAGCCAGCGCCTGTTCGCGGCGTGAGCTGCGTCGTGGCCTGGGCGACGACGAACTGGATGCGGCCGGAGAACCCCTCCGACATGTCGAGCACGTCATCCGCGGTCTCGAACGCAACGAGGTGATCGAGGTCGAAGCCGCCGCCGAAGAACTCGAACGAGTCGTCGAGCCCGGCCAGCGACTCGAGGTACGAGGCGCGAGTGCCCGAGCCGACCGCGGCGAAGGTGAAGGAGTTGAACTCCTGGTCCTGGATCGGCGCGTACCCGCTGAACTCGACGCGCACGTATGCCAGCGTCCCCGAGTTGTCGGTCGCGACGTTGCCGCCGCTGTACTGCACCGGATAGTTCTTTCCGCTGACGAGGGTGTTGCCGTCGGTTCCGGAGCCCTCGATGGTGACGACGCCGCTGCGATTGTCGGGCGCGTTGCCGACGATGATCAGGCCGCCCCAGTCGCCGGGCTGGCGCTGGCCGGCTGGACGCGACGACGTGAAGACGATCGGCGCCGCCGCCGTGCCGACGGCGTTGATCCTGGCGCCGCGCATGATCATGAGCGAGGAGCCGAGCACGTTGTAGTCGCCCTTGATGATCGTGCCCGGCTGGATCGTCAGCGTCGCGCCGTTGAGGACGTGCACGAAGCCGGAGATCGTGTAGGCCGTGTCGGCGTACAGCGTGCGACTCGTGGTGATGTCCACGTTGATCGTCGCCGACTTGTTGCCGAAGGCGAGCGTCGTCGCAGAGATCTCGCCCGACGGGGCGCTGTTACCGCCACCGCGGACGGTGGTGACCCGATAGCGGTAGAGCGTGTTCGCGTCCAATCCGGTGTCCGTCCACGTGACGGTCACGCCCGTCGTGGGCGCCGGGACGGTCCCGACCGACGCGAACGCCCCGGCCGCGCCGCTCGCGCGCTCGACGTTGTAGCTCGCGTCACCCGCGGTGCCGGTGAATGACAGTTCGATGCTCGTGGCGCCCTTGGGCGTCGCCGCGAGGCCGAGCACTGGCTGCGGCCCAGGATCCGTGACACCATCGCTACCACATCCCACCGCGAGCGCCACGGCCGCGATGGCCGCGAACACACGACTGATCCTCATCAAGAATCTTCCTCTGCGCTGAAGTTCACTGCGATGACGGCAGATCCGCGTAGTCGCGGGCCGTAGCTCCAAGCAAGCGCGCCGTCGTCGGCAATCGACAACGGCGCGGTCACGAACCTGTCACGGGGCTCAGCGGTTGAGCTGCAGCCCGAGCTGGACGATGCGACCGGCGTGATAGCGCTCGCGCACCACGGAGCCCTGCGTCGTCTCGTACGGTGCATCGAGCAGGTTCTTGAGATCGAAGCGGAGCGTCGTGCCGTTGAGCAGCAGCGACCGCACCGAGAAGTCGAGCACGTTGCGCGACAGATCGACGACGTCGGGCAACGGGCTCGCGCCGGCCGCGGCGATGCGCTCGCCGACACGGTTGAAGAGGACCGTCGCGCTCGTGCCACCGCCGCGCGACGCGTAGGTCACGCCGGTGTTGATCACGTAGGGTGCCTGCCCCACCATGCGGCGGTTGAAGTTCGTCGCCGACGCGGTGGTGTTCGGCGCGAGCTCGATCTCGCTCTTCATCACGGTCGCGTTGGCGAACGCGGAGAACGGCTCGAAGATGGAGCCGAGCATACCGAGCCGCTTCCGCAGCTCGAGCTCGAAACCGTAGTTGTCGGCCGCCTGTGCATTCGTGAAGAACACGTAGCTCGTGCCGCCGCTCCCCGAGCCGAAGACGCGCTCGATCGGGTTGGTGAAATGCTTGGCGAACAGCGCGACGCTCACCGCCTCGCCCGCCGAGGGATACATCTCCCAGCGCAGGTCGAGGTTGGTGACGTTGGTGCGTTGCAGGTTCTCGTCGCCCTGGACGTTCTCGCCCCCGATCACGTCGCGGCTGATGATCGGCGAGAGCTCGCGGTACTCGGGGCGCGCGAGCGTGCGCGTCGCCGACAGCCGGAGCTGCTGCGCGTCGGTCAGCTTGAGCGTCGCGGCCAGCGAAGGAAGCCAGTCGTTCCACAGCTTGGACGTCGAGACCGGGGTGCCGAGCGTCGACGCGGCATCGACCTCGAGACGATCGCTCTCGTAGCGGGCCCCGCCGACGAGGCGGAGCCGATCGCCGAGGGGCACCTCGGCCATCAGGAAGCCCGCGCTGAGGCGATCGCGCGCGACGTACGAGCCGCCCTGCGAGAGTGGGCCGATGTCGAACAACGCCTGGCCAGCCTGCGTGAGGCTGCCGTCGAAGATCTGCTCCAGCGGAAGCTCGCGCTGCGCGTCCGTGAGCCGGATGCTGCTGATGTTGTACGAGAGGCTCTGGGCGTCGCGTCCCGTGGCGCGGTACAGGCCGCCGAACCTCACCGTCGTCGGCGCGCCCGCCGCACCGAATTCGATCGAGTACTTCGCCTGGTACTCGTGGCTGTTCTCGTTCAGATCGGAGAAGGTGCGCACGGCGCCACCGCTCCCGCCGCCCTGCCAGCGAAGCACGTCCTGCCCCGCCGCGTTCTTCTCGATCACCTGCACGAACGCCGACCGATCCGGCTCGTAGCGGCGAACGCCGCTCGCCGTCGCGCTCCAATCGAACTTCTGGCCGGCGGTGACCTGGTGCTCACCGGCGAGCTGTCCCGAGTAGACGCCGCGCTGCGTGTACTGCATGCGCGTGATCTGGACGGGGGTCGCATCCGAGGTGAACTCGCCGACCTCGACTCGCGCGTCGTTGTCGGCCGAACGGTTGTACATCCCGTTGAACGACAGCCGCGACGACTCGCCGACGAGAGTGCTGAGATTCGTCAGGCCGCCCCAGAGGACGCTTTGACTGGTGCTCGTGCCGACGAAGCGGTCCATCGCGACCGTCGATCCCGAGGTGTCGCCGCGGTCGGCGAGGGCGCGCACCTGGCCGTCCTTGATGTCCGTGCCCGACGAGTACGAGCCCGAGAAGAGGTAGCCGACTCGGTGCCCGAAGAGGACCGGATCGTTGCCTCCGATCGACGCCGAGGTGTTGAGCAGCGGATTGCCGCTCTTCGTCGACGGCGTCCACACTTTGCGGAACGAGCCGACGAGGAGGTTCTTGTCGTTCTGATTCAGAGGGATCGTCTGCATGTTCCCGACGCGACGGAAGATCGCCGGGAGGTCGCGCTCGCGGCCGATGCTGGCGAAGCGCATGCCGCCCGACATCGGCGCGAGAAGCAGATCGCGCCCCGTGGCGCCACCTGCGTAGCCCGAGCCGATCTGAACGGACGCGGTGCGCGTGCTCGGGAACTCGCGCGTCCTGATGTCGACGAGGGCGCCGCTGAAGTCGCCCTGCAGGTCCGGCGTGAAGGTCTTGCTCGTCGTGATCGTCTGCAGCAGTCCGGCGGGGAACATGTCGAGGGGAACGACACGTCGCTCAGGCTCGGGACTGGGCACGCGGGCGCCGTTGAGCGAGCTGGTGGTGTAGCGCTCGCCGAGGCCGCGCACGAATACGTACTTCCCGTCCTGCACCGTCACTCCGCTCACGCGCTTCACGGCCTGCGCAGCGTCGCCGTCCGGACTCCTCGAGATCTGCTCCGCGGTCACCGAGTTCACGACGCCGGTCGCGGTGCGCTGCCGATCGAGCGCATCGTTCACGCTTCCCCGCTCCGTCGTGGCGCTCACGGTCACGGCCTCTAGTCTGACGGTGGCCGCGGTGAGCGAGACGTCCTGCTCGACGGTGCGGCCGGCGACGACCTGGATCGCCGTCACGGTCTTCGCCGCGAAGCCGATGCGGCGCGCCTGGATGCTGGTCGTCCCGGCGGGAACGTTCGAGAGCGCGAAGCGTCCGTCGACGCCGCTGTTCGTCGCGATGTTCGCGTCGACGACGCGGACGGTCACGTCGGCGAGACCCGCACCGGACGTCGCGTCGATGACGCGGCCGGTGATGCGGCCGACCGGCGCCGCGTTCTGCGCGCCGAGCGAACGTCCGGACGCCGCGAGAGTGACGAGAAGCGAGAGCGCCGCAAGCGATCGGGCGAAGAGCGCCGAACACGCGCGGCCGAACGAGAGAATGCGTCGTGACATGGAAGCGTGCATACCGGACCCGGTGCGAAGGGGCGATGACGCCTGCACAGGAAGGCCGTGGCAGGATGTGTCCGATAGATCGCCGAGTCACGTATCGGCGATGCCTGCCGCGAGCCACGGTTGGGTCACGCACGGCGCGTGGCGCCGTCACCCGATCGTTACACGGTGCGTCACACGCTTCGATAGAGTGGGTCGCGACCGCGTATCCGGACCACGACGTCCGGAAACGCGAAGGTCACAGGCTGGCGACGAAGCGCTCGACGAGCGACTCGAAGCGCGCGGCGACGAGCCCCGTGGTCTCCAGCACTTCCTCGTGCGACAGCGGATTCGGCGTCGTGCCCGAGGCGAAGTTCGTGATGCAGCTGACGCCGGCGACGCGCATGCCGATCGCACGCGCGACGATCACTTCCGGCACCGTCGACATCCCGACCGCATCGGCGCCGAGGGTCGCGAGCATGCGCACTTCAGCGGGCGTCTCGTAGGTGGGGCCGAGCAAGCCGCAGTAGACGCCCTCGCGCATCGGGAACCCGAGCTTGGTGGCCTCGCGGCGCAGCAGCGCGGCGAGCCCACGGTCGTACGGTTCGCTCATGTCGGGGAAGCGCGTGTCCCCGGGCTCGTGCGCCCCGATCAGGGCATTGCGGAACATGAGATTGAGATGATCGGTGATGATCATCAGGTCGCCCGGCGTCAACGTGGCGCGGATGCCGCCCGCCGCGTTGGAGACGAACAGCGTTCGCGCACCGAGCGCGTGCAGGACGCGAACCGGAAAGCCGGCCAGCGCGGCCGAGTGCCCCTCGTACATGTGGAACCGTCCCGCGAGCGCGACGACGGGACGGCCAGCGAGGCGGCCGGCGATCACGCGCCCCGCGTGGCCGACGACGGTGGCCGAGGGGAAACCCGGAACATCGGCGAACGCGACGTCGCGCGCGTCGTCGATGCGGCGCGCGAGCCCTCCGAGCCCCGAGCCGAGGATGATGCCGAGCACGGGCGCATCGGCGCCGCCGATGCGGCGCCGAATCTCCGCCGCCGCGTCGGCGGCCGCGTGCGCACCGAAGTGAGACGCGTCCGTCACGACCCGCTCCGCGCGCGGAGCGCGGAGATGTCGGCGCGGGCGCGCTCGGCGAGCGCCGTGCGCTCCTGGAACGGCAGGAACGCACTCTCGAAGCCGTTCATCGCGACCTGCGCCAGCTCGTCGAACGAGAAGCCGAGCGACTGCGCGGCGTGCACGTACTCGTCGGTGAGGGTCGTCCCGCTCATGAGGCGATTGTCGGTGTTGAGCACCACGTTGAGCCCGCGGGCGAAGTACTCGCGGAAGGGATGCGTGGCGTACGACCGGACGACGCGCGTCTGCACGTTGCTCGTCAGGCAGATCTCGAGCGGGATCCGGCGGTCGTTGCAGTAGTCGGTGAGCGACGTGTCCTCGATGAGGCGCGTGGCGTGCCCGACGCGGTGGACGTTGCACACGTGGAGCGCCTCGCGCACCGACGAGGCGTCGTCCCCTTCCCCGGCGTGACAGGTGCACGCGAGGTCGTGCGAGCGCGCGTACTCGAAGGCGGCCGCGTGCAGCCGCGCCGGATTTCCGACCTCTCCGCCGGCGAGGTCGAAGCCGACGACACCGTGGTGGCGATACGCCACCGCGAGCTCGGCGAGCTCCTGGGACACGCTCTGCGGCATGTGCCGGAGCGCGCAGACGATGACGCGGCCGACGATGCCGTGGGCGCGCTCGGCGCGCGCGAGCCCGCGCAGCGGCGCTTCGACCGCCTCCTCGAGCGACAGTCCCTCGCGCGTGTTGAGCACCGGGGCGTAGCGCACCTCGATGTAGCGCACGCCGTCGGCCCAGGCGTCCTCGGCCAGCTCGTAGGCGATGCGCTCGAGCGACGACGCCGTCTGCATGACGGAGAGGGTGATCCCGAACCGCTCGAGGTAGTCCTCGAGATGCCGTGCGTCGTCGACGCGCATGAACTCGCGCAGCGCTCCCGCGTCGGGCGAGGGCATCGGCTTGCCGAGCTCGCGTCCCAGCTCGAGCATCGTCTCGGGACGCAGCGACCCGTCGAGATGACAGTGGAGCTCCGCCTTCGGGAGCAGGCGGAGCAGCTCGCGGTCGGGGGGCGTCATTCGTCGAAGCGGGCGGCGGGATCCGACGTGTCGCGCTCGCGATTCGGGATCAGTCGCAGCACGGCGCCGTTGAACAAGGGCGTGTCGGCGGGCACGGGCAGCCCCCGACTGTCGGTGACGATGAGCGAGCCGGCGCGCACGCGCTCGGCGTCATCGGGGGATTGGAGCGAGACGGCGTCGAGGGCGGTGCCGCCGGGGGCCGCGTCGACGCCCTTGCCGTTCACGAACACCCGGACGGTATCCGTCATGTTCCGGCCTTGCGCGGTACGATGCGCACCTCGGCCGGGGCTCTGACCGGCTGGGGCAGCTTGCGCAGGTACGCGATGAGCGCGTCGAGATCGACGACCGAGAGCGGCTCGGTGCGAATGGCACCGCTCGTGAAGCCGAGCCCCTCGCCGCCGAGCGCCATGAAGTCGTTGAGGATCACACGGTACTGCGCCGTGGTGTCGAGCGGAGCGCCGCTCACGAGGGTCACCCGGCCGAGGCGCGAGCCAGGGGCCGCGGTCGAGTCGTAGGTCATGGTCAACCCGCTGACGTGGACGCGCGGCTCCTGGCGCGCGACGAGCCGCTCGAGGTAGGCGCGCAGCGTCGCGCCCGTGACGGTGACGCGATACAGCAGATTGCCGAACGGGTGGATCTCGAACAGCGCGCCGAACCGCGCGGGACCGGCGTGCAGGCCGGTGCGGATGCCGCCGTTGTTCATCACGGCGACGTCGCCCTGCCCCGCGTCGCGCATGGCGTCGGCGATGAGGTTGCCGAGCGGGTATTGCGGTTCGTCGCGCTCGAGCTCCTCGGCGATGGTGGCGACCGGGCGATTCACGATCGGCGCGACGCGATTGACGGCGTCGCGGACCATGGTGGCGACGATCGGATCGGGCGGAAGCGAGTCGGCGATGACGTTGCGCACCTCGTGCGCCGTCCTGTCGGGGCCGAGGTCGATCACGTCGATCGCGGAGCCGCTGGAGTACGCCTGCACGATCGGTATTCCGGCGATCTCGGTGTTGACGAGGGAGTGCGTGTGCCCGCTCACGATGACGTCGATCGGCTCGTGGAGCGACTGCGCGATCTGGATGATCTCGCCGCGGCAGCCCGCGGCGCCGGTGCGGTCGCAGTAGGCGCCGTCGTGGGCGAGCACGACGACGTAGTCCGCGCCGCGGGCGCGCAGCCGGCGCGCGAGGCTGTCGACGATCGGGCCGGGCGCGATGAACTGCAGGCCGACGATGTTCTTCGTCGCCGTCGTGCGCGCCGTGAGCACCGAGGCGAGGCCGATCACGCCGATGCGAAGCTTTCCCCGGACGATGAGCGTGTCGTCGCGGATCCACGGCACGTCGCGTCCGTCGGCATAGCGCACGTTCGCGCCCAGGAAGTCGTAGCGGACGTCGCGCATGCGCGCGCGCAGCGTGTCCTGACTCCAGTCGAACTCGTGGTTGCCGAGCGCCGCCGCCGCGTAGCCGAGCCGGTCGAAGATCCGGGCGACCGGCCGCCCGAAGGCGAGGTTGGACGCCGGCGTGCCCTGGAACTCGTCGCCACCGTCGACGAGGATCGACTCGCACGCGGGCGCGACGCACTCGGCGCGGGCGCGCCGGATCGCGGTGGCGAGATAGGCCGCGCCGCCGCGCCGCACACCCCGGCTGTCGGCGCGCGGCTCGAGCGCGCCGTGGAAATCATTCGTGCCGATGATGCGAAGGCGCGTCGGGGGCCGCGCTGGCCGCGCTGCGCGGTTCGCGGCCTGCGTGACGGTCGCGGAGGCCGGCGCGCCGCGGGAGGCGCCGTTTCGCATCTGATCATACAGCTGGCCGACGGCGCTCGCCGGCTCGATGCGCCAGTTGCGCGTGAAGTAGCTCTGCGGGCGCAGCGTGCCGGCGCGACGCACCTCGTCGGTGAGGAGCTGCCGGATGTCCTGCTGCTTGTCGTACACGACCGGCGCATCGGCGATCATCGTGTAGCTGCCGCCGCCCGTCTGGCGATAGTTCGTGAGCGCGAGCGTGAAGCTGTCCGTCGGCGCGACGGGCCGGCCGCGCACCTCGAGCCGCGTGACCCGCTGGCCCTGCGGTCGCGAGAGATCGAGCACGTAGTCGGCGCCGGAGACGACGTCGAAGTTGAAGCCGGGCACCTTCGGATCGACCGAGACGGCGCCGCTCGCGTCGGTGACGTAGTAGCGCGCGCTGAACTCGAGATACTCGCGCAGCTGGCGTCCCGTGATGCGGATCGCGCGCAGCGTGTTGTCGTAGGGATAGAGCGCCTGCATCCGCGCCGCGGTGATCGGCCCCGGGTCGATGGATGCATCGAGGGAGAACGCCGCCGCCGCGGCGAGGTCGGCGTTCGCCGCACGGCGCTGCACCTCGAGGACGAAGTCGAGCAGCGGCGTGTCCACGACGCGGGACGAGTCGGCGCGCCATGCGACGTCGGTGCGTCCGATCGGCGTCGTCACCCACGCCACGGTCGCGGCGTGCGCCGCCTCGGTGGCCTGGAGCACGGCAGGCGACTGGGTGTGGCCGGCGGTGCGCACCAGCCGGGAGGACTTGGACGCGACGCGCCATGCGCTACCCTCGCGTACGAGGCGAAGGTTGGCGACGGCGACGCTCTGCACCCAGTTCTTCGCCTGCATCAGCAGCACGCCGTTGATCGTCGTATCGGCCATCTCCTTGTGGGAGTGGCCGTACGCGATCAGGTCGACGCCCGGGACCTCGCGCGCGACGTGCGCCGCCACGTTGTCGCTCGGAAGGCCGGTCGCGACGGTATCGTAGGTCGCGGGCTCGGACAGTCCGCTGTGCATCGTGACGACGATCAACTGCGCGCCCGCTGCACGCGCCTCGGCCGCGGCCTGGCGCACGGCTTGGACGATGTCGCCGATGACAACGCGGCCGCGGAGGTTGTCGCGGTCCCAGACCATTGAGCCGGGGGTCGTCGCGCCGACGATGCCGATCTTCACGCCGCCCCGTTCGACGAGGGCCCAGCCACCGAAGGCCCTCTTGCCATCGGGCCGCCTCGCGTTCGCCGCAAGGAGCGGGAAGTGAGCCTGCTTCGCCGCACGCTCGAGGAAGGGCACGCCGTAGTTGAACTCGTGGTTGCCGACGGCCGCCGCGTCGTATCGCATCGCGTTCATCGCGGCGATCACGGGGTGCGGGGTCGCGGCGGGCGAGACGCGGGCGGCGACGAAGCCGAGTGCGTTCCCCTGGATGATGTCGCCCGCGTCGACGAGAACGACGCGGCCTCCCGTGGCGTCGCGCAGCGAATCCACGATGGTCGCGGCTCGGGCGAGCCCGACCGTGGAGTCCGGGGCGTTGAGGTCGTAGTTCCAGCCGCGAATGCGGCCGTGGATGTCGGTGGTCGCCGCTACCACGAGCTCGACTTCGCCCGGCCCGGCCGGCGCGGGGGAAGGCTGGACGGTGGCGCGCGCGCATCCCGCCGCGACCACGAGCGAGAGTACGATCAACGGGGTTGGGATCCGCATCCGGAGAAGCTACACGGCGGCGAATGGCGCGGGGAGCGGCTCTGGTTGACGGCCTCCGGACTTGCGGGCACACTAGGGACGGCACCCCGCCTATACACGATCGTGACACGGGGCCGCTGCAGCACTCCCCTCCACTCCGCCACTTTTCCTTGCGTCATGAGCGGTTCGCGCACGACCCGATGCCCATGAAGCCGTTGATCATCGGCGTGGCGGGCGGAACGGGCTCGGGCAAGAGCACGGTGGCGCGCAACGTCGCCAGCGCGCTCGGGGAAGCGTCGGTCGCGTTCCTCGACATGGACGCCTACTACCTCGACCACGCGCACCTTCCGTTCGAGCAGCGCAAGCTGGTGAACTGGGACCACCCGAACGCGTTCGACTGGGATCTCCTGGTCCGGCACCTGACGGACCTCTCCGAGGGGCGCCCGATCGACAAGCCGGTGTACGACTTCCATGCCCACGTCCGCAGCCAGACCGTCGTGCAGATCCCGCCCGCCGACGTCATCGTCATCGACGGGATCCTGCTGTTCGTGGATTCGCGTGTTCGCGATCTATGCGACGTGAAGGTGTTCGTGGACGCGGACGCGGACATCCGGCTGATCCGGCGCATCCGCCGCGACATGGTCAAACGTGGCCGGCCGCTGGCGGAGATCCTCGACCAGTACCTCTCGACCGTGCAACCGATGCACCTGGAGTTCGTGGAGCCGAGCAAGCGCTACGCCGACGTGATCGTGCCACGCGGGGGCAACAACCCGGTCGCGATCGAGATGATCGTCGCGAAGATCGCGCGACGTTTGCAGCCGGCCAACGCGTGACGCCGATGACGCCGAGCGGCGAACGAGTGCTCGTCGTCGACGACGAGCCCGACATCGTCGCGCTCGTCGCCTATCATCTGGCCAAGGCAGGCTACCGCGTCGCGACGGCGAGCTCGGGGACCGACGCGCTCGAGTCGGCGCGCCGCGAGCGTCCCGCCATCATCGTCCTCGACCTCATGCTGCCGGGGATGTCGGGGTACGAAGTGCTCGAGCAGCTCCGCGCGAACGACGCGACGCGTGACGTCGCCGTTCTCATGCTCACCGCGCGGCGCGAGGAGGCCGACCGCATCCAGGGGCTGTCGCTCGGCGCGGACGACTATCTCACCAAGCCGTTCAGCCCGCAGGAGCTCGTGCTCCGCGTGGGCGCCATCCTTCGCCGCCTCAGCGCCGGCGGTGCGACGAGCGGCGACAGACTGCAGATCGGCGCGCTGCAGATCGATCTCGGCGCGCACCAGGTGAAGGTGGACGGTGATCCGGTCGACCTCACGCCCACGGAGTTCAAGCTGCTCCTCACGCTCGCCGAGCGGCGCGGACGCGTGCAGGGACGCGCGCACCTCCTCGAGACGGTGTGGGAGGCGGCGCCGGACATCCAGACGCGCACCGTGGACATGCACGTGCAGCGGTTGCGCGCCAAGCTCGGAGCGGCGGGCGACATGATCGAGACGGTCCGCGGCTTCGGGTATCGCCTGCGCGTCCCGCAAGGCCGACCGGCGTGACGCTCGCCCGGCGTCTCCTCGCCGGCTCTCTCATCGTCGTCACGGCGCTCGTCGCCGCGATCGTGCTCATCGCCGGCGGCCGCCTGCGCGACCGCCTGGTGGTCGAGAAACGCGACGAGCTCGCGCGCGTCGGCCGCGCCATCGGGTTGCAGTGGCAGGCGGGGACCGACGCGGAGCAGTTGGCGCACCAGGCGGGTGATGCGCTCGGGTATCGTGTCACCCTGATCGACAGCACGGGCGTCGTCGTCGGCGACACCGAGTTCGGCACCGAGGCACGGCGCCGCCTGGAGAACCATCTCGATCGGCCCGAGGTCGTGGAGGCGCGAAGCCGGGGGATCGGCGTGTCGCGCCGGCGCAGCGCGTCGGCCGGCGACGACGAGCTGTACGTCGCGCAGCGCCATCCACTCGGCTACGTGCGGGTATCGCTCACGACGCGCAACCTCGACGAGATCGTGCGGGGAGCGCAGCGCGACGTGCTGGTGAGCGGACTGCTCGCCCTGGTCGGCGCCCTCGCGCTGGCGGCGCTGTTCGCGCGCAGCATCTCGCAGCCGGTGGTGGAGCTGCGCGACGTCGCGCGCGCGATCGCGTCGGGCGACCTGCACCGCCGGCCGGCGCTCTCGGCGCCTGGCGAGGTGGGCGATCTGGCCACGGCGCTGCACCGTATGGCCGAGCAGCTCGCGACGCGGCTCGACGCGCTCGAGGCGGACGATCAACTGATGACGGCGGTGCTCGAGTCGCTGGAGGAAGGCGTGATCGCGCTGGACGAGCGCGGCACGGTGATCCGCATCAACGAGCGCGCCCGCTCGCTGCTCGGCACGACGATGCCCTTGCCCTTCCCGCGCGAGCTCCTGCCTCGCGATCCGGCGTTGCGCGAGGCGATCGAGCTGGCGCTCACGGGCGCGACGACGCCGTCGGCCGAGGTGACGCTGCACGATCGGACGGTCGCCGTGGCATCGCGCCCGCTCCGCACGGGGGGCGGCGTCGTGACCGTGCTCGACCTCACGATGCTGCGCCGGCTCGAGAAGATCCGGCGCGACTTCGTGGCGAACGTGTCGCACGAGCTCAAGACGCCGCTCACCGCGGTCAGCGGGTACGCCGAGACGCTCCTCGACGACGGTATCCCTCAAGAGCAGCGCCGGAGGTTCGTGCAGACGATCCACGACAACGCGACACGCATGCAGCGAATCGTGGACGACCTGCTGGACCTCTCGCGCATCGAGAGTGGTGGCTGGCGGCCGGTGGTCGCGCAGGTGGACGTCGCAGGCATGATCCAGGACGTCTTCACGGCGGTCCAGTCGGCCGCATCGGCGAAAGGGCTCGCGCTCGTCGCCGAAGTCTCGCCGGACGCGACGCACGTGCGCGTCGACCCGACGGCATTTCGCCAGATCCTCACCAACCTCGTGGAGAACGCGGTGCGCTACACGCGCGAGGGGAACGTCACGGTGCGCACGCGAAGGAGCGACGACGGCGTGTGGGTCGACGTGAGCGACACCGGGATCGGGATCGCCGCCGAGCATCTGCCGCGCATCTTCGAGCGGTTCTATCGCGTGGACGCGGGGCGGTCGCGCGCCGAAGGAGGCACCGGGCTCGGCCTGGCGATCGTTCGGCATCTCGTCGATGCGCACGGCGGCCGCGTCGAGGCCTCGAGCGTCGTCGGACGCGGGACGACGATCAGCGTGCTGCTGTCGGCCTGACTCGGCCGAACGGCGGGCGAACCGTTACAAACTGGCGCGATACCCGGCGCGGCGGCTTCCGGCTCTCGTTCGCATCGGAGCATCTCGTGGCGACGTGCGTCGACGGCGGCGCGAGCGATCCGTCCGATCCGGTGGGCCACGGGATCGGCGGACGGAAGCGCCGCTGACGGGGATGTTTCTCCGACGACGCGTCAGAAGTTCACGTTGAAGTGCGCGTAGTACCCCTTGCTCTGCCCCGGCGGCGCCGTGGATACGTCGTTGTTCGACGCGAGCGCTTCCTGATAGTCCAGCGCGATCTGTGCACGCTGCGAGATGTCGTAGAACAGGCCGCCGATCAGGAAGTGATACGCGTTCGACGACGACGGCGGCGTGGCGAGCCCCGTCGTGCTCACCGTCGGCTTGACCCAGTCGTAGCGTCCGACGAGCCCGAAGGGCGACTGGCCGCTCTCATTCGAGAATGCGAGTGGGCGCACGACCGTGAAGCCGGAGAGCAGCCGTCCGGTGGTGGTGACCCCGACTCGCGGGGACAGCGCGGTGTTCAGCCCCGTCTCGGAGCCGTCGTGGCGCTGCGTGAACTCGCCGGCGAGCACGAGCTTCGGGTCGCGCAGGCCGATGAACACGCCGGCGCGGCTGCGGTCGAGCGCCTCGCCCACCGCGCCCACCTGACCCGGGCCGCCGTTCACGAACGTGCTCGCCGTGGCGCCCTTGTAGCCCCACGCCGAGATCGTGAACGTCTGCAGGAGCGAGGACGCCGGTGAGTTCATGAGCGGCGTCAGCGTGAGTCGAACGGCGAAGTCCTTGAACCGGTCGCGCTCGCGGGCGGCGTAACCCGGCCCGTTCACGATGGTCGAGTAGATCTCGCCCCACTTGTGCGGCAGGGTCACCAGACTGGCCAGCCCGACGTCGGCCGAGGAGAAGTATCCCGCGCGCTCCGTCGCTGCCTGTGAGAGATATCGCGGCCAGAAGGCCTCCTGATGCTCGATCAGCACGTTCTGGAGGATGCCGATCCGGCCGGTGACCTGCGCCCCGTTGCTGAATTTCGGCGCGTCGTACTGCAGGTAGGCGTACTTCGCGCGCACCGTGTAGGCATTGCCCAACGAGTCGGCGCTCTGGAAGACGTCGGTCGTGATGCGGATGCTCGTCCGATCACCCGCCGCGATGCGGAAGGTCAGGTAGGCGCGATCGATGACGAAGGAGTTGTTGGTCTGATTGCGGAACTGCGCCGGTGTGGTCGGCAGCTGGTAGTTGTAGCTGCCGAAGATCACGCCCGAGAAGCTGAGCGGCGACGACGGGGCGGGCTGGGGAGCGGCCGCCGTCGGCGTGGACTGCGGCTCGCTACGTCCACCCGGTGCGTTCTGCGCCGCGGCGGGAATGGCGACGCAGGTCGCGGCAAGAGCGAGACATCGGCGGACGACGATCATGGTCGGGGGCATGGTCGGGGATGGGGTCGATGACGCGGCCGGCCTCGCATGGCGCGCACCACGGTCGAGCGCGGTGTGTAACAAACTTCCCGGGCGCGACCACGATGGCAACGCCGAATTGTTGCGATCGTGTAACGGCCCCGGGCACGGCCCGCCGGTCGCGACCGGCGGTACGCGAGGGCGCCGTGACACGACCGTTACACGTGCCGCATTGAGTCGAGACGCGTGCGCGAGAGCTTCCTTCGGAGATGCCGACCCCTTCGCTTCCAGCCATCGTGTCGACGCCGGAGACCAGGCCGATGCCGACGCTCGCCTCCACCGACAGCGGGCCGCATCGCGTGCAGCCGTCACGCGTGTCGATCGAGGGCGCCGTCATCGCCGATCGCGTCTATCGAGCGGCCATCCTCGTCTTCGCGCTCTTCGTTCCCGTCCTGCTGCTGCTGATCCTGATCGAGGTCGGCGCGGCGGGGTGGCCGGCGCTGCGCCAGTTCGGCCTGCAGTTCCTCACCTCGAGCGAGTGGGACCCCGTGGCCGGCAACTTCGGCGCGGCGCCGGCGATCGCAGGGACGATCATCACCTCGCTCATCGCGCTCGTGCTGGCGACCCCGCTCGCGCTCGGCGGCGCGATCTTCATCTCCGAGTTCTCGCCGGCGTGGCTGCGCCAGCCACTGTCGTTCTTCATGGACCTGCTGGCCGCGGTGCCGAGCGTCGTCTACGGACTGTGGGGCGTGTTCTTTCTCCTGCCGATGCTGCGGGAGCACATCATGCCCTTCCTGCGGGACACGCTGCACCTCGGCGCGACGCCGTTCTTCACGGGGCCCGCGTACGGCCCGAGCGTGCTCGCGGCCGGCATGATCCTCTCCATCATGGTGCTGCCCTACATCGCCGCCGTCTCGCGCGAGGTCCTGATGGCCGTGCCGCGCTCGCAGCGCGAGGCCGCGCTCGCGCTGGGCGCCACGCGATGGGAGACGATCACCGGCGCCGTCGTCCCGTTCGCGCGGTCGGGCATCATCGGCGGCGTCATCCTCGGGCTCGGCCGCGCGCTCGGCGAGACGATGGCGGTCACGATGGTCATCGGCAATCGCCACGAGCTGGCGGCGTCGCTGTTCGCGCCGGGCTACACCATGGCGTCGCTGATCGCCAACGAGTTCTCCGAAGCGACCTCGGACCTGCACCTCGCGGCGCTGATGGCCGTCGGGTTCGTGCTCTTCCTCGTCACGCTCATCGTCAACGGCATCGCTCGCTGGCTCGTGTGGCGCACGGGCGGGAGGCCGGCGTGACGGCGGTCGGGCTGCCGACGGCGGCGGTCCCGCGCCAGCGCGCACGAGGCCTTGGCCGCCGCCGCGGTATGAGCGTCGTCATGGTCGCGCTCACCTGCGCCGCGGCGGCGCTGGCGATCGTTCCGCTCATCGCGATCCTCACCTATCTGATCAAGCAGGGAGCGGGATCGCTCTCGCTGCACTTCTTCACGAACATGCCCAGGCCGGTCGGCGAAGCCGGCGGCGGGATGGCCAACGCGATCGTCGGCACGCTCATCCTGATCGGCATCGCATCGGTCGTCGGACTTCCCGTCGGCATCGGCGCCGGACTCTATCTCGCGGAGCGGGGCGGCACGAAGCTGGCCAATCTCGTGCGGTTCCTCGCCGACGTGCTCAATGGCCTGCCGTCGATCGTGATGGGCATCTTCGCCTGGCAGTTCCTCGTCCGCCCGATCGGGCACTTCTCGGCGCTCGCGGGCGGTGCAGCGATCGGCGCGATGATGATCCCCCTCGTGACGCGCACGACGGAGGAGATGGTGCGCACCGTACCGCAGTCGCTGCGCGAGGCCGCGCTCGCGCTCGGATACCCGCGCTGGCGCACCTCGCTGCAGATCGTGCTCCGCACCGCGCTCGGCGGCATCGTCACCGGCGTGCTGGTCGCGGTGGCACGCGTCGCCGGCGAGACGGCGCCATTGCTCTTCACCGCGTTCGGCAACCAGTTCTGGTCGACCAACGTCAGCCAGCCGATCGCCGCACTGCCGCTGCAGGTGTTCGTGTACGCCATCAGCCCGTACGACGAGTGGCACGCACAGGCGTGGGCGGGTGCGCTCGTGCTCATCGCGCTCGTGCTGGTGATCAGCGTGCTCGCACGGTTCGCCGTGCGGTCCCGTCACGGCCGCGCCAATGACTGAGACCGTCGCCCGCCTCGACGCGGCGCCCTCGGCGAGCCAGCAGCCGGCGCCGCCGGCGATGGAGACGCGTGCGCTGAACGCCTACTTCGGCTCGACCCACGCCGTGCGCGACGTCGCGCTCACCTTTCCGCAGAACGAAGTCACGGCGATCATCGGACCGTCGGGCTGTGGCAAGTCGACGCTGCTTCGCTGCCTCAACCGGATGCACGAGACGGTGCCGCTGGCGCGCGTCGATGGCGAGGTGCTGTTCCATGGCCGGAACATCTACGGCCCCGGTGTCGATCCGATCGCGCTGCGCCGGCACGTCGGCATGGTCTTCCAGCGTCCCACACCATTCCCGACGATGTCGATCCGCGACAACGTCGCGGCGGGGCTGCGCGTGCAGTTGGGCGAGCGGCTCGACCGCCGCCAGGTCGACGAGGTCGTCGAACGAGCGCTGCGCCAGGCGGCGCTGTGGGACGAGGTGAAGGATCGCCTCAAGACCAGCGCCACCGGCATCTCCGGCGGGCAGCAGCAGCGGCTGTGCATCGCGCGCGCGCTCGCCACCGCTCCGCACGTGCTCCTGCTCGACGAGCCGACGGCATCGCTCGATCCGCTCAGCACGCAGAAGGTCGAAGAGCTCGTGTACGAGCTCCGCAGCTCGATGACGGTCATCATCGTCACGCACAACATGCAGCAGGCGGCTCGCGTCTCCGATCGCACGGTCTTCATGCTCTCGGGCGAGATGGTCGAGGTCGGCCCGACCCGCGCGGTGTTCACGGCGCCGACCGATCCGCGCACCGAGGCCTACATCACCGGACGGTTCGGATGAGCGCCGCCGTGCAGCCGGCGCCGACGTCCGCCAGTCTTCCCGTCGCCACCGGGCGCATCGACGTCGAGCGGTTCGACTTCTGGTATGGGAAGACCCAGGCGCTGTTCGACATCAACCTCTCGATCGCGCCTCGGGCCGTCACGGCGCTCATCGGCCCGTCGGGGTGCGGCAAGTCGACCTTCCTGCGGTCGATCAACCGGCTCAACGAGCTCATTCCAGGCGCGCGGCGCTCGGGGGAGATCCGGCTGGACGACGAGAACATCTACCAGAAGGGGATGGACGTCGTCACGCTCCGGCAGCGGGTGGGGATGGTCTTCCAGCGATGGAATCCATTCCCCAAGTCGATCTACGACAACGTCGCCTACGGTCCCCGGATCAACGTGAGCCCGAAGCGCGCCGACCTCGACGCGATCGTCGAGTCGGCGCTTCGGCGTGCCGCGCTCTGGGACGAGGTGCGCGACCGGCTGCGCGACAGCGCGCTCGCCCTCTCCGGCGGGCAGCAGCAGCGCCTCTGCATCGCCCGGGCGCTGGCGAACGACCCCGAGGTATTGCTGCTCGACGAGCCGGCGTCGGCGCTCGATCCCATCGCGACGCAGAAAGTCGAGGAGCTCGTGTACGAGCTCAAGCGCGAGCTGACGATCGTGATCGTGACGCACAACCTGCAGCAGGCCGCCCGCATCTCGGATCAGACGGCGTTCTTCTACCTCGGTCGCCTCGTCGAGATGGGCGATACGCAGCGGCTGTTCACCAGTCCGCGCGAGCAGCGCACGGAAGCGTACATCACGGGGAGATTCGGATGAGCCCTGACATTCCATTTCGTCACTTTCACGACCAGCTGGCCGCGCTGAACCGTCGCCTGCTCGCGATGTCCGAGAAGGCCGAGGCGCTGATCGAGCTGTCGGTGGACGCGCTGCTGAGCAAGGATCAGGGGAAGGCCGAAGCCGTCATCGCCGGCGACCGCGAGGTCGACGCGATGGAGCTCGAGATCGAGGCGGCGGCGCTCGAGCTGCTCGCGCTGCAGCAACCGATGGCGCGCGATCTCCGATTCATCGTCGGCGCGATCAAGGTGACGAGCGATCTCGAGCGCATCGGCGATCACGCCGTGAACATCGCCCAGACGGCGCAGCGCCTCGTCGCCCTGCGCTCGACGATCACTCCCGACCCGGAGATCGAGGACATGGCCCGACGCGCGCGCGCCATGCTCAGCGACTCGATCGACGCCTTCCTCCGGGCCGACGGCGCGTTGGGCCGCAACGTCTGCGCGCGGGACGATCAGGTGGACGCGCTGCACGAGTCGGTGTTCCGCATCCTGCTCACGCACATGATGGCCGACCCGCGGACGATCAACCCCTCGCTCGAGTACCTGCTCGTCAGCCGCAACCTCGAGCGCGTCGCCGACCTGGCGACCAACATCGGCGAGGACGCCGTGTTCCTCGCCGAGGGGAAGAACATCAAGCACGGCGGCGGGGCGGTTGCCGTGGGAGGGGGCGGGTGAAGGTTGTGAGTTGGTGAGTTGGGTAGCTAGTTAGTTGGGCGGTGAACTCGTGAACTGAACAGCCCGGGCCACAACCGGCGTGGAGATTCCACGTGGAAGGCGTACGCCGGTCGAGTGGATCGTTGCAGTTCATCTCACCAAAAAACCGTCCAACCAACCAGCGATCCAACTCACCAGCTCACTCGCCACCAGTGTCCGCCACTCCCCGAATAGCCGCCATCGACGTCGGCTCCAACTCGGTCCGCCAGATCGTCGCC
>Ga0068859_100002012_pt1 | contig 20744 bp, 22 predicted proteins | sample KBSSwiS22_FD_66585 | JGI IMG/M metagenome (GOLD analysis project Ga0068859, IMG submission 66585) | Switchgrass rhizosphere microbial communities from Kellogg Biological Station, Michigan, USA - KBS Switchgrass S2-2 | ecosystem: Host-associated > Plants > Roots > Rhizosphere > Soil ...
GGATGGAGCGCTCGAGGTTCGGAACGGTCACGATCGGGATGACCGGGCCGAGCGTCTCCTCGACGAGCAACCGGCACCCCTCGGGCGCATCGAGGATCACCGTCGCGGGGAAGAAGAAGCCCGGGCCCTCGTGGGGAGCCCCGCCGCGAAGGATGCGGGCGCCGAACAGCGCCGCTTCGCTCACGTGCTCGTGGACCCGCTGCCGCCGCTCCTCGGAGATCAGCGGTCCCAGGTCCACGTCGCCCCCGAGGGGGTCGCCCATGCGGACCTTGTCCACCTCGGCGACGACCGCATCGACGAACTGAGCCGCGATGCGCTCCTCGACGTAGACACGCTCGACGGCGCCGCAGTTCTGCCCGGCGTTGGCGAGCGCGCCCCAGACGATGCCCCGCGCGGCGCGCGCGATGTCGGCGTCGGCGGCGACGATCGCCGGGTGCTTCCCGCCGAGGCTCAGCACGAGGGGACGCGGCGAGCCGCCGGCGGCGACCATGATCGCCTGGCCGGCTTCGGGCGTCCCGGTGACGAAGACCTTGTCCACGCCGTCGTGAGTCACGAGGTGGAGCGTCTCCTTGCGCGCGGCGGGAACGACGTTGACGAGGCCCGCGGGAAACCCGGCCTCGAGGCACAGCTCGCCGACGCGCAGGCCGAGGAGCGGGGTCAGCTCGGAGGGCTTCAGGACCACGGCGTTCCCCATCGCGAGCGCCGAGGCGACCTGGATCAGCGGCTGGGCGAACGGCAGCGAGGAGGACGTGACGAGGGCCACGACCCCGAGCGAGTCGTAGAGGTACAGCGCCCGCTTGTGGACGTAGAGGGCGTGGCGCGGCTCGATCGTCTCGCCGAGCGAAAGCTCCCGCGCGTGGTGCGACAGGAACCGCAGGTGGTCGAGAGCCGGCAGGACCTCGAGCGCCATCGCTTCCGCGTGCGGCTTTCCCTGCTCGAGGGCGATGAGAGCGGCGATCGGCTCCGCGTCCTCGTGGAGGCGCGAGGCGAGCTTCGCGAGTCGCCGTGCCCGCTCCTCGAACGGAGCGCTCCGCCAGATCTTCGATGCGAAGGAGGCCGACTCCACCGCCTGGTCGATCTCGGCCTCGTCGGCGCACGCCACCCACGCGAAGGGCTCCCCGGTCGCCGGGTTGACGTCGGGAATGCGAGGGCCCGCCCCCGTGCCCGGCTCCCCGTTCACGAGGGGGAGCAGAGGCAGAGGTCCCCCCCGGACCCCGAGTTTGTCCAGGTTTTCCACGTTCGAGAATATAGGTGCCGGCGCGAAAGAGTCCCGTCCGCCGTTGACTCCGCCCGATCTGCGGCTAGAATCTCAAACAACCGTTTGATTAGTTTACGCGCGGAGCCCTGATGAAAGCCCCCGCCAGAGACGCCGTCGCGACCCGGCAGTCGCTCCTGGACGCGGCCACGACGCTCTTCGCCGAGCGCGGCTTCGACGGGGCGCGGGTGGACGAGATCGCGCGCCGGGCCGGCGTGAACAAGGCGATGATCAGCTATCACTTCGGGGGCAAGAAAGCGCTCTACAACGCGATTCTCGCGGACGACTTCGGCTGGGTGCTCGAGCGGCTCGCCGAGCTGGATCGCGAGCCCCTCCCCGCCGACGTGAAGCTCGCCCGGTTCATCTCGATCTTCGGCTCGCTCCACACGCGCCGGCCCGGCCTTTCCGCGATGATGCTCCGCGAGGCGATGTCCGCCGGCCGGCATCTCGAGCCCACCCTCCTTCCCTCGCTGTCCCGGATCTTCGCGTCGGTCCAGTCGATCGTGGGGCAAGGGATCGCGGAGGAGGTCTTCCGCCAGGTCGATCCGCTCTTCATGCACCACACGGTGATCGGCTCGATCGCGTTTTTCTTCGCGGCCCGCCCTCTTCGCGACCGCCTCATCGCCGAGGGGATCGTTCCCGTGCGCCCTCCGGACCCCGCCCGGTTCATCGCCCACCTCCAGGAGCTCCTGGCGCGCGGGCTGTCGAAGGAGGCGTGACGTGACCTCGAAACGCGTCGTATTGGCCGCGTTGGCCCTCGCGCTTTTCCCCGCGTGCTCGAAGAACGCCGACAAGGGCCGCCTCGCGGCGTCGGGTCACGTGGAGGCGGTCGAGGTACGCGTCCTCACCAAGGTGCGCGGTCATCTTCTCGAGCGTCCCGTGGACGAGGGGGACGTCGTGACCGCGGGCCAGGTCGTCGCGGTGCTCGACACCGTGGACACCGAGCTTCTCGTCCGCCAGGCCCGGGCCGAGCGGGATCGCGCCGACGCCGACTGGCGGCTCGCGGTGGCGGGATCGCGGCCGGAGGACATCGGCGAGCTGGAAGCCCGCGCGACGGCCGTCGCCGCATCGCTCGAGGGGGCCGAGAAGGAGCTCACGCGCCAAGAGGCCCTGCTCGCGGAAGGGGTGACGACCGCGAGCGGGCGCGACGAGGCGCTCGCGAAGCGCGACACGCTGCGCGGTGATCTCGCCTCCGCGAAGCAGGCGCTCGCGCGCGCCCGCGCCGGGAGCCGGAACCAGGAGATCCAGGCCGCGCGCGCGCTCAAGGAGGCCGCCGAGGCCAAGATCGCGCAGTACGAGCAGCAGATCGCCGACGCGAGGATCGTGTCTCCCGTCGCGGGCGTCGTCACGGAGAAGATCGCGGAACCCGGGGAGCTTCTCGCGGCGGGCGCTCCGATCCTCGTCATCACCGACCTCGCGAAGCCGTGGCTGACCGTGTACGTCGCCGAGCCGGACCTGGGACGCATCAAGATCGGAGCTCCCGCCGACGTCGTGACAGACGGAGGGGAGCGCCGCCAGGGGAAGGTGACGTTCATCGCGTCGCGGGCGGAGTTCACGCCGAAGAACGTGCAGACGCGCGACGAGCGGGTGAAGCTCGTCTATCGCGTGAAGGTCGGGCTCGACAACCCGGACGGCCTGTTCAAGCCGGGGATGCCGGCCGAAGCGCGGTTCTAGCGTCCGCGCGCGTCATGGCGGAACCGCTCGTCCTCGTCGAGGGTCTGGTCAAGCGGTACGGCGACGTCGTCGCCGTGGACGGCGTGTCGCTCACCGTTGCTCCCGGCGAGATGTTCGGCCTCATCGGGCCCGACGGCGCGGGGAAGACCTCCACGCTGCGCACCGTGCTCGGGCTCCTCCCGCCGGACGGCGGGCGCGTGACGACCTGCGGCCTCGTCCCCGCGCGCCAGCGTCGCGAGCTGTCGGAGCGCATCGGCTACCTCCCGCAGCGCTTCTCGCTCTACGGCGATCTCTCGATCGACGAGAACATCGCCTTCTTCGCGCGCATCCACGGCGTGCGCGGCTGGCGGGGGCGGCGGGACGAGCTGCTCGACCTGCTGCGCCTGACGCCGTTCCGCGACCGGCTCGCCGATCGCCTCTCGGGCGGGATGAAGCAGAAGCTCGCGCTCGCCTGCACGCTCATCCACACACCCGCGCTCCTCGTCCTCGACGAGCCGACGACGGGCGTGGATCCGGTCTCCCGCCGGGACTTCTGGAGGATCCTCTCGCGCCTGCTCCGCTCGGGGCTGACGATCCTCCTCACGACGCCCTACCTCGACGAGGCCGAGCGGTGCACCCGCGTCGCCCTCATGGATCACGGCAAGCTCCTCGTCACCGAGGCTCCCGACCGGCTGCGCGAGAGGTGGCGCGGCGTGCTCGTCGAGGTGATCGCCTCGCCCAAGCGCGAGGCCCGCGAGGTGCTCGCCCGGGACCCCGCCGTCGGCGACGTGCAGATCTTCGGCGAGCGCCTTCACGTCACGCTCCCCGAGGCCAGGAAGGACGACGAGGAGCCGGCGGCACGGGACCTCGCCGCGCGGCTGGCGGCGGCGGGCCTGCGCGTGGATGCCGCGCGCGCCGTCGAGCCTTCGCTCGAGGACGTCTTCATCGCGCACGTGAGGGAGCGCTCCGCGTGAGCGACGCTCTCGCCATCGAGGCCCGCGGCCTCACGAAGCGATTCGGCGCCTTCACGGCGGTGGACCACCTCGATCTCTCGGTCCGCCCCGGCGAGATCTTCGGCCTGCTCGGGAGCAACGGGGCGGGGAAATCCACGGCGATCCGCATGCTCTGCGGCCTGTTGCGTCCGACCGAGGGCACCGCGCGGGTCTCCGGCGTGGACGTCGCGGAGGACCCCGAGGAGGTCAAGCGCCGCATCGGCTACATGACGCAGCGCTTCAGCCTTTACGACGACCTGACGGTGCGGGAGAACCTCGAGTTCTTCGCCGGCATCTACGGGCTCTCCTCGCGCGCGTCCGCGGAGCGCGGGCGGTGGGCCTTGAAGATGGCGGACCTCGAGGGGAAGGAGCCCTTCGTGACGCGCGAGCTGCCGGGAGGGTGGAAGCAGCGGCTCGCGCTCGCCTGCGCGGTGCTCCACGCGCCCCGCATCGTCTTCCTCGACGAGCCGACGGGCGGGGTGGACCCGATCTCGCGCCGTCGGTTCTGGGACTTGATCGACGGCATGGCGGCGGACGGCGTGACGGTCCTCGTGACGACGCATTACCTCGACGAGGCGGAGCACTGCGACCGGATCGCGCTCATGCACGACGGCCAGCTCGCCGCCGAGGGCTCCGTCGCCGAGCTCAAGGACGTGTTCGCGGGGAACGCCATCCTCGAGGTCGCGACGGGGGACTACGGCCGCGCGCTCGAGATCCTGGAGAAAGACTCGGAGATGCTCGAGACCTCGGTGTTCGGCACGCGGCTCCACGTCGTCGTCGCCGACGCCGGCGCGGGGACCCAGCGCATCGAACAGCGCCTCGCCGAGGCCGGGGTCGGGCCGGTCGCCGTCACGCGCATCGTGCCGTCGCTCGAGGACGTCTTCATCCACACGGTCGAGAAGAGATCCTCGTGAGGAAGGTGCTCGCGGTCGCCGGCAAGGAGCTGCGCCAGTCGCGCCGCGACCCGTTCAGCCTGCTGATGCTCCTCGGGATCCCGACCTTCATGCTGCTCCTGTACGGCTTCGCCCTGAACTTCGACGTGCGCCACGTGCCGCTCGTCGTCCAGGACCGCAGCCACACGCGCGCGAGCCGCGACCTCGTCTCCGCGTTCGTCAACTCGACGTACTTCGAGGACCGGGGGCGCCTCGCCTCGGGAGACGATCCGGGACGGGTCTTCGAGCGGCGCCTCGCGAAGGCGGTCCTCGTCATCCCCGAGAGCTACGCGCGCGACCTCACCGCGGGGCGCCAAGCGCCGGTGCAGCTCCTCGTGGACGGCGCCGACGCCTCCACCGCGACGACGATCCTCGGGTACGCGGAGGGCATCGCGGGCGCGCCGCCGCGGCTCCGGTTCGAGCCCCGGGTCTGGTACAACCCCGAGCTCCGCTCGACGAACTTCCTGGTCCCCGGGCTCATGGGGTTCATCCTCATGCTGACGGCGGTCCTCTCGACCGCGCTGTCCGTCGTCCGCGAGAAGGAGCGGGGGACGATGGAGCAGCTCCTCGTCACCTCGCTGCGGCCCGCGGAGCTGCTCGCCGGGAAGACGATCCCGTACCTGTTCATCTCGCTCGCCGCGACGGCGATCATCCTCCTCGCGGCGCGCGTCCTGTTCGGGGTGGCGGTGCGCGGCAGCTACCTCGACCTGTTCGTCGCGACCCTCGTCTACCTGATCGGGGCGCTGGGACTGGGTCTGCTCGTCTCCTCGATGTCGGGGACGCAGGCGATGGCGTTCCAGGTCGGGAGCCTCATCTCGATGCTCCCCGCGATCTTCCTCTCCGGTTTCATCTTCCCGATCCGCTCGATGCCCCACGGGCTGCAGATCCTCACCTACGCGGTGCCGGCGCGGTACTTCCTCGTCATCGCCCGGGGGATCATCCTCAAGGGCGCGCCCCTGACCGCCTACCTCGGCGACCTCCTCTTCCTCGTCCTCTACGCGGCGATCGTGCTCTCGATCGCCTGGCGCCGCCTCGCGCGGCAGAGCCGCTGACGTGCGGGTCCTCTGGCGCGTCATCGTCAAGGAGCTGCAGCAGCTCAAGCGGGACAAGCGGATGATCCCCGCCATGATCGTCGGGCCCCTCGTCCAGCTCCTCACGCTCGGATACGCGGCGAACAACGACGTCACCGACATCCCGCTCCTGCTCCTGGACGAGGACAAGTCCCAGGCGTCGCGCTCGCTCGTGGACCGGTTCACCTCGTCCGGTTATTTCGAGCTCGCAGGGACCGTGGACGACCCCGGGGCGATCGAGCCGCACCTGGTGGACGGGACGGCGCAGGTCGCGCTCGTCCTCCCGAAGGGATTCGGCGCCGACGTCGCCGGAGGCCGCGCGCCGGCCGTGCAGCTCATCGTGGACGGGAGCGATTCGACCTCGGCGATCGTGGGCCTCTCCTACGCGTCGCGGATCGTCGCCGAGGCGGGCGCGACCCCGCAGGTCTCGGGGACCACGCTCGTGCCGCGCGTCTGGTACAACCCCGATCTCAAGAGCCGGTGGTTCTACGTCCCCGCCATCCTGGCGATGGTGCTGATGCTCGTCACGATGATCCTCCCCTCGATGGCCGTCGTCCGCGAGAAGGAAGCCGGGACGCTCGAGCAGATCATCGTCACGCCGATCCGGTCATGGCAGCTGATTCTGGGGAAGCTCTTCCCGTTCGCCTGCATCGGCTTTCTCGATACGCTCCTGGTCTCGGGGCTCGCCGTCGGCCTGTTCCGCGTGCCGCTTCGGGGCTCGATGCTGACCCTCGTCGTGATGACCGTGCCCTTCCTGCTGTGCACGCTGTCCCTGGGTCTTCTCGTCTCGACGCTCGTGCGCACGCAGCAACAGGCGATGATGAGCGCGGTCTACCTCGTCATGGTCCCGATGATCTATCTGTCGGGGCTGATCTTCCCGGTCGAGAACATGCCGCCGGTGATCCAGAAGGCCACGGTGGTGATCCCGCTCAAGTACTACGCCCACATCGTCCGGGGGATCTTCCTCCGGGGATCGGGGTTCGAGATCCTGTGGCCCGACGTCGCGGCGCTCCTCCTGATCGGAACGCTCCTGCTCGTCCTCGCGTCGCTCCGGTTCCGGAAGAGCCTCGACTGAGCGCGTACCATGAGGGGCATGTCGACCCGAGTCTTCCTCGTGCGCCACGGAGCGACCGTGCTCTCCGCCGAGGACCGCTTTGCCGGGTCCCTCGATGCCGATCTGTCCGACACGGGACGCGAGCAGGCGCGCGCGCTCGGCCGGCGCCTCGCGGGCGAGCCGATCGTCGCGGTCTACGCGAGCCCGATGTCGCGTACGCGCGAGACCGCGGAGCTGATCGTCCACGGCCGCGGCCTCACGGTGAAGCCCGTCACGGCGCTGCGCGAGACCGACCACGGCCATTGGGAGGGGCGGACCCGCGCCGAAGTGCAGGCGGACGATCCTGGCGAGTACGACCGCTGGCAGCGCGACCCGTTCACCTTCGCGCCGCGCGGCGGGGAGACGGGACTCCAGGTCCTGGCGCGGGCGCTTCCCGCCTTCCTCGGCCTCGTCGCGAAGTACCCCGAGACGTCGGTCCTCGTCGTGTCGCACAAGGCGACGATCCGCCTCGTCATCGGCCACCTGCTCGGGGTCGAGCCGCGAGGCTTCCGCGACCGGCTCGACCAGAGCCCCTGCGGCCTCAACGTGCTCGACGTCCAGCCGGGGGGCGAGGCCCGGCTGATCCTGTTCAACGACGTCTCGCACTACGCGACGCTGCCGGGTCCCGGGGGCGGCCGCTTGTCCCCGTGGTGGGCCTGACCCATATTGCCCGCACCCGCCGAGAGGCGGGCGATCATGGGGGTGATCGTGACCGAGCCAAAGCCCGTGGTGTCGTCGCACAGGAATCGACGCCTTCAGAAGCGGTATCCGCTCCCCGCCGACGCGGCGGCGGTTCTCCGGTTCCGCCATCCCGCGCCGGACGGCCCCGCCTACGCGACCCCGGTCAGGGACGTCAGCCTCTCGGGGCTCTCCTTCCTGCTCCCTTGCGAGATCCCCGCCCTCCAGGTGGGCGTCATCATCCATGGCGTCGAGGCCGAGATCGCCGGGCGTGCGTTCCGCGGGGACCTCCTTCCCATGCACCTGACCCCGGGGAACTTCGGCGGGTCGGCGTGCGGCGGCCTCTTCTACCCGGAGAGCGACGAGGACCTGATCACGATCCGCCTCGTCGTGCGGTCCTTGGAGCATTCCTGAAACTGTTGGGCGGGTTCGTTCGTTCTCACGTCAGGACGAACAAGGAGGCCCGCTCATGCACCGCACCTTTCGCCGGTTCGCGCTGACCACCCTCGCTCTTTCTCTGCTCGCGTGGCTCCCTGTCCTCGCCGAGACCCGGGTCGAGAAGAATTTGAAGCTGGACCCCGGCGGCAAGCTGACGATCCTGAGCGACGTCGGATCGGTTGAGGTCACCGGCAAGAGCGGCTCGGGCGCTCACATCGTCATGACCGCCAAGGACGACGACTTCGAGTCGCGGTTCGAGATCGCGATGACCGAGCTTCCCGGCGAGGTCAAGGTCACGGTCAAGAAGAAGAAGGACCTGACCTCGTGGTTCTCCTGGGGCAAGAACTCGAACGTCCGCTTCGAGATCGAAGTGCCGACCCGGACCGCGACCGCGATCGACACCGGCGGCGGCCATATCGAGCTGCGCGACCTGGAGGGCGAGAGCCACGTCGACACCTCCGGCGGCCACATCGAGGTGACGAACCTGAAGGGGAACGTCTTCGCGGACACCTCGGGCGGCCACATCGCGTTGAAGTCGATCACGGGCGATGCCAAGGTCGATACCTCCGGTGGCCACATCGAGGTGGAGGGCGTGACCGGCAGCCTGGTGGGCGAGACGTCGGGTGGGCACATCACGGTCGGCGGCGTGGACGGCGACATCAAGGTCGAGACCTCCGGCGGGAGCATCGAGATCTCGGGGGCCAAGGGCCGCGTGGACGCGGACACCTCGGGCGGTCACGTGGACGTCGCGTTCGCGAAGGGGAATGGCAAGGGCGGCCGGATCGAAAGCTCCGGCGGCGGGATCACGGTCATGCTCGATCCGGACGTGAACCTGACGATCGACGCGTCGTGCGGCGGCGGCCGGGTGTACACCGACATCCCGATCAAGGTCGTCGGCAAGACCGGCGGCTCGAGCCTGCACGGCACGCTCGGAAACGGCGGCCCGACCCTGACCGTGTACACGAGCGGCGGCGGGGTGAAGATCGCCGCGATCGGGAGTTGATCGCCATAATGGCGGGGTGACCGACGCCGCCCTCGACCCGGCCGCCGTCCGCGCGTTTCTCCTGGAGCTGCAAGACCGCCTCTGCGGCGAGCTCGAGGGGGAGGACGGCGGGTCCCGCTTCCATCGAGACGTCTGGGACCGCGCCGCGGGCGGCGGCGGCGTCACCCGCGTGCTCGCCGATGGTGCGGTCTTCGAGCAGGGGGGCGTCGCCTTCTCCCACGTTCGCGGCGACGAGCTCCCCCCCTCCGCGACCGTGCACCGCCCCGGTCTCGCCGGGGCACCCTGGGAGGCGATGGGCGTCTCGCTGGTCGTCCACCCCAGGAATCCGCACGTCCCGACGTCCCACCTGAACGTCCGTTTCTTCCTCGCGAGGCCCGAGGGTGCCGCACCGGTGTGGTGGTTCGGCGGCGGTTTCGACCTGACGCCCTACTACGGCTACCGCGAGGACTGCGAGCACTGGCACCGCGTCGCCCGCGACGCCTGCGAGCCGTTCGGCGCCGACGTCTACCCGCGGTTCAAGAAGCAGGCCGACGCCTACTTCGTCCTCAAGCATCGCGGCGAGCAGCGCGGGATCGGCGGCCTCTTCTACGAGGACCTCGACGCGTGGGGGTTTCCGCGCTGCTTCGAGCTGACCCGGCGCGTGGGCCACGCCTACCTCGACGCGTATCTGCCGATCGTGAGGCGCCGGCGGGAGACCGCCTACGGCGAGCGGGAGCGCGAGTTCCAGCTCTACCGGCGCGGTCGCTACGTCGAGTTCAACCTGATCTGGGATCGCGGGACCCTCTTCGGCCTCCAGAGCGGCGGCCGGACGGAGTCGATCCTGATGTCGTTGCCCCCGCGTGCGCGCTGGCGCTACGGGTGGACGCCCGAGCCGGGGTCACGGGAAGCGGAGCTGTACGACGTCTTCCTGGTGCCCTTCGACTGGGCCGGTGGAGGTCACGCATGAGAGAGGATCGAGTCGCGGCGGCACTGCTCGGCGGGCTCGTCGCGGTGGGGCTCGCGGCCGGGGGCGGTCTCGTCGGAAGAGCGCTGTACAGGATCAAGGCGGCCGAGCGGTACGTGACCGTCCGCGGCCTTTCGGAGCGGGAGGTCGCGGCGAACCTCGCGATGTGGCCGATGACGTTCGGTGTCGCGGGGGACGACCTCGGCCAGGTGCAGGCCGGACTCGAGGCGGCCACGGGAAAGATCGCCGCGTTCCTGAAGGCGAAGGGGTTCGACGAGAAGGAGTTTTCGGTCTCCTCGCCGCGGGTCAACGACTTCGAGGCGCAGGGGATTCGCGGAACCGACCGGCCGCTCCACCGCTACGCCGCCGAGGCGACGGTGACCCTCCGCTCGGAGAAGGTCGATAACGTGCGGGCGACGATGGCCGCGGCCGGCGAGCTGGTGCGCTCGGGTGTGGCGCTCCGGAACGACTACGGTGCCACGCCCCGCTTCCTCTACACGGCGCTCGAGTCGGTCAAGCCGCCGATGATCGTCGAGGCGACGAAGGACGCCCGGCGCGCGGCGGAGCAGTTCGCCAGCGACAGCGGGAGCCACGTGGGCACGATCCGCAAGGCCCAGCAGGGCTACTTCGCGATCGAGGACCGCGACGAGTTCTCGCCCGAGGTGAAGAGGGTCCGCGTCGTGACGACCGTGGAGTACTTCCTCGAGGATTAGGGGACTGTCCCCTCTTACTTCTTCTTTTCCTTGGGAGGAGGCGCGGGCGGCGGCGGGAACTTCTTGAACATCTTCACGGCCGCCTTGTCGATCTTCTTCGCCAGTGACGACGACTTCTCGGGAATCGTGTCCGAGGCCGTTCCGCGCCAGAGAAGCTTCTGCGTCTTCGCGTCGTAGAGGTCGAGGATGACCGTCCCGACCGTATAGACGTTCTCGTACGTCGTCGTGCTTCCCATCCCGACGCCCCAACCGCCGTACCCCCAGCCTCCCACACCGCCGTACATCGTCGAGAGAGTCCGTTCCTGCTGGGAGGCGACGTTGTAGATGAAGACGCCGTCGGCGGCGGACGCATCGTCCACCTTCTTCCAACCCTTCGCCGCGAGCTGGGCGTCCACCGCTTGGTGGATGCGCTCGTGGTTGAGCGGCTGCGCGTGGGTCTTCCCGTCCACCCACGCGTACGTGTGGTACTTCGTGAAGTCCACGGACGCGTCGTGATCGGTGTCCACGCTCTGCGCGAGCGCGGGACCCGACGCGAGAAGCACGGCGAAGGCGAGGGGGGCGAGGATCTTCACGGCGATCTCCTTCATGCGGTCGGCGGGCCGGTGACGGCCATGAGAACTTCGAAGTGCTGCACGAGCGGCTCGCGCTCGAGGAGGAACTCGTCATCCTGGGGGTAGTAGCGGGCCTTGGTCGGATCGTCCCCGGCGAAGCTCTTCACGGAGTCCATCGAGGTCCAGAGCGTGGTCACCATGTAGTGCGTGATCCCGCCCTCGTCGCGCCGCAGGACGTACACCCCCATGTTTCCCGGCGTCGCGCGGAAGTCGTGCAGTCCGGTCCGCTTGAGGTAATTGAGGTAGGCGTCCGCCTTGTCGGTCACGACGCGTCCGTGCCACGTGCGGGCGATCATGATCGTATCCTCCGCGGGTTCGGTAGGACCGACCATCATGGCCCAGGTCGGGGCGGCCGGGAAGCCCCAATTTCGCGCGTGCGCCGCTCCAGCTCCTCCAGAGTCCTCGGCCAGTCCTTGCCGAGCAAGCGCGACATCGCGCGATCGGCGAGGACACGGCCGCCGGTCTGGCAAGCGGCGCAGTAATTGGCCTCGTTCTCCGCGTAAACGATCCTCTGCACGGGAGAGCCGCAGGCGGGACACGGCTCGCGATAGCGTCCGTGGACCGCCATCTCGGGGCGGAAGGCGGTGACCTTCTCCGGGAAGCCGCCGGAGGCCGCGGCCGCGAGGCGGTCGCGCCAGAGCGTGAGAGTCGAGACGGCCGCCGCGCGCAGACGCTCCACCGACTCGGCATCGAGGTTCCGGGTGAGCTGGGCCGGGGAGAGGCGCGCGGCCCAGAGGATCTCGTCGGAGTAGGCGTTTCCGATCCCCGCGAAGATCGTGGGGTCGGTGAGCGCGCGCTTGAGCGTCCTGTTCTCGCGCGTGAGCGCGGCGGCGAACGCCTCGGGGCTCGCGTCGAGCGGCTCGAGGCCGCCGGGATCGATGGCCGCGAGCGCCTCCTCCCCGCGCACGAGCTGGAGCGACGCGCGCTTCTTCGTGCCCGCCTCGGTCAGCGTCAGCGTTCCCGTCGAGAAGTCGAATGCCGCCGACGCGATCTTGCCGGTGAGCGGTACACCCCGCTCCTTCCAGTGCAAGCGGCCCGCGATCATGAGGTGGAGGACGACGAAGAGATCTCCCTCGAGCCGGATCACGATGCGCTTCCCGACGCGGCGCAGTTCGACGACGCGGCGGCCCTCCACCGCCGCGGGGGACGGATCGACGCTCCGCAGGAGGAAGGGGCTCTTCAGCCGGATCCTGTCGAGCGCCGCTCCCGCGATGCGCGCGCGTAGCGCCTCGAGGTAGACCTCGACGTCCGGGAGCTCGGGCACGGGAGCCCCCCCGTCAGTGCGCGGCGCGGCGCAGCCGGTCGGCGAGCGCGAGCGCGAGCCCCGTCTCCCCCCGGGGCGGCACGACGAGGATCAGGCCGACGTCCCCCGCGTCCAGCTCGCGGAGCCGCGTGAAGAGGTTGCGCGCGGCCTCCTCGAGGTCGCCGCGCTCGGTCAGCGGGGCCAGCACCACCGGCACGCCGAAGCGGCGCCAGGCATCGGCGCTGGCGGCGCGAGCGGCGTCGGAGGAATCGAACACGCCCAAGACGCCGATCCGCGCGGTCCCGGCCGGAAGCTCGGCTGGTCCCGGGAAGACGGAAAGCGGCGTGCGCGGCGCGTAGTGCGACGCGCTCATCCCGGGCGAGGGTGCCGGCGCCCCCTCGCGCACCGACGGCGCGCGGGCCAATCGCGTGCTCGCCGCCTCCTCGATCGCCTCCACGGGCGTCCCGCCGGGACGCAGCAGCGTGAGGTCGCCCCCCGGATCGATCGAGATGACCGTGGACTCGACGCCGACCGAGCACGGGCCGCCATCGAGCACGATCCCCACGCGATCGCCGAGCTCCTCCACGACGTGAGCCGCGGTCGTCGGGCTGATGCGCCCGAAGCGGTTCGCGCTGGGCGCCGCGATCGGAAGCCCGGCCTCCGCGAGCAGCGCCTGCGCCACGGGGTGCGACGGCATCCGGATCGCGACGGTCGAGAGCCCGCTCGTCACGAGGTCGGGGACCTTCTCGCCCCGCGGCAGCACGAGCGTCAACGGCCCCGGCCAGAAGCGGCGCAGGAGGACGTCCGCCCGCTCGCGAGCGAGCTGCGGAAGGCGTTTGACGTCCACGAGCCCCAGGTCGTCGAGCCCCGACAAGACCTCGCGCTCGAGAGGGCCCGGCGGCCGCACGACGTGGACGATGAGCGGGTCGAAGGTCGGGCGATCCTTCGCGGCGAAGATCTTCGCCGCGGCACCGGCGTCGAAGGCGTTGCCGGCGAGGCCGTAGACCGTCTCCGTCGGCATCCCGATGAGGTCGCCGCGGCGGAGCGCGTCCGCGGCCCGCCTCAGATTGTCCGCCGTGGGGGCGAGGATCGTGGCCATCCACGGATAATAGCCTCGATGCGCCGCAGGACTCTCGACCCCCCGCGCACGGCGGCGCACGAGGAGCCGCGCCCGCACTTCGACCCGCGCAGCGGATGGTTCCGCCGTATCGAGCGCGCGACGAGCCTCTTCCTGAGCCGGAGCGTCTACCCGCGCTTGCCGGGGGGGTCGTGGCCGTACGGACTGATCCTCGGCCGCGGGCTCGTCGTCTCCGAGGCGGAGGTCCCGGTGGTCGGCCTCGCGCACGCGATGGACGGCCTCCGGCTCCTGTTCGTCTCCGACCTGCACGCGGGGCCGTTCGTGTCGCGCGCGAGCGTGGCCCAGGCCCTCGGCCGCCTCGCGACCCTCGGGGCGGACGTCGTGATCCACGGCGGCGATCTCGCGACCTCGAACGTCGCCGAGTGCGTCCCGCACGAGAGGGCGATCGCGGCGCTGACCGCACCGCTCGGGGTCTTCGCCGTCTTCGGCAACCACGATCACTACACGAAAGACCTCGACGGCCTGCGCGCGCTGTACGCGCGGTGCGGCGTGCGCGTGCTCGACAACGACGCGGTCGCGCTCACGCGCGGAGGGGCGCGACTGGCGCTCGCGGGCATCGATGACTGGAACATCGGCCGCCCGCGGCTTGACGAGGCGCTCTTCCGCGCGCGGGCCGAGGCCCCGGACGCCCCGGTCGTTCTGGCCTCGCACAACCCCGACGCGTTCTTCGAGGCGGCGCGTCACGGGGTCGCGCTCGTGCTCGCGGGGCACACCCACGGCGGTCAGCTGCGCATCCCGGGCCGGCCGGTGCTCGTCCGCATGAGCCGGTACCGGCTCGACGAGGGGCGCTACCGGGTGCCGGGATCGGAGCTCATCGTCAGCCGCGGGATCGGCGTCTCCGGCCTCCCCCTGCGCGTCGCGTGCCCGCCCGAAGCGCTTCTCGTCACGCTGCGACGCGCGCTAGGCTAGGCGGCCGGTGGACACGATGTCGTGGGCGCTCGCGAGCTGGGCCGGGGTCTTCTCGTCCCTGTGGTGCGCGTTCGGGATCGCCGGCCTTCGCTCGGCCCTCGTCTTCAAGACGCTCCGCGCGCTTCCCGCCCCCGAGCCTTCCGTCTGGCCGCGGTTGACGGTGGTCGTCGCGGCGCTCGACGAGGAGGCGACGATCGGGCCGGCGCTCGAGACGCTCGTGCGCCAGGACTACCCCGACCTCGAGATCGTCGTCGTCGACGACCGCTCGCGGGACGGCACCGGCCGGATCGTGGACGAGGTCGCGGCGCGGGAGCCGCGCGTGCGCGCGATCCACGTGCGGACGCTCCCCGAGGGCTGGCTCGGGAAGGTGCACGCGATGCACCGCGCGACCGAGGTCGCGAGCGGGGCGTGGATCCTGTACACCGACGCGGACGTCCACTTCGCCCCGGGGGCGCTACGGCACGCGGTGGCGCACGCGATCCACGCGAGGCTCGACCACCTCGCGGTCGCGCCCGAGCTCGAGCCGATCGACCTCGCGCACGACGCGGTGGGCGCCGCGTTCGCGTCGTCGTTCCTGTTCGGGACCCGCGCGGTGGACGTGTCGAAGCCTAACTCGAGCGCGTTCGTGGGGGTCGGCGCGTTCAACCTGGTGAGGCGCGAGGCCCTCGCGGCGACGCCGGGGTGGGAGTGGCTCCGCCTCGAGGTCCTCGACGACGTCGGGCTGGGCTACATGATGAAGCGCGCGGGAGGGCGCTCGGCGTTCGCGGTCGGCCTCTCCGACGTGCGCATCGCGTGGTACGCGTCGCTCCCCGCGATGGCGAAGGGGCTCGAGAAGAACATGTTCGGCGCCTTCTGCCGCTACCGGGTGAGTCGGCTGGTCGTGCTCGCCGTCTTCGCGGCGCTCCTGTTCCCGGCGCCGGTCGCGGCGCTGTTCCTGCCGCCGCGCCCGTGGCTTCCGCTCCTCGGGGCGCTCGCGATCGTGCTGTTCTCGGCGGGGGCGGTGGTCGTCGCGGTGCGGACGCGGAGGTCGGTGCTTCCCTTCCTGCTCGGAGGCTGGGGAGCGTTCGTGCTCGGCGTGTTCGTGATCCGCTCGGCCTGGCGCGTGCTGAAGGACGGCGGCGTGACGTGGCGCGGGACGTTCTATCCGCTCGAAGCGCTCCGCGCCGGCCAGCGCGTGAAGCTCTAGCTAGTCCTGCTCGATGCGCGACACGACCCAGCGCGCCGAGGCGCGCTCGAGCTTGGCGCCGCAGAAGGGACAGACGGCGGCCGGTCCGGCGGCGGCGTCGAGCGGGGCCGCGCACGAGGGGCAGGAGCGCGGCGCTTCGTCGGGGGTCGTGGCGCGCAGGAACGTCCAGTACTCGGAGAACGCGGTCGGCCGGCCCTTGTCCCCGGACACGACGGTCCCGTCGCTCCGCTCGGTCCAGTCGAGCGCACGCGCGAAGATCCGCACCGTGACCGCCTCGTAGAACGCGTCCACGTCGATCCGGGTGAGGAGGACGCGCGACACCTCCACGCCCTCGACCCGGTTGCGGAGGCCGAACGCGCGGTAACGCTCCATCCAGAACCGGTGCGTCTGGTAGAGCGCGTCGGTCTCGTCCGCGCGCGCCCGGTCCCATTCCTGCGTGGACCAGGCGGCTTGCAGTCGGACGAAGACGTCCCGCACGTGCGCTTCGAGCGCGGGCCAGGAATGCTCGGGATGCCGGCCGTCGAAGGCGCGCCGCGCGGACGGGAGTCGGGGATCGTACGCGGTCGGCCGTTCCGTCCCTTCCTCCACCCCGCCGCGGCGGCGCAGCTCGGGGGCTGTGAGCGGGCGCCGGTTCGCGTACGGGATGCGCGCGACCTCCCAGATCGAGAGCCCGCCGCGCCGGGGCACGCCGCAGCTCGCGCATGTCCCGTCGGGCTTCGGCTCCAGCGTCGAGCCGCAGCTCGGACAGCCGAGCGCGCGCAAGCGGGAGGGGGGAGGGGAGACGACTCCGGCCTTGCGGTGGAACGTCCACCGCTCGTCGCAGAGCACCTGCACCCGCTCGCCGCGCCGCGTCTCCGCGACGTTCGCCTCGAAGGCGACGTCGAGCACGACGAAGCCCTGCTCGGTGAAGGCGCGCTCGATCGAGGCACCGCCCACGATGACCTCGCCGACCGCCTCGAGCTCCGCGCGATCCGCGAAGAGCTTGTCGATCGCCTCCCCGGCCATCCACGGCTCGAGCGGCTCACGGCGCCCGAGACCGCGCATCTCGTGCGCCCGCGCGTAGACGAGCTGCGCGAGATCGAGGAACGCGGGCTCCGAGAAGTAGGGATCGGACGAGCGCACCGGCGTGAGATTCAAGACCGCGACCGTCTTCGAAACGGTGCCGGGCACCGTTTGCGGGCGCTCTCGAGTCGAGAGCTGCAGGCGGCCGGAGCGCGCCATGTTGAGGACGACGATCACCACGACGATGACGACCGGGATGCCGAGGAGCGGGTGCCGGAACACCAGCCACAGGAGGAGGCGCACCAGCACGAACACGAACCCCGCGTCCCCGCCGTCGCCTCCGCCGCCGCCGGAGTAGCCGCCGCCCCCGCCGACGCGCGCGAGCGCGGGGGCGATCGCCGCGAGCGTCGCGATCACGACACGATCCGCGGCGTGTCGGGAAGCTCGTTGACGTCCGAGGGCGCCCCGGGGAAGCGCTCCTGGAGCAGCGCGCCCAGAGCGCCGATCCCGGCGACGACCTCCTCCGCGGTCCGCCACGACGGCGACCGCAGCGCCCCCTCCGGGATCGCCGCGGTCAGGCCGAGGTCGGGCACCACCGCCGCACGCCCCTCCAGGCGAGACACGTAGAGGAGCACCCCCGTCCGCGCCCGCGTTCCGTGCACGGCCTCCTCGACGAACCACCACGCGGCCGCCCGCTCGACTTGCCGGCGCATCCGCGCGTCGGACGCGAGCGCCCGCATCAGGCCGGGCATCCGGTGGGCAAGCCAGCTCGCCAGCGCGAACACCGCGGGAACCTCGAAGGCGACGGCTACCGGAGGGAACACGGCCCGCGCGAACAGCGCGACGAGCAGGACGAGCCCCGAGGCCACCGCACCGCACGCCATCGCCAGGTCGAGGTAGGTCCCGGAACGCGCCGCGACGACCACGACGAGCTCGGCTGCGGTCCCGCGCTCGGCCTCGCGCACGGCGCGCTCGAGGGAGGCGACGAAAGAGGCGTCGGTGCGCATCATGGGCTCCGTTTTCCGCAGGCGGCGCGAGAGTGTACTCTCGCGGGATGAAGACGGTCCTGCTCCTCCGGCACGCCAAGGCCGAGCCGCTCGGCTCCCTTCCCAGCGATTTCGAGCGGCCTCTGGCCCCGCGCGGCCACGAGGACGCGAAGCGCGTGGGGAAGGCGCTCGCCGCGATGAAGCTCGTGCCGGACGCCATCGTCACCTCTCCCGCGGTCCGCGCGAAGGAGACCGCCGAGGACGCCGCCGCCGCGATGGGGTTTTCAGGCGCGATCAAGGAGGATCGGACGCTCTACGACGCGGATGGGCCGAAGTGGCTCGCGGTCTTGGGGCGATTTCCCGCCAAGGCGGACGTCGGGCTCCTCGTCGCGCACAACCCCGGGATCGAGGAGCTGGCCGCCGCCCTCGTCGGGGCGCCCGAGGGTTTCCTCTCGTGTCCGACCGCGGGTCTCATCGGCCTCGAGAGCATGGCCCCGACCTGGAGGGCCCTCGCCGAGCACGGCGCGGTGTTGCGGCTCTTCTTCCGCCCGAAGCTCCTCGAGGCGCTACAATCCCGGTGAATTGCCGGGAGGAACGCGCGATGGCCCTGGCCGCATTCAACTTGAAGCGCTGGATCGACGAGAACCGCCACCTGCTCAAGCCGCCGGTGGGGAACAAGCTCGTCTGGCAGGACGCCGAGTTCCAAGTGATGGTCGTGGGAGGCCCGAACGCCCGCAAGGACTACCACATCGAGGACGGCGAGGAGTTGTTCTTCCAGATCGAAGGCGACATCGTCGTCAAAGTGATCGAGGACGGAAAGCCCCGGGACGTCGTCATCCGCGAGGGCGACATCTTCCTCCTTCCCGCCGGGATCCCGCACTCGCCGCAGCGGCCCGCCGGTACCGTCGGCATGGTCGTCGAGCGGATGCGCGAGGAGAAGGAGATCGACCACCTCCGGTGGTTCTGCGAGAACTGCGGCCACCTCCTCCACGACGCGACCTTCCACTGCAAGGACCTGGGCACGCAGCTCAAGCCGATCATCGAGGGGTTCTTCGCCGACACCAAGAAGCGGACCTGCGCGAAGTGCGGCACCGTGCTCGAGCCGCCGCAGCCCGCGAAGGCGGTCTAGCGGGGTGACCTCCGGCGGAGATCAGCGGCCGCTCAAGGTCGATCTCCACACGCACATCCTGCCCGAGCACCTCCCCGACCTCACCGAGCGCTACGGCACGCCGGGGTTCATCCAGCTCGACCACCATGCGCCCGGCTGCGCGCGGATGATCCTCGACGGCGCGCTGTTCCGCGAGATCGAGGACAACTGCTGGGACCCGAGGCGGCGCCTCGAGGACTGCGCCGCGACCGGCGTGGACGTGCAGGTCCTCTCCACCGTGCCGGTGATGTTCAACTACGGCGCGAAGCCGGAGCACACGCTCGACCTCGCGACGCTGCTCAACGACCACGTCGCGTCGGTGGTCGAGCGCTTCCCGAACCGGTTCGTGGGGCTCGGCACGCTCCCGATGCAGAAAACCGACCTCGCGATCTACGAGCTGGAGCGGTGCGTCCGCGACCTCGGGCTTTCGGGCGCGCAGATCGGGACGCACATCAACGGCTGGAGTCTCGATCACCCGGACCTCTTTCCGATCTTCGAGGCCGCGGCCGATCTCGGCGCCGCCATGTTCGTCCATCCCTGGGACATCCTCGGGAAGGACCGGATGACCAAGTACTGGCTCCCGTGGCTCGTGGGGATGCCGGCGGAGACGTCGCTGGCGATCTGCTCGGTCATCTTCGGCGGCGTGCTCGAGCGCCTTCCCAAGCTGCGCATCGGCTTCGCGCACGGCGGCGGGGCGTTCCCCGGCACCGTCGGCCGGATCGACCACGGCTTCCACGCGCGCCCCGACCTCTGCGCCGTGGACAACCCTCACGCGCCGCGCAACTATCTCGGTCGCTTCTACGTGGACTCGCTCGTGCACGACGCGGAGGCGCTCCGCTACCTCATGCGCCTCATCGGCGCCGAGCGGATCGCGCTCGGGTCGGACTACCCGTTCCCGCTGGGGGAGGCGGTCCCAGGCGCGCTCATCGAGTCGATGGACGACCTCGACGCCGCGACGCGCGCGCGCCTGCTCGGCGGGACCGCGCTCGAGTTCCTGGCGCTGGATCGAGCGAGGTTCGCATGATCCCGATGTTCGAGGACAGCGAGGCGTTCGCGCAGAGGCTCGACGAGCGTGATCCGCTGCGTCGCTTCCGCGAGCGGTTCGAGATCCCGCCGGGGCCCGGCGGCGCCCCGGTCGTCTACTTCAACGGGAATTCCCTGGGATTGATGCCGGCCTCCGCACGGACCGCGCTCCAGCAGGAGCTCGACGACTGGTCCCGCCTCGCCGGGAACGCCCACTTCCGCGCGAAGACGCCGTGGTACTCGTACCACGAGGTGTTCCGCGAGAGTGGCGCGCGCCTGGTCGGCGCCGTCCCGGGGGAGGTCGTGATGATGAACGGCCTCACCGTGAACCTCCACCTCATGATGGAGACGTTCTACCGGCCGGAGGGGGAGCGGCGGAAGATCCTGATCGAGGACGGCGCGTTCCCCTCGGACGCCTACGCGGTCGCCTCGCGCGTCGTCTGCCGCGGTCGGAATCCGGAAGACGCGATCGTGCGCGTCGCCCCGCGCGACGGGGAGTCGCTCCTGCGGACCGAGGACGTCGTCGCCGCGATCGAGCGGGAAGGCGGCGCGCTCGCGCTGGTGCTCCTCCCCGGCGTCCAGTACTACACGGGGCAGCTCCTCGACATCCCGTCGATCACGGCCGCGGCCCACGCGGCCGGCGCGCACGCGGGGTGGGACCTGGCGCACGCCGCGGGAAACGTTTTGCTGTCGCTCCACGACTGGAACGTCGATTTCGCGGTCTGGTGC
>Ga0068859_100002013_pt1 | contig 20744 bp, 17 predicted proteins | sample KBSSwiS22_FD_66585 | JGI IMG/M metagenome (GOLD analysis project Ga0068859, IMG submission 66585) | Switchgrass rhizosphere microbial communities from Kellogg Biological Station, Michigan, USA - KBS Switchgrass S2-2 | ecosystem: Host-associated > Plants > Roots > Rhizosphere > Soil ...
CGCGGCGGATGTCGTCGACGAAGCCCGACGCATCCAGGGCGCCCGCGCGGCGCAGGTCGCGCCAGGCGCCTTCCAGCTCGCCGCTCGACCGCTCGACGAGCTCAAGTGTGTAGAGGTCGCGGCCGTCCGAGCTCATCACCCAGCCGCCGTCGAGCGGCCCCTGCAGGCCCTGGGCCGAGGCGAACGACGAGCGCAGGCGGGCCTCGTAATTGATCTCGCTGCCGGTGGGCGGCGCTTCCGGCGTCTTGCCCAGTTCGTCGATGTGCACCGGCTCGCCGGCCTGGCGGCGGGGGGCTCGGTAGGGAAGGCTGGCCACCGTCGACGGCGGCGGCGCGGCGTAGGGCTGCGGCGCTTCCGGATAGGACGTATAGGGCCGAGCCGTCGAATAAGGCGACGTCACGCTCGCCGGCGGCGGCGCGGGTGATGAATAGGGCTGCGCGGTGGGCGGAAGGGCCGGCGTCGGCGCGCTGGCGGCCGCCGCGGGTGTGATCGGCGGCGGGGCGTAGGGCTGCGGGCCGGCGGGAGATTGCGGTGCGGGCGTGTAGGGCCGGGCGGTGGCGTAGGGCGAGGAGACGCTCGCCGGCTGCGGCGCGGGCGCCGAATAGGGCTGCGCCGCGGGGGGGACGACCGGCGTCGGCGCGCTCGCCGTCGCCGCGGGCGGGATCGGCGGCGCGATGTTCGTTTGAAGCGGTTGCGGCGGCGCCGGCGGCGCCGGCGGCGGTGCGCTGGCCGCTTGTGGCGGGACGGTCGGGACGGCCGGTTCGGCGGGCGGCGCCGGGGCCGGACCCGGCGCGCTGGCCACGGTGGGAGGCGGGCTGGGAACGGCCGCCTCTGCGGGTGCGCCCGCCGGGGGCGCAGGTTCGGTTCGCGCCATGTCCGGCGGCGCCGTCACGACAGGGGTCTCGGGCCCGGACGGTTGGGCCGGGGCGGGGGCGGCGGCGATCGCCGGCGCAGGCTCCGCCGCGGGGGCGGGGGTCGCCGGCGCAGGCTCCGTCGCGGGGGCGGGGGTCGCCGGGACGGGCGCCGCGGCTATCGCAGGCGCGGGCGACGCCGCAGGTGCGGCGGGCTCGGCCGGAGCGGTGGGTTGCGCCTCCGCCACGGGCGCCGGCGCGGCGGGCGCCGCGTCCGGCTGGGCGACGGCTTGCGGCGGGGCTTGTGCGGGCGGTGCGGGCTGCGGCGACGCCTCCGGCGTCTGGGCGTTGAGGATTTCGCCGATGGGATCGGAGGTCGTCTGGGCGGCGGCGGCAGGGGCGAGCGCGCACAGGGCTGCAAGAGCGAGCAGGCTGCGCACGGCGCCGGTCTTCATCCGTCTCGGGCCTCATGGGCGGCGATGGCGTCGGCGACGGCGATCAGGCGGTGCGCTTCGGCCAGATGCAAGCGCTCCACCATTCGCCCCTCGACCCTCAACACTCCCTTAACGCTATTTTCCGGTTCGGCGAAGGCGTCGGCGACCTTGCGGGCCCAGGCGACCTCGTCGGCCTCCGGCGAGAAGGCGGCGTTGGCGGGGCCGACCTGCGAAGGATGGATCAGGGTCTTGCCGTCGAAGCCGAACTCGACCCCCTGCGCGCACTGGCGCGCGAACCCGTCGGCGTCGTCGATGGCGTTGAACACCCCGTCGAGGACGACCAGGTCCTGGGTGCGGGCGGCGGCCACGGCCATGGCCAGCAACGGGATCAGCGGCGTGCGCTCCACGCCCTGGCGGCAGCGCATCTCCTTGGCCAGGTCGTTGGTCCCGATCACCCAGGCCTCCAGCCGCGTCGTCCGCGCGGCGCCGGCGATGGCCTCCAGCCGGAACATGGCCGGACAGGTCTCGATCATCGCCCACAGCCGGGGCCTGCCGGTCAGGGCGGCGTCGTAGGCCGCCACATCTTCCGGCGTGGCCACCTTGGGGACCAGGACGGCGTCGGGCTGCGCCTCGGCGGCGGCGGCGAGATCGGCCGCGCCCCACGGCGTGTCCAGTCCGTTCACCCGGATCACCAGCTCTCGCCCGCCGAACCCGCCAGCCTTGACGGCGGCGACCGCCTGGTCGCGGGCGGCGTCCTTGGCGTCCGGCGCGACGGCGTCCTCCAGGTCGAGGATCACCACGTCGCAGGGCAGGTCGCGGGCCTTTTCGATCGCCCGGGCGTTGGCGGCGGGCATATAGAGGGCGCTGCGGCGGGGGCGAAGGTTCACGAGCGATCCTCTATTGCTGAAAACGGTGTCTTAGCGGCTAGAATGGCGTCATGACCACTCGTTACGACGCGGACGCGCGCAATGTCTTGGGCGGCGAACTCCTGAGCTGCTCGGACGCGCCCATGACCGGCTTCTTCCGCAACGGCTGTTGCGAAACGGGGCCGCATGACCTGGGCATGCATACCGTCTGCGCGGTGATGACCGCCGAGTTCCTGGCCTATTCCAAGTCGGTGGGGAATGACCTGTCCACGCCGGTCCCGGAGTACGCCTTTCCCGGGCTTCGGCCGGGCGACCGCTGGTGCCTGTGCGCGCCGCGCTGGAAAGAGGCGCTGGACGCCGGCGCCGCCCCCCAGGTCGTCCTCGAAGCGACCCATGAAGAGACGCTCGCCATCGTCACACTCGGCGTATTGAAAGATCACGCCGTCGACGCCTGACGGTTGTTCAGACGCCGCGGCCTCTATAGTAGCCCTGCAACAACCGATTTTTTGAGGAAACGCCGCCGAATGAGCGACGCCGAACGCCGCACCTTCACCGACGAAGAGGCGCTGCACTTCCACAAGCACCCGACGCCGGGGAAGATCGCCATCGTGGCCACCAAGCCGATGGCCACCCAGCGCGACCTTTCGCTCGCCTATTCGCCGGGCGTGGCCGTGCCCGTGCTGGCCATCGCCGAGGACCCGGACAAGGCGTACGACTACACGTCCAAGGGCAACCTGGTGGCGGTGATCTCCAACGGCACCGCGATCCTGGGGCTCGGCAACCTGGGCGCGCTCGCGTCCAAGCCGGTGATGGAGGGCAAGAGCGTCCTCTTCAAGCGCTTCGCCGACGTGGATTCCATCGACGTCGAGATGACGGCCACCGACGCCGACGAGATCATCACCGTGGTCAAGAACATCGGGGTGACCTACGGCGGCATCAACCTTGAGGACATCAAGGCCCCCGAGTGCTTCCGCATCGAGACCGAGCTGCAGGAGCTGCTCGACATCCCGGTGTTCCATGACGACCAGCACGGCACGGCGATCATCTCCGCCGCCGGGCTGATCAATGCGTGCGAGATCACCGGGCGCAGGATGGAAGACGTGAAGGTGGTGCTGTGCGGCGCGGGCGCCGCCGGGATCGCCACCCTCGACCTCGTCAAGGCCATGGGCGTGCGGGGCGACAACGTCATCGCCGTCGACACCACGGGCGTCATCTACCGTGGCCGCACCAACGGCATGAACCAGTGGAAGTCGGCGCACGCCGTCGACACGGAACTGCGCACCCTGGAGGAGGCGCTGATCGGCGCCGACGTGTTCATCGGCCTGTCGGTCAAGGGCCAGGTGACCCAGGAGATGGTCAAGACCATGGCGCCGAAGCCGATCATCTTCGCCATGGCCAACCCGGACCCGGAGATCACCCCGGAGGAGGTCCACGCCGTCCGTCCCGACGCCATCGTCGCCACCGGCCGGTCCGACTACCCCAACCAGGTCAACAACGTCTTGGGCTTTCCCTACATCTTCCGCGGCGCGCTCGACGTGCGGGCGCGGCGGGTGAACATGGAGATGAAGATCGCCTGCGCCAACGCGCTGGCCCAGCTCGCTCGCGAGGACGTGCCCGACGAGGTCGCCGCCGCCTATCACGGCCAGCGCCTGACGTTCGGCCCGGAGTACATCATCCCGTCCCCGTTCGACCCGCGGCTGATCTCCTACATCCCGCCGTTCGTGGCCCAGGCGGCCATGGACACCGGCGTCGCGCGCCGGCCGATCGCCGACATGGACGCCTACCGCGCCCAGCTCGCCCAGCGGCTCGATCCCACCGCGGGCTTCCTGCAGAAGCTGCAGGCGGCGGTGATGGCCGCACCCAAGAAGCGGGTGGTGTTCACCGAGGGCGAGGAGCCCAGCGTCATTCGCGCCGCCAACGCCTTCCAGAGCGCGGGCCTGGGCGAGGCGATCCTGGTGGGCCGCGAGGAGCTGGTGAAGGAGAACATGCGTCTGGCGGGCCTGTCCTCCGACGTCAGCCTCGAGGTCGTCAACGCGCGGCTGTCGCACTGGAATCCGGAGTTCACCGACTATCTCTACGGCCGGCTGCAGCGTCAGGGCTTCCTGGCCCGCGACGTCCAGCGGCTGATCAACCAGGACCGCAACGCCTTCGGCGCCTGCATGGTGGCGTTGGGTTACGCCGACGCCATGGTGACCGGGGTCACCCGCTCCTACGACCAGGTGCTGGACGGCGTGCTTCAGGCCATCGACCCGTCGCCCGACGGCCGGGTCCTCGGCATGAGCGTGGTGCTGGCCAAGGGGCGCACCCTGTTCATCGCCGACTCCAACGTCACCGAGCTGCCCGAGGCCGAGGAGCTGGTGGAGATCGCCATCCAGACGGCCAAGACGGTCCACGCGATGGGGTTCACGCCCCGGCTGGCGTTCATGTCCTACTCGACCTTCGGCAATCCCATGGGCGAGCGTTCCGAGAAGGTGCGCGAGGCCGTGGCGATGCTCGACGCCATGGGCGACGTGGGCTTCGAGTACGAGGGCGAGATGCCGCCGGAACTGGCGCTGGAGCCGGAAGGTCGCCGGAACTTCCCGTTCATGCGGCTGACCGGGCCGGCCAATGTGCTGATCATGCCGGCCATCCATTCGGCGGCCATCGCCACCCAGCTCGTGCAGTCGCTGGGCGACGCGACGGTGATCGGGCCGCTTCTGCTCGGCCTGTCGAAGTCGGTGCAGATCTGTCCGCTGTCGGCTTCGGTGTCGAAGATCCTGCAGATGGCCACGGTCGCGGCCTACGAAGCCCTGCAGACGGAAGCTCAGGCCTGATGCGGCGCGGAACCCCCTCGCCGACCTGACGGATCGCGCCTCGCGGGAAGCGGCGGTCCGCCGCCATTTTCCCCGCGGAGCGGAGCGCGACATGACCGCGGGCTTGAGCCTCGGCCTCGATTTCGGCACCACCAACACGGTCGTGGCCCTGGCGGACGACGAAGGCGTCGCGCACCTCGTGAGGTTCCCGGCGCCGGAAGGCGAGCTGTTCGCCTTCCGCTCGGCCCTGTCGTTTCACGCCCCGCCCGGGCGGCCGCGCGAGCGCGCCATTGAGGCCGGTCCCTGGGCGGTCGAGGCCTACGCGGAAGATCCGGGCGAGACCCGGCTGATCCAGTCGTTCAAGGCCTTCGCCGCCAGCGCCTCGTTCACGGAAACCCGGATCCTCGAGCGGCGCTACCGCTTCGAGGACCTGTTGTCGGCCTTCCTGCTGAAGGTCCGCGAGCATGCCGGGCCTGCGCTCGCCGACCTGCCGGCCCGGGTGATCGTCGGACGCCCCGTGGTCTTCGCCGGCGCGTCGCCCGACCCAGGCCTGGCGCTGGCCCGCTACGAGGCGGCGCTGCACCGGCTGGGGTTCGCCGAGATCCTCTACGCCTACGAGCCGGTGGGGGCGGCGTTCTTCTTCGCGCGCCGGCTCGATCACGACGCCACCGTGCTGGTGGGCGATTTCGGCGGCGGCACCAGCGACTTCTCGATCATCCGCTTCGAGCGGCGCGACGGCGAGATGCGCGCCCGGCCGCTCGGCCGCTCGGGCGTGGGCGTCGCGGGCGACGCCTTCGACTATCGGATCATCGACAGCCTGGTGTCGCCGGACCTGGGCAAGGGCGGCGACTACACCTCCTTCGGCAAGGTGCTGCCGATCCCCAACCGCTACTACGCCGCCTTCGCCCGCTGGGATCAGCTCGCCCTGATGCGCGCGTCGCGCGACATGGGCGAGATCCGCCGGCTGCAGCGCGACGCCGTGGAGCCCGAGGCGATCGGGCGGCTGGTGGAGGTGCTGGACGAAAACCTCGGCTATCCGCTCTACCGCGCCGTCTCGCGGCTGAAGGAGGCCCTGTCGCGCGAGGACGTCGCGACGTTCCGCTTCGAGGCCGGGACGATCCGCATCGTGCGCGAGGTGGCCCGCGCCGAATTCGAGGGCTGGATCGCGCCCGAGCTGGGCTTGATCGAGCGGGCCATCGACACGGCCCTGGCCGACGCCGGCCTGGAGCCGGGCGGCGTCGACCGGGTGTTCCTCACCGGCGGCTCCTCCCTGGTGCCGGCCGTGCGCGGCCTCTTCGCCCGCCGCTTCGACCCGGGCCGCATCGAGAGCGGCGCCGAGCTGGAATCCATCGCCTCGGGCCTGGCGCTCATGGGCCGCGAACGCGACCTCGCACACTGGACCGAACAGGCCTGACCTCATCACCACTATAAGTAGTGATGACGATATCGCCGGCGCGGGCCGTCAAATCACCCGGTGCAAGTGGCTGCAGAAAACAACTTCAGATAGTTTTCCGCGCCCCGAAAATCCCGGGGACATGTCCCAAAACCTTGTAACCCTACTTCGCCTTCCGCAGCGTCGGCGAATCCAGGTCCAGGTCGGCCAGCGGGATGACCTCCAGCCCAGGCGCCTTGGCCTTCAGCGGCTCCGCGAAGGCCTTGGCGTCGCCGGTCACGATCACGCTGGCGCCCTGCGGGGTCAGGGCCTTGGCCGCGAACGCCTGCACGTCGGCGGCGCTCACCGCCTCGACCTTGGCGGTGTAGCGGGTGATCTCATCCAGCGGCTCGCCGTAGAGCGCCAGGTCGCCCAGGATGTCGGCCAGGCCGCCGGTCGTGGCGAGCTGGCGGCCGAAGCCGCCCACCAGCACCGACTTTCGGGCCTTCAGCTCCTCGGCCCCGGCCGGGGCCTCGGCGAGCTTGGCCATCTCGGCGCGGATCAGGTCGAGCACCTGCGGCGCCGACTCGTTCTTGGTCTGGGCGCGGGCGCTGAACGAGCCGGTGGTGCGCCGCGCGATCAGGCTGGATCCCGCGCCGTAGCTCAGGCCGCGCTTGACGCGGATCTCGGCGTTCAGCCGGGCGGAATAGCCGCCGCCCAGCACGGTGTTGGCGACCACGCCGGTGTAGTAGGCCGGATCGCCGCGCGGGATCGCCGGGCGCACGACGGTGACCGCCGCCTGTCCGGCGCCGGGCATGTCCACGGCCACGGCGCGCGGCGTGGGCTTGGGCGCGATCTGCGGCGCCTCGGGCGCCGGCGTCGGCGGCCGGGCCCAGCCGCCGAACGCCTTCTCCGCCAGGGCGAAGCCTTCCTCCGCGGTGATGTCGCCGGTGAGCGCCAGGATCGCATTGTCCGGGCGGAAGTAGGCGGCGTGGATGGCGGCCAGGTCCGTGGTCTTGAGCCGGGCGATCGAGGCCGGCGTGCCGGTCGGCACATGGCCGAAGGGCGTGCCGCCGAACACGATGGGCGCGGCCAGGAAACCCGCCACCGAGCCCGGCTGCTGGTAGGCGACCTGCAGGCCGTCCAGCGCGAGCTGGCGCTGGCGCTCCAGCTCCTCGCCGGCGAAGGCCGGGTTCTCGGCCACGTCGGCCATGATCTCCAGCGCCGGGACCAGTTTGTCGGGCATGACGTTCAGCGTCACCGACGTGGACTCCAGGCCGCCGCCGGACGCCAGCGTGGCGCCCAGCGCCTCGGTCTCGCGGGCGATCTGCTGGGCCGAGCGGGTCTTGGTGCCTTCGGTGAGCATGTCGGCGGTCATGCCCGCGGCGCCGGCCAGGCCGGGCGGGTCGGCCCAGGCGCCGGTCTTCACCGTCAGGTCGGCGGTGACCAGCGGCAGGTCGCTGGACCTCGCGACGATCACCCGCAGGCCGTTGGCCAGGGTCTTCTCCGCCGGGGTCGGCAGGACCGGGGCGATGGGCTCGCCGATCGGCGGCGGGGCTTGCCGCTGGGCCGCCGGCGCGAGGGTCGAAAGCGGTCCCGTGTACTTGGCCGAGGCGACGTGGGGCGCGGCGGCCTTGGCCTCGACCTGGCCCTTGGGACGCGCCGATTCCGGCTGATAGCGGATGGTCATGCGGCGGTCTTCGGCCAGGTACTTCCGGGCCACGCGTTGGACGTCGGCGGCGCTCACCGCCTGCAGGTCGGCCAGCTCCGTGTTGGCCCGGGCGGCGTCGCCCTCGATCCGCAGGGCATAGCCAAGCGCGTAGGCGCGCCCGTCGATGGTCTCCCGTTCGCGCAGCTTGCCTGCGACCAGTTCGTTCTTGGCCTCGGCCAGCTCGGCGTCCGACGGCGGCGCGTCGCGCAGGCGCTTGACCTCGCCCAGCAGGGCGGCCTCGCCCTCGGCCAGGTCGTGGCCGCTGGTCATCACCGCGCCCACCATGAAGTTGCCCGGCTGCTGCGGCAGGTCGGCGTTGGAGAACACCTGGGCGGCGATGCGCTTGTCGTAAACCAGGCTGTCGTAGAGCCGCGAGGACTTGCCGGCCGACAGGATGGCGTCGAGCACCTTCAGGGCCGGGGCGTCGGGGTCCGCCGCCTTCGGGCCCAGCCAGGTGATGGCGAGAGCCGGCAGCGGCACGGTCGGGCCATAGCCGTCATAGACGCCCGGGCCCTTGCGGGGCGGCTCGACCGCGGTGACCCGCTTGACCGGCGCATTGGGGTGTTTCAGCGGGCCGAAGTACTTGTCGATCCAGGCGTTGAGCTTGGCCTCGTCGAAGGCCCCGACCACGATCAGGGCGGCGTTGTCCGGCCGGTAGTAGGCGGCGTGGAAGGCGCGCACGTCGTCGATGGTGGCGGCGTCCAGGTCTTCGATCGAGCCGATCCCGGGACGGTGGTACGGGTGGGTCGCGTAGGTGGCCTGCGGCACCATCAGGCTGAACAGCCGCCCGTAAGGGTCGGCCAGGACCCGCTGGCGCAGCTCCTCCTTCACCACGTCGCGCTCGGACTTGAAGTTGGCCTCGTCGACCACCAGCGAGCCCAGGCGCTGGCTCTCCACCCACAACAGGCGCTCCAGGTGGTTGGCCGGCACCACCTCGAAATAGTTGGTGAAGTCGTCGTAGGTGGAGGCGTTGTTGAAGCCGCCCACGTCCTCGGTGAAGCGGTCGATGCTTTCGGCCGGGAAGTTCCGGGTAGCCTTGAACATCATGTGTTCGAAGAGGTGCGCGAAGCCGGAGCGCCCGACCGGATCGTCCTTCGAGCCGACTCCGTACCAGACCTGGACCGTGACGTTGGGCGTGGTCTTGTCGAGGGAGGTGTAGACGGCGAGGCCGTTCGGCAGGGTCCGCTGCTTGTAGACGATCGGCGGCACGGTCTCGGCGGCCCGCGCGGCGGGCGCGGCGAGCCCCAGGCTGGCGGCGAGGAGCAGAATCGCGGCGGCGTTGCGGAGCATGGCGGATTCCCGAATGGCGATCAGCACGCCATAGCATCGGCGGGCGGCGCGGCAACTTACGGGATCGTCATCGGCGCGCTACCCCGCAGCGTCACCCCAGCCCAGCCGCCGCGCAGCCGCGAAGGCGGGCTTGTCGCGACGGGGGATGAAAGCCTCCTCCAAGCCATCCGGCGCGCACAGCTTCAGCGACACCCCGGGCTTTCCCATCCTCGGAGGCGCCAGGACGCGCGACGGCCGAGGATGGGCGAGCAGCCCCGGCCGGGCCGCGGCGAGGTAGGCGAATTTCTCGTCCTCGAAAGCGAGCGTCGCGCCCTTGGCCAGCCGGTGGTCGCGCGAGCGGGGCAGGCGCTGGACGAAGTGGCACCAGTCGGGGGCCTGCATCGGACAGAGGGCGTCGTGCGGACAGGGGGCGAGCACCTCCGCGCCCAGCGCCACGAGGCGCGTGCGCGCCGCGCGCAGGCGCTCGAACCCGGCGGGCGAGCCCGGTTCGACCAGCACCAGCACCCCTTCGCAGGCCGACCACAGGCGCTCGATCACGCCGATCTGCGCGGCCGGCGGGATCTCCGCCAAAACGTAGCTCGCCGTCACCAGGTCGGCCGGCGGCGGCGGCTCGGACGCCGAGAGGTCGCCGCGCCGGGCGTCGGCCTTGGCCAGCGCCGTCGGCCCCTCGGCGGCCAGCCGGCGGGCGAGATCGAGGAAAGGCGGGCTCGCGTCGACCTGGGCGATGTCCGTCAGGCTGGGCCATTCGCCGACGGCGGCCCAGCTCGCCGCCCCCGGCCCGGCGCCGGCGTCGGTCAGGCGGCGGGGCGCAAATTCGGGGGCGCGGGCGGCGGCTTCGGCGAAGGCGGCGGCGCAGGCCGCATAGGTGGCCGGCAGGCGGGCCAGGGCGTAGGCCAGCGCATCCTCGGCCTCGCCGATCGCCCGCGCCGACGTGCCGCCGGCGCGGTACTGCGCCGACAGGCTCGCCGCCCGCTCGGCGAGGTCGCGGCGGGAGACCCCGTCAAGCTCCCGCTCGATCGCCGCGGCGAGCGCGGCGGGCAGCTCTGGGCTCAGGCGTCCGCTCCGCGGTTCTTCACCAGGTCGTCCACCACCGCCGGGTCGGCCAGGGTCGAGGTGTCGCCCAGGTTGGAGAGGTCGTTCTCGGCGATCTTGCGCAGGATGCGGCGCATGATCTTGCCCGAGCGGGTCTTGGGCAGGCCGGGCGCGAACTGCACCACGTCGGGGGCCGCGAACGGGCCGATCTCGCGGCGCACCCAGCCCTTCAGCTCGGCCATCAGAATGTCGGACTCCGGCACCCCCGCCTTCAGGGTCACGAAGCAGTAGATGCCTTGGCCCTTGATGTCGTGCGGGTAGCCCACGACGGCGGCCTCGGCGACGTGCTCGTTGCCCACCAGGGCGCTTTCGATCTCGGCGGTGCCCAGGCGGTGGCCCGAGACGTTGATCACATCGTCCACCCGGCCGGTGATCCAGTAGTAGCCGTCCGCGTCACGGCGGCAGCCGTCCCCGGTGAAGTACTTGCCGGGATAGGTGGTGAAGTAGGTGGCGATGAACCGCTCGTGGTCGCCGTAGACCGTGCGCATCTGGCCGGGCCAGGAATCGGTGATGCACAGGTTGCCGCTGACCGCGCCCGTGAGCGGCTTGCCGTCGGCGTCGACCAGCTCGAACTTCACGCCCGGCAGGGGCTTGGCGCAGGAGCCGGGCTTCAGCGGCGTGGCCCCGGGCAGGGGGCTCGCCAGGCACGCGCCGGTCTCGGTCTGCCAGTAGGTGTCGACGATCGGGCAGCGGCCCTCGCCCACCACCCGGTGGTACCAGAGCCAGGCCTCGGGATTGATCGGCTCGCCGACGGTGCCCAACAGCCGCAGCGAGGCGCGGGAGGTCCGCTGCACCGGCGCGTCGCCCTCGCGCATCAGGGCGCGGATGGCGGTGGGCGCGGTGTAGAAGATCTCCACCTTGTGCTTGTCCACCACCTCCCAGAACCGGGAGTCGGAGGGGTAGTTGGGCGTGCCCTCGAAGATCACCGTGGTGGCCGCGTTGGCGAGCGGGCCGTAGACCACGTAGGAATGGCCGGTCACCCAGCCGATGTCGGCGGTGCACCAGAAGACCTCGCCGGGGCGGTAATCGAACACCAGTTCGTGGGTGTGGGCCGCCCAGGTCAGGTAGCCGCCCGTGGTGTGCAGCACCCCCTTCGGCTTTCCGGTGGAGCCGGAGGTGTAGAGGATGAACAGCGGGTCCTCGGCGCCCATCGGCTCCGGGTCGCAATGGTCGGAGACGCTGGCCTTCAGGTCGCCGTAGAAGGCGTCGCGGCCGGGCGTCATCGGCACCTCGGCGCGGGTGCGCCGCACGACGATCACGTCGGTGACGCCGGGACATTCGGTCAACGCCTCGTCAACGTTGCGCTTCAACGGCACCACCTTGCCGCCGCGCATCCCCTCGTCGGCGGTGATGACGACCTTCGAATCGCAGTCCTGGATGCGGCCGGCGATGCTGTCGGGCGAGAAGCCGCCGAACACCACCGAATGCACCGCGCCGATGCGCGCGCAGGCCAGCATCGACACGGCGGCGGCCGGGATCATCGGCAGGTAGATGGTGACCCGGTCGCCCTTCTTGACCCCCTTGGCCTTCAGCACATTGGCCATGCGGCACACCTCGGCGTGCAGCTGGGCGTAGGTCAGGACGTCGTAGACCGCCGGGTCGTCGCTTTCCCAGATGATGGCGACCTGGTCCGCCCGCTCCGGCAGGTGGCGGTCGACGCAGTTGACCGAGACGTTGAGCACGCCGTCGGCGAACCAGCGGATGTTGAAGTCCTCGCGCTTGAACGAGACCTCCTTCACCGTGCTGAACGGCTTGATCCAGTCCAGGCGGCCCGCGACCCTGCGCCAGTAGGAATCCGGGTCGGCCTCGACCTCGCGCCAGGCGGCTTCATAGCCTTCGGCGGTCATTCGGGCGCGCTTGGCCCAGTCGGCCGGAACCGGAAACACCTCGCCGTCGCTCACCGTCTTGCTCCTTCAGAACTCGCGCCTGGAGTATGCGGACGAGACGATCCGGCGCAACCATCGGCGATTCACATGACCGGTCCTTTCGCCTAGACACAGTGAGATCGGGCAGGCCGACAGCGACTGGGGGCTCAATGCGATCGAGAGCGTGGGCGATTGCGGCGCTGACCGCCTTCCTGGCCGGCTGCGGCGGCGCCCCCCAGGATGCGGCGCGGCAGGTCGACAAGTTCCTGGCCGCCGCCGCGGGCGACGACCGCATGGCCTTCGAAGCCCAGATCGACCGGCCCTCGGTGCGGGCGGACCTGAAGAGCCAGCTCATGGCCTCGCCCGAGGTGCGCACGCTGCAAGAGCAACTGGGCGACGAGACCGGCGATGTGGCGGTCGACCGGATGATCTCGCCGCAGTCGTTCCGCGACCTGCGGGCCGGCGCCGAGCCGCTGCCCGCCAGGGGAGACCTGCGGAGCATCCGGGCCCGCCTCAAGGTGCTGGCGCGCGGCCGGGTCTGCCTGCGCGGCGCGGCGGACAAGAACCGTTGCCTGCTGACCTTCGCCAAGCAGGGCGGGGCCTGGAAGCTGGTCGCTCTCTACGCGCCCAACCTCAAGGCCCGCGCGCTGGGCGACACCTGACGGGCGATTGACCTGCGCGGACGCGGGCGCAACCCTGCGCCCTTCGGAGGCCTTCGCGCATGTTGCTGCACCTGTCGACCTGGCAAGAGATCGAGCGCTTCCTGGAGACGTCGAGGACCGTGGTGGTGCCGATCGGCTCCAATGAGCAGCACGGACCGACCGGCCTGCTGGGCACCGACTGGCTCTGCCCGGAGATCATCGCCCACGAGGCGCACAGGACCGGCGAGATCCTGGTGGCGCCGACCTTCAACATCGGCATGGCCCAGCACCACCTGGGCTTTCCAGGCACCATCGCGCTACGGCCCTCGACGTTCATGCGGGCGATTGGCGACTGGACGCGCAGCCTGGCGCACCACGGCTTCGAGCGGATCTATTTCCTGAACGGCCACGGCGGCAACGTGGCGACCATCGAAGCAGCCTTCTCCGAGCTCTATGCGGAGGCGAGCTTCGCGAACCGTCCGCGCGGCTTCGCCATGAAGCTGAAGAACTGGTGGGACCTGAGCGGGGTGATGTCGCTCGCCAGCCGGCAGTTCCCGACCGGTCACGGCAGCCACGCGACGCCGTCGGAGATCGCGATCACCCAGTGGGCCTATCCCGACCAGATCAAGGCGGCGAACTACGCCCCGCAGGTGGCGCCCACCGGCCCGATCCGCGAAGCGCTGGATTTCCGCGCCCGTTTCGCCGACGGCCGCATGGGCTCGGATCCCGGGCAGGCGACGCCGGAAAAGGGCGGCGAGCTGGTGGCGCAGGCGGCCAGGAGCCTGCTGGCCGATGTGGCGGCGTTCTCGGGCGAATCGGCGAAAGGCCTCTAGAACATGCCCCGGTTCGGCATGGCGACGCGCGGCGCCGCCTTGCCCTTCGGCCGGCCGGCCCAGTCGAGCTCGTCCGGCGTGGCGAGCTGGCCGGCGTTGGTCGCGGCGTTGGTGGCGGCCAGGACCTCGGCGTCGGCCAGCATGTCGCCGCCGGCGGAGGGATTGGACGGATCGGCGCGCTTTTGGGGCACGGCGGCGTCTTCGAAGCCGTCGGGCTGATCCGCCGGCGCGACGATCTCCTTGGGGGCGACGGCTTCGACCATCACCACCTCGCGCGACAGGCCGTCGAGGGTCGCCACGCGCAGGCCGTCCATCTCGCCGCCGCCGTACTGGCCGCTGAACGCCGGGGGCAGGCCCCAGCTTCCGGTCCAGCGATAGAAGATGTGCGCGCCGACCGCGCCGATCTTCACGAGGCTGGGGCACCAGTACGGGGCCACGTAGTTGGCGTGATAGTGGGTCGCGTTGCCCACGGTCTTCATCACGTAGCCGTTGAGGGCGGCCACGGCGACCTGGCGGGCGCGCGTCCAGCCGGCCTCGGAGGGCTGGCGGCCCAGCGCCCCGTCGCAGGTGAAGGTGAACTGGCAGCCGGTCTTGCGGTTGGAACCCTGGAACACGACCCCGCAGACGGTCTTGGGATACGCCGGGTGGCGCATGCGGTTGAGCACCACCTGGGCCACGGCGCGCTGGCCGTCGACGCTCTCCATCCCGGCTTCGTAATAGACGGCGGCCGTCATGCAATCGACGGCGCGGGCCTCGTCCAGCACGCTGGTGGTGTTCAGGGTGAACGGCTGGGCGGCGGCGTTGGGCAGCGTCGAGACCGGGTTCGCGGCGTTCCAGACCCTGGCGGCGTCCGGGGACAGTTGCTGCAGCTTGATGATCGCCTCGCCGGATTCGTCGGCGGCGGCGGGATCGGCGGCGTCGCCGGGCGCCTGCGCCCAGGGCGTGTCGAGTGCGCCGATCGGCTCATGACGACTGGCCAGCGAAAGCATGGCCGGATCCATCGAGGCGGTCAGCTTGGCGAAGCCCCGAGGTGAAAACTCACCGTCCGTCAGGGCGGCCAGGCGCATGGCGGGCGACGGCGGCGGCGTGGCGGCGAGCGCCAGGCCGCTGGTCAGGACCGCGACGGCGCACAATTCCACCCCGGCCAAATGAATGGTGTCGGCGCTCAGAACCTTGCGTAGTTGTGTCAGCACGCGACAAAAACCCCGTTTGCCCCGTCACTTGAGCAAGTTGGATTCCATACGGCCAAGCGCGCCGCCAGACCAACCGTAACCTTAAGCTCACGTTAACGCGCGTCCAGGCGCCTATCCGTGAAGCACGGTCAAGCCGTGACGACAAAGCCTGCCACTATACGAACCGGCCAAGACGACAATAGTTCGCCGAGGCAGGGCCCGGCGATGCAAACTCCGTCGTCGGGGCGGAACAGCGCGCCGTGGCCGGCGCACAGCAGATGCTTGCCGTCGCGCGTCAGGTAGCGGTCGTCGAACATGGCCAGCGGCCATCCCGCATGGGGGCAGGAGTCCACATAGCCGGTGACCGCGCCGCCCCGGCGCAGCACGAAGCCGGCGAACATCGCCTCGCCCTCGCGGAACCGGAACCCCTTCGCGCCGGGCTCAGGGATCTCGTCCAGCGCGCAAAGGCGCAGGCCCGGAAGCGGGCGGGCGGGATTGTCCGGGCCGCTCAGAGCTTGCCGAACCCGGCGCGGAACGGGCGCACCTCCACCCGCTCGAACAGGCCCGCCTTGGCGTAGGGATCGGCGGCGCTGAAGGCCTGGGCGGCGGCGAGGTCCGCGACCTCGATGACCAAGAGCGAGCCGCACATGTCGCCCTTGTCGTCCAGGTAGGGGCCGGCGAGCCGGATCGTCTCGCCCTGCTCGCGGATGTAGGCGATATGCGCCTCCCGCGTCGCCATGCGCAGGTCCAGCGCGTTTGGCTTGTCCACGCAATGCAGGGCGAAATGGGGCATCCGGATCCTCTCAGCGTTCGGCGCGCAGCGGGCGCGATAGCAGGCCGTCGATGGCGCTGTCGACGTCGAGCTGGCCGGCCAGTATCCCGGCCACGGCGTTGCAGATCGGCGTGTCGACGCCGAGCTTCGCGGCCAGCGCCTGCACGGCCGGGGCCGAGGCGACCCCCTCGGCGACGGTGAGCTTGCCGGCCAGCGTCGCGGCCAGGGTCTCGCCGCGTCCCAGGGCCAGGCCGACGCTCATGTTGCGCGACTGCGGGCTGGAGCAGGTGAGCACCAGGTCGCCCAGGCCGCACAGGCCGGCCACCGTCTCGGCCTCGCCGCCCAGGGCCATCGCCAGGCGGGTGAGTTCAGCGAAGCCCCGGGTGATCAGGGCGGCGTGGGCGCTGCGGCCCAGGCCGCGGCCCTCGACGATGCCGCAGCCGATGGCCAGCACGTTCTTCACCGCTCCGCCGGCCTCGGCGCCGATCATGTCGGGGGCGACATAGGGGCGGAAGGCCGGGCTGGCGATGGCCTCGGCCAGGGCGCGGGCGAGCTCGGCGTCCGGGCAGGCGAGGGTGACCGCGGTGGGCAGGCCCCGGGCGACCTCGCCCGCGAAGCTGGGACCCGACAGCACCGCCGGGGCGGCGGCGGGCAGGGTCTCGGCCAGCACCTCGGTCATTAGCTTCAGCGTGCCCTGCTCCACGCCCTTGGCGCAGAGCACCATGGGCAGGCCCGGCCGGGCGTGGGGCGCGAAGGCCGCCAGGCTCGCGCGGATGTGCTGGGCCGGCGAGACGTTGAGGATCAGGTCGGCGGCCGCGAGTTGGGCCAGGTCGCCGGTGGCGACGATGGCCGGATCGAGGTCGACGCCCGGCAGGAACGTCGGGTTCCGGTGATCGCGGTTGATCGCCTCGACCACCTCGGGCTCGCGGGCCCAGAGGGTGGTGGACAGGCCCGCGCGGACGCAGACCAGGGCCAGCGCCGTACCCCAGGCCCCGCCGCCGATGACGCCGGCGGACTTCATGCCTTGGCGCCCTTGCGGCCGGTCGCGTGGGTGGGCCGCGCCGCGGCGGCGGCGGCGTCCAGCGGCCAGCGTGGCCGCGCCTCGGCGTCGAGCGGATCGCAGAGGCCCTGCGCCAGCCGCTCGGCGCCGGCCAGCGCGATCATCGCGGCGTTGTCCGTGCAGTAGGCCAGCGGCGGGGCGGTGAAGGAAAAGCCCCGGGCGGCGGCGGCGGCCTCCAGCCGGGCGCGGACGGCCTTGTTGGCGGCGACGCCGCCCGCCACCACGAACCTCAGGGACCGCCCCTCGTGCTCGCGGGCGTAGAGCGCCAGGGCCCGGTCGGCGCGCTCGGCGAGCTGGCGGGCGATGGCGGCCTGCACGGCGGCGGCCAGGTCGCGGCGCTCGGTCTCGTCGGTCACCTGTTCGGCCAGCCGCGCGGCGGCGGTCTTCAGGCCGGAGAAGGAGAAGTCGCAGCCCGCCCGGCCCAGCAGCATCCGCGGCAGGACGTGACGCTCCGCGTCGCCGCCCTCGGCCAGCCGCTCCAGGGCCGGGCCGCCGGGATAGGGCAGGCCCATGACCTTGGCGATCTTGTCGAACGCCTCGCCAGCCGCGTCGTCGATGGTCGTGCCAAGCCTGCGGTGCGCGCCCACGCCCTCCACCGCCAGCAGTTGGCAGTGTCCGCCGGAGACCAGCAGCAGCAGGAACGGATAGGGCAGGTCCGCCGCCAGCCGCGCCGACAGCGCATGGCCCTCCAGGTGGTTGACGGCGACCAGCGGCAGGCCCCGGGCCAGCGCCACCGCCTTGCCGAAGGACAGGCCCACCATCACCCCGCCGACCAGGCCGGGCCCCGCGGTGGCGGCGACCCCCGTCAAGTCCGCATAGCCGACGCCGGCCGCCGCCATCGCCTGCGCGGCGATGGCGTCGATCACCTCCACGTGGGCGCGGGCGGCGATCTCGGGCACCACCCCGCCGTAGGGGGCGTGGTCCTTGACCTGGCTGGCGACGATGGAGCTCAGCACCTCCACGCGCCCGTCGTCGAAGCGGCGCACGACCGCGGCGGCGGTCTCGTCGCAACTGGTCTCCAGGCCGAGGATGGTTTGGGCGCTCAGGACGGGCTCCGGTTGCCGGGCGATGCGTGCTCCTGTAGCAGCGGGACACGCCAGACCACCGAGGTAACCCCCCCGCCGTGCCCACGCAACCGCCCGTCCGGATCGGCGCCCGCGGCTCCAAGCTGTCGCGCGCCCAGGCCGGCCAGATTCAGCGCCGGATCGCCGCCGCCCTCGGGGCCGATCCCGAGGACGCCGAACGGGTCGCGCCGCTGGTGATCATCACCACCACCGGCGACCGGGTGCAGGACCGCCGCCTGCTGGAGATCGGCGGCAAGGGCATGTTCACCAAGGAGATCGAGGAGGCCCTGGCCGACGGGCGCATCGATGTCGCCGTGCATTCCATGAAGGACATGCCGGTGCTGCAGCCGGACGGCCTGTGCATCGCCGCGACGCCGGAGCGGGAGGACCCGCGCGACGCCTTCCTGTCGCCGCGCGCCGAGCGGCTGGAGGACCTGGCGCAGGGCGCAATCCTCGGCACGGCCAGCCTGCGCCGTCAGGCCCAGGCGCTGTTCCGCCGGCCGGACCTCGACGTGCGGATGCTGCGCGGCAATGTCGACACGCGGCTGGGCAAGCTGGCCGCCGGGGACGCCGACGCGATCCTGCTGGCCTACGCCGGCTTGAAGCGGCTGGGCCTCGGACATCTTCCCCAGAGCCTGATCGATCCGCTGGAATGCCCGCCCGCGCCGGGGCAGGGGGCCTTGGCGCTGCAGACCCGCGTCGCCGACCGCGAGGCGGCCTGGCTGGAGGCGCTGCGCGACGAGCCCACCCTGATCGCCGTCACCGCCGAGCGCGGCGCCCTGGCCGCGCTGGAGGGGTCCTGCCGCACCGCCATCGGCGCCCACGCGCGCCTGGACGACGGCCGGCTGAAGCTGATCGTCGAGGCCCTGTCGCCGGACGGCCGCCTGCGGTTCCGCCGCGAGGGCGACGCCGACCTGGCCAGCGCCGCCGACCCCTACGCCGCGGCCCACGACCTGGGTTTCGCCCTCGGAGCCGCGATCCACGAGGAAGCCGGCGACGCCATCGCCCTGCCGGCCGGCTGAGGCGCGGGCGGGGCATGGCGCGCATCTGGATCACCCGCGCCCAGCCCGGCGCCGAGGCCACCGCCGCGGCGGTCCGTAGACTCGGCCACGAGGCGTTCGTCGCGCCGCTGCTGGAGGTGCGGGCGACGGGGTCCGGGCCCCTCGACGTGGCGGACGTCAGCGCGCTGGCCTTCACCAGCGCCAACGCCGTGCGCGCCTTCGCCGGGCGCATGTCCGCGCCGGACCTGCCGGCGTTCGCCGTCGGCCCCGCCACCGCCCAGGCGGCGCGTCAGGCGGGCTTTACGCGGGTGATCGCCTCCGACGCCGGCGTGGCCGATCTGGCGATGGTGATCCTCGCAGAACGCGGCGCCTTCGCCGGGACCGTGCTCCACCCCGGCGCACGGGAGCTGGCCGGCGACCTCGTCGGCGCGCTGCGGGCGGGGGGCCTCCAGGCTCGGACCCTCGTCCTCTACGAAACCCGTCCGCGCAGGTTGAGCGCCGGCGAACGCGCCGCGATCCCGCGCCTCGACCTCGCCCTGGTGCATTCGGCCAAGGCCGCAGCGGTGCTCGCCGGGGTGCTCGCCGCCAGCCCGGCCCCTGACCTGGCCGTCGCGGCGCTCTCGGCGGCGGCCCTCGCGCCGCTGGAGGCGATGGCGCTCGCCGAACGCCGCGTCGCCGCGCGCCCGAGCGAGGCCGCGCTGCTGGACCTGATCGGGCGCGGGGGATGACCGGTCCTTCCGACCCGTTCGACGACAAGCCGCCGCCGAAGGTGTTCGGGCCGCTGGTCTGGATCCTGCTCGCCTTCAGCGCCGTCTGCGTCGCCGCCGGCGCGGCCGTCGCCTGGCTCGCGCCGCGCCTTTGAGGCTCTGTCGCCGCAGCCCCGCCTGAACGCTTGGCGCGCGCGCCCAGGTCCGCTAAATAGCCCGCCTTCGCCCGGCCCCGCCCGGCCGCTCGCCCCCGCGTTCATGCGCGGTTAGCGCGCGACCGCTAAGGGAACCGACATGGCGGGCCGCCTTAGCTCAGCCGGTAGAGCGGCGCATTCGTAATTAGCGGGTCACCGCGAAATTGCGGTGTGATCCGAACCAGTTAGGGCGAGGTCGGGAGAGTTAGTAGGGTATTAGTAGGGTAACAGGCCGCTTTAGCTCAGCTGGTAGAGCATCGCATTCGTAATGCGGGGGTCGCAGGTTCGAGTCCTGCAAGCGGCACCACCCAAGAAATGCGGCCCGATGCCCTGGGCGTGGGTGGGTTCACAGATCAGTTGTTCCTGTTTTGTTCTTGACTCCGTGGGGGAACTAGGCCATAGTGAGCCTGCGGTAGGGGCGTGTGCCTTGGCAGGCCACCTCGTCGCCCAGGAATAATCAGGTGGTCGAATGACTGGCATGCAGTCGGCGCGTACGAACGCGCCTGAAACGATGGCGCAGTTTGTTGCGCGTCGGAATCGTGAAGTGGAGGATCGAGAGCGGGCGTACGCCGAAGGCAACGCGCGCTGGTCTGCATCGACGTTGAGCGGCGGCAACTACCGGGCGCCGACGACAATGGGCGTCGTCGCGCTGGGTAGCGCGCCGGTCCAGCAGGTGGCGCAGCAACTCCCCGGCCAGCCTAGCGTCGGTTTGGCGCAGCGGCCCTTCCCGACGTTCGCAAAGCTAGCCGCCGCCGCCGCTGGGGTTCATGACTGCGTGTCGTGTCATGGCCGCGCGAGGCCGCCCTTTTCGGGGATTCCCGGATTCCCGTTCCCGTCTCCCTCGCGCGAGGCGCCGATCACGCGGGACGGGCCAACGGATCCGCCGTCGCGTCCGCGGCGCGAAACGCCCAAGCAGTGCGATATCCAGTTCGAGCGCGACACGGACGTCTGCAACCGGCAGCCCAACTCAGCGGCGAAGGCGCAATGCCAATCGAGCGCGATGGAGCGGTTGCAATGGTGCATAAGG
>Ga0068859_100002014_pt1 | contig 20732 bp, 21 predicted proteins | sample KBSSwiS22_FD_66585 | JGI IMG/M metagenome (GOLD analysis project Ga0068859, IMG submission 66585) | Switchgrass rhizosphere microbial communities from Kellogg Biological Station, Michigan, USA - KBS Switchgrass S2-2 | ecosystem: Host-associated > Plants > Roots > Rhizosphere > Soil ...
AACGCCGGGCTCCCCTCGTAGCCCACCTGCCATCCCGGCTGGAGGAGGGCGACCGCCAGGCGCGAGTCCGCGGCGAGGGCATCCTTCACCATCGCGCGGTAGCGCTTCTCGAAGACGTGGAGCGGAAGGACGGTGCGCGGGAAGAAGACGACGTCCGGGAGGGGGAAGACGGCGACGACGCGGTCTTCAGACATGCCGGGGATGGTAGCGCCTCGGCGCTAACTCGGCTTCTTCGCCACGATCCCCGCGATCGCGCAGGGCGGGCCGCCGGGGACGGCCGACTCGATCCGCTCGTGGTGGCGGAGGATCTCGAAGTCGGAGAACGCCTGGACCAGCTCGTTCGGCTTCAGGAGGTGCGCGGGGTTCTTGGGCTTGCCGAGCCGCGCCTGCTCTTCGAGGTAGGTCTGGTAGACGACCACGCCGCCCGGCTTCAGCCCGTCCTTGATGTCGCGGAAGAGCGGCCGGTGCAGGTAGTTGAAGACGACGATGACGTCGTACGCCTCGATCGGGATGATGTGCGTCCCGTCCTCGACGTTGCCGACGATCGCTCGGATCGGAGCGTGGAAGCGCCGGGCGGTCTCGCGCGCCTGCGCCACGACGGCGGCGTCCACGTCCACGCCGTCCACGTCGAACCCGCGCGTCGCGAGCCACACCGCGTTCCGCCCGTTCCCCATCGCGAGGTCGAGCGCCAAGCCTTTGGGAAGATGGTGGAAATTCTCGACGAGCCAGCGGGTGGGCGCGATGAGCTGGTGCGGGTGGTGGTGCCCGTTGATCCCCGCGGCGAGCGGCCCGGGCCACGCGACGAGGCCCCCCTGGAGGTTGAACAGCGACTGGAATCCGTGCTCCGCGAGGAAGCCGCACGCGGAGATGCTGCGCACGCCGTGCTCGCAGACGATCGCGATCGGGTGACCGCCGTTTTGCAGCTCGCGCCAGCGCAGGGGGAGCTCGTGGAGGGGGATGAAGACGGAACCCGGGATGTGGGCTTCCGCGTACTCGGTCTCGGTCCTCACGTCCAGCACGCAGAAGGTCTCGCCCATGGCGAGCTTCTCGTAGAGGTCGTCACCTCCGATGTTTCGGAACCGCTCCCCCGGACGCAATTTTGGTTGGGCCTCCACCCCGTGTTTTCGCCGCGGGCAATATAGCGAACCGATCGCCAAGACGCCCGTTCCCGAACGGACAATCCGGGAGCAGAGCGCACCGCTCGCACTCGGGGTTCCGCGCGTAGCAAACGCGACGCCCGTGCCAGATCAGCGCCGAGGAGGTGAACGTCCAGTCGCGCTCGGGGAGGATCGCCGCGAGATCCTGCTCGATCTCGACCGGATCGGTGGATCGCGTGAGCCCCAAGCGCCCCGAGACGCGGATGACGTGCGTGTCCACGGGGATCGCGGGCCGGTCGAACCAGGAGCCGAGGAGGACGTTCGCCGTCTTGCGCCCGACGCCGGGCAGCTTGACGAGGTCCTCCATGCGATCGGGGACTTTTCCCCTGTGTTCCGCGACGAGCGCGCGGCCGAGGCCGATGACCGACTTGGCCTTGTTCCGGAAGAAGCCCGTCGGGCGAATCAGGGACTCGAGCTCGAGGCTATCCGCCGAGGCGAAGTCGGCGGCGGTCTTGTAGCGTGCGAACAGCGCGGGCGTCACCTGGTTCACCCGCTCGTCGGTGCACTGCGCGGAGAGGATCGTCGCGACGAGGAGCTGGAGCGCGCTTCCGTGCGCGAGCTCCGTCCGGGAGTCCGGGTAGAGCTTTTTCAGCCGGCGCACGATCCGCTGCACGCGGGCCGTCTCCGCCGTCCTCACGCGAGCGCCTTCGCCCGGCGCTCCGACAGCCACGAGAGCAGCTCGTCGAGCGGGCGCGCGTTCAACACGTCCTTCGCGGTCGCCCACCCGCGGCGCGCCGTCTCCACCCCGTAGCGCACGAAGGGGAGCTCGTCGGTGCGGTGCGCGTCGGGGTCGATGCTCGTCGTCAGCCCCCGCGACAGGCCGCGCCGGAGCGGGACCGGCGCCAGATCGAGCCGGTTCGGATAGGCGTTGACCTCGACCGCGACCCCTCGCTCGGCCGCCGCGTCGACGACCGCGTCGAGGTCCAAGGGGTACCCGTCGCGCGTGAGCAGGATGCGCCCCGTCGGGTGCCCGACGATGTCCACGTAGGGGGATCGCACCGCGCGGATCATCCGCGCCGTCTGCTCCTCCGCGGACAGCTGAAAGCGGCTGTGCACCGAGGCGACGACGAGCTCGAACCCGGCGAGCACCTCGTCCGGGTAGTCGAGCGTCCCGTCCGCGAGGATGTCCACCTCGATTCCCCTGAGGACCCGGAAGGCACCGCCGTAGGCGCCGTTGATCCGCTCGATCTCCGCGTGCTGCTCGCGGACCCGCTCGATCGACATCCCGCCGGCGTACGCCGCGGAGCGCGAGTGGTCGCAGAGTCCGAGATAGCCGGCCCCGAGCGCCCTGGCGGCGTCGGCCATCTCCTGGATCGTGGCGACGCCGTCCGACCACGTCGAGTGGCAGTGGAGGATCCCGCGCAGGTCGGAGGCCTCGAGGAGCTTCGGGAGTCTCCCGGCCTCCGCCGCCTCGATCTCCCCGGCGTCCTCGCGCAGCTCGGGCGGGATGAACGGCAGGCCGAGCGCCGCGTACACGGTCGCCTCGTCCGGGCACGGGATGACGCCACCGTCCCCGGTCCGCGTCAGCGCGTACTCGTTGAGCGAGAGCCCCCTCCGCAGCGCGCGGCCGCGCAGGGCGACGTTGTGGGCCTTGCTCCCGGTGAAGTAGCACATCGCGGCCCCGAACGACGCTTCGGGGACGACGCGCAGATCGACGGCGGGCCCCGAGGAGAGGCGCACGCTGCACTTCGTCGGCCCGCGCCCGGTCACCTCGGCGACACCGGGGTCGGAGACGAAGGCGTCCATGACGGGGCCGGCGTCCGCGGCGGCGACGACGATGTCGATGTCCTTCGAGGTCTCGACGCACCGCCGCACCGACCCCGCGACCTCGGCGCGGATCACGCCGGGCACGGACGAAACGCGTGCCACGAGCCGCGCCGCCTCCACGAGCACGATGGGGCGCAGAAAGCGTCCGGCGTGGGAGCGCACCCGCTCGATCCCCTCGAGGATCTTCTTTTCGGTCTGATCGCCGAAGCCGCCCAGATCGCGCAGCTTCCCGGCGCGAGCCGCCGCCTCCAGCTCGTCGAGCGTCGCGATCCCGAGCGTGACGTGGATGACCCGGGCCTTCTTGGGGCCGAGGCCCGGGACCTTGAGCCAGTCGAGGAGCCCCGACGGCACCTGGGTGCGCAGCGTATCGAGGTAGGGGAGGCTCCCGGTCGAGGCGAGGATCGCGATCTTGTCCGCGAGCGCGGGGCCGATCCCCTTGAGCCGCCCGAGCTGCTGGGTGCGGATCAGCTCGGCGAGATCGGCGTCGAGCGAGCGCAGGATCCTCGCGCCGCTCGCGTAAGCGCGGCTCTTGAACGGGTTCTCGCCGGCGAGCTCCAGGAGCAGGCCGATCTCGTCGAGCGCGTCGGCGATCGCGGAGCGATCGGTCAACGCACGACCCCGTACCGGCAGAAGATCTCGCCTTCGACGATCTCCGCGTCGAGAAGCGTGAGCCGGCGGCGGTTCGCCATGAGGAGCCCCGGGCCGTCGCAGATCGTCGGCGCGTCCTTCCCGCCCAGGATCGCGGGGGCGAGGGTGACGTACAGCTCGTCGAGGAGGTCCCCTTCGACGAACCCCCAATTGAGATCGCCGCCCCCCTCCACGAGGAGCCGCTCGACCGCGCGTTCCTTCTTGAGGCGCGCGAGGAGGGAAACGAGATCGACGCGCTCGTCTCCCAAGACCCACACCTCCGCCACCTTCGCGAGCGCCGCCCGCCGCGCGGGATCGGCGCGCTCCACGGTGGCGACGATCCGGCCCGACGCTTCGGGGCCGGTGAAGAACCTCCCGGCCGGATCGAGCCCCGCCGACGCGGTGACGACGACGTTCAGGAGCCCCTCGGGTTTCCCGAGCGAGGCCCGGTACGCCTTCATCTCGGGGTCGCGCAGGTGGAGGGGCGGGTCGTCCGCGCGGAGCGTACCGGCGCCCACCAGAACCGCGTCCGCCTCGGCGCGGTACTTGTCCATCGTCCTCTTGTCGCGGCGCGACGTGAACCGCGGCTCCTCGCGCCTCACGGACGTGATCTTCCCGTCCGCGGTCATCGCCATGTTCATCGTGACGAAGGGGCGGTCCATTCCAGCTCCATCATCCCCCCGACGGGGACCTCCTCCCAACGGGAGAGCAGCTCGCGCATCCGCGCCCGCACCCGCTCGACCTCGTCGTCGGACAGTCCGAGGTCGGAAGCGGAGAAGCGCGCGACCCCGCCTCGCTCGAGGTCGAGGTAGCCCACGATCCTCTCGACGGCCATCGCTTCGTCGGGGATCGACCCCTTCGCCGCCTTGCCGGTCGTCTCGTCGATCTCCCACCCCGAGGCGACGAGCGTGAAGAACCCCGAAAGGCGCGGCAGCTCGCTCTCCAGCGCGAAGTGCGTGAGGTCGTGAACGGGGTAGAACACCGCCTGCTTTCCCCCGTGCTTTTGAAAGGTCACGGTGCCGTCGTCGCGCAGGCAGCGCAGGACCGACGCGCCGTCGTTCCTCTTTTCGATCTGCACCTTCATGGACGTCGCGTCAGCGCCACCGCGCGCCCGATCCGCGCGACGATCCCGGGGAGCGCCTCGACGTCCTCGTCGGTGGTCCGAAAGTTGACGATGCAGGCGCGGAGCACCTGCTTCCCGTCCACGACCGCGTTCGACACGAACGCCTCCCCGCCCGACTGGAGCCGCTCGAGGATCTCGCGGTTGACGTCGTCGATCGCGGCGGGATCGGTCCACCCGGGGGGCACGTAACGGAACGTCGCGATCGAAAGGGACAGCGTGATCGCCTCCATCTCCGGGTGCGCGCGCACCGCCTCGAAGAGCCGGGACGCCAGCGCGATGTCGTCGCGGATCATCCGCACGTACCCCTCGCGGCCGGCGTGCCTGAGGCCGAGCCACACCTTCAGCGCGCGGAACCCCCGCGAGTTCTGCGGCCCCAGCTCGTAGTAGTTGAGCTGGGGGCTCCCGCCGTCGCCGTGGAATCCGTAGTACACCGGGCGGTACGAGAACGCCTCGCTCAGGTGCCGGCGGTCGCGCACGAGCGTGCACCCGGCCTCGATCGGCGCGTACAGCCACTTGTGCGGGTCGAGCGCGACCGAGTCCGCGAGCGACAGCGCCTTGAGGTCCGGATGCGCCTCGGGGAGCGCCGCCGCGAAGGCGCCGTACGCGCCGTCCACGTGGAGCCACACGCCGTGGCGCTTGCAGATCGCCGAGATCTCGCGCAGCGGATCGATCGCGCCCGTGCTGACCGATCCCGCCGTGCCGACGACGAGGAGCGGCACGCGCCCGGAGAACAGGTCGTTCTCGATCGCCTCGGACAAGGCGTCGGCGACCATCGCCTGCGCTTGGTCGGTCTCGATCCAGCGGATGGCGTTCGTGCCGAGGCCGAAGAGATCGGTGGCCTTCTCGACCCACGTGTGGGTCTCCCTCGACGCGTAGACGGCCAGCCGCGAGCCGTTCTCGGCCACGCCGGTCTCGCGGACGTTCCACGGGACCCGCGCGCGCCGCGCCGCCAGGAACCCGACCATGTTCGCCATGTTCCCGCCGGACACGAGGATGCCGCCCCCGTCGCGCGGGTAGCCGACGAGATCCGCGATCCATCGGATCGTCTGCGCCTCGATCTCGGTCGCGGCCGGCGACAGGGCCCACGCCCCGCAGTTGGGGTTCACGGCGGAGGCGAGCAGGTCCGCGAGCGCCCCGATCGGCGCGGCCGACGACGTGATGTACCCCCAGAAGCGCGGGTGGCCGTTGAAGAGCGAATGGTCGAAGAGGATGCGAGCCGCGTTCTCGAGGAGCGGACCGGCGGGGCTCCCCGTCTCGGGCAACCGGTCGTCCGGCAGCACGGCCCGCACGTCGGCGGGCGACTCGCCCGGGGTCACCGTGCGGGCCGGGAGCGACTCCAGGAAGGAGGCGATGCGATCGACGAGCGCGTGGCCCGCCTCGCGAAACGCGGCCGGGTCCATCTCGAGCGGGGCGTCACGTCGCGGCATCGGAACATTATGCTTGAAGCGGCCGCTATCATTCCCCGATGCCGATCGCCCGCCATGCGCCGACCCTGTGGGTGATCATCACGATCAAGCTGCTGCGCGGCGCCCTCCTCGTCTCCCTCGCGGTGGGCGCGTACAACCTGGTCGGGCAGGACCTGCGGCCGCACTTCGAGGACGCCGTGCGCCTCGTCAAGCTCGACCCCGAGACCGAGTTCTTCGTGCGCTTGGGCGACCGCGTCGATGCGGTGAAGCCGTCCTCCGTCGCGTGGGTCGCGACGGGGGCGCTGCTCTACGGGATCCTCTCGCTGGCGGAAGGGATCGGCCTGATCCTCCGCAGCCGCGTGGCGGGGTGGCTCGTGCTCGCGGAGTCGGCGTTTTTCATCCCGGTCGAGTGCAACGCGCTCCTGCACGCGTTCACGCCGACGATCTTCGTCGTCCTGCTCTTGAACGTCCTGATCGTCGTCTACCTCTGGCGCAACCGCGAGAGGCTCTTCAAGCACTGATCGCCGCGCGCGGGTCTTGGCTTATCGACATATCGCCTCGCCATCTGGTTCCGACCGCTGTAATTCCAGATGAGGCGGAGGTTATCGCGTTCGGAGTGAGCTGAGAATGTCGGTCGTGGACCCCGGCGAGATCACGGCGCGCCTCCTCGAGCTGCGCCGCGGCGGCGACGACGCGCGCGAGCGCCTCTTCGCGTCCGTGTACGAGCAGCTCAAGTCGCTGGCGCGGCGGCAGCTCAAGCTCGGCGGGCGGACGCCCACGCTCGGGGCGACGGCGCTCGTCCACGAGGCGTACCTGAGGCTCGTCGATCAGACGCGGGTGGACTGGAACGACCGGGCGCACTTCTTCGCGGTCGCGTCGCGGGCGATGAGGCACATCGCGATCGACCAGGCGCGCAAGCGCCACGCGGCGAAGCGCGACGGGGGAGCGCGGGTGCCCTTCGAGGCGGCCGACGGGCCCGACGGCCCGCCGCAGGTCGTGGACGTGCTGGCGGTGCACGAGGCGCTGGAGCAGCTCGCCGCGGTCAGCCCGCGCCTCGTCCAGGTCGTCGAGATGCTGTTTTTCGCGGGGCTTTCGGTGGAGGAGGCGGCCGAGGCGCTCGGGTCGAGCCCGAGCACGGTCAAGCGCGACTGGCGGAAGGCCAAGGCGCTCCTTCTCGTGATGATGAAAGGGTGACCCCGGCCGCCCTGTTTCTGCGTGAGATCAGGCGGCGGGAGCGCGCGCGATGAGTCTGCCCCTCACACGGTTGTGGCCGCGGATCGAGCCGATCCTGGATGCGGTGGTGGACCTGCCCGAGCCGCTGCGCTCCGCGAAGGCGCGGTCGCTGTGCGCGGAGGACTTCGAGCTGGGGGCGGCCGTCGCGAGGCTCCTGCGGGCGGATGCCTCCGCCGGCGACTTCCTGGGGATGCCCGTGTTCCTCGACGTCGATCCCGAGGAGACGACGGGGGAGACCGACGGGCCCGGGCGGGACGTCGATCGGATCGGGCCGTTCCTGATCGTGCGAGAGCTGGGGCGCGGCGGGATGGGTCGCGTGCTCCTGGGCGAGCGGGACGACGGCCAGTTCGAGCAGCGCGTCGCGATCAAGATCCTCCACGGCGACCTCACCGCCGGGGCCGACCGCGAGACGATCCTCCGCGAGCGCCGCATCCTCGCGCGCCTGGAGCACCCGCGGATCGCGCGGATGTACGACGGGGGCGTCACCGCGTCGGGCGAGCCGTACTTCGTCATGGAGCACGTGGACGGGTTGGCGCTCGACGCGTACTGCGAGAAGACCGGGCCCCCGCTCGCGCGGCGCCTCGAGCTGTTCCGCGAGATCTGCCGCGCGGTCGAGTTCGCCCACGGGCGGTTCATCGTCCACTGCGACATCAAGCCGCGGAACATCCTCGTGACGGCGGACGGGGAGGTGAAGCTCCTCGACTTCGGGATCGCGGGGCTCGTCGACGAGGAGTCGCAGGGGCGGGGGCAGCGCGTCCGGTCGTTCACGCCCGCGTACGCGGCGCCGGAGCAGATCCGCGGCGAAGCGGTGACGGCGGCGACCGACGTCTACCAGCTTGGGCTCGTCCTGAAGGGGCTCGTGGGGAGCGATGCCGTCCCGGCGGACCTCCAGGCGATCGTCGCGAAGGCGCTGCGCGCGGACCCCGCGTCGCGCTACGCGACCGCGGAGGCCCTCCGCCGCGACCTCGAGGACTTCCTGGAGGGACGGCCCGTCGCGGCGTTCGGGAGCGCCACGGGGTACCGGGTGAGGAAGTGGATCGGACGGTACCGGCTCGCCGTGAGCGCGACCGCGGCGATCGTCGTGGCGCTCGCGCTCGGGCTCGTCGGGGTGGGGATCTCGGCGGGGGCCACCGCGCGAGCGCGCGATCGCGCCGCGACCGCGGAGCGGCGCGTGTCCGCGGTGAACGAGTTCGTGCTGCACGAGCTGCTCGAAGCCCCCATGCCCGAGGTGGCGATGGGGCGCGATCTGACGGTCGCGGAGGTGCTCGGGAACGCGTCGCGCAGCGTCGAGCACGCGTTCCAGGGACAGCCGGCGACAGAGGCGGAGGTGCGCCTCACGCTCGCGCACACCTACGCGGCGCTCGGGCGCTTCCGGGAGGCGGGGGAGCACGCGCGTGCGGCGAAGCTCCTGCTCGCCGGGTCGCCCGATCTGGCGCCGGGCCTCCTCGACCGCGCGGAGCGCACGCTCGCGGGGCTCGCGAGCGACGACGGCCGGCTCGAGGAGGCTCGCACCGCGCTCGAGGCGCTGCAGGCCAAACAGACCGCCGCGCGCGGAGCCTCGGACGAGCAGACGCTGTGGACCTCGGTCGAGCTGGCGCGCGCGCTCAAGGGGCAGGGGGAGCTGGCGCGCGCCGAGCAGGTGTTGCGCGGCGCGGCGGAGCTGGCGCGGCGCGACCGCGCGGGCGATTGGCGGTTGTCGATCGAGATCGATCGCATCCTCGCCGACGTGCTTGCGCTCGGCTTGCAGGGGAACGAGTCCGAGGCCCTCGCCCGGTCGGTGCTCGACACGATGGGGCGGCACCTGGGCGTGGACCACCCCGAGCGGGTGCGGGCCCTCATGCAGCTCGTCATCGCGCTGAACCTGCAGCTCAGGTATCCCGAGTCCTCCGAGGTGAACGAGGCGGCGCTCACGCTGAGCCGAAAGGTGTTCGGCAGCGACCACCCGATGACCGCGGAGGTGCTCACCCAGAAGGCGCTGTCCGAGGAGCGTCTGAGCCGCTACGACGAGGCGCTCGCGGTGGTCGACGAGGCGCTCGAGATCCGGCGGAAGGCTCTCGGGGAGGCGAACCCCAAGACCCTCGTGTCGCTCTATCAGCGGGGCGTGCTCATCGCGAACGCCGGGCGGCCGGAAGAGGCGATTCCGGTCTTCGCCGACGTCGTCGAGCGCCGGGCGGCGGTCCTCGGCGAGTCGTACCCCGAGACGATCCGCGCGATGAAGTCGCTCAACATCGCGTACGCGCGTGTCGGCAGGGACGCGGAGGCGCGCGCGGTCGCCCTTCGGATGACGCGCGCGTACGAGGCCGTGGCCGCGGCGGCGGGCGTGGATCCGGAGCGTCTCGATCAGTTCGCGCAGCACCTGATGACGATCAGCCCGAAGGACCTGCGCGATCCGGGGCGGGCGCTGGCGCTGGCGGAGCGGGCCGTCGCGGCGACGGAACGCACGCGCTGGGCGTACCTGAGGACCCTCGGGGACGCGTACGGCGAGACGGGGCGGCCGGATCTCGCCATCGCGGCCATGAAGGAAGCGTTGGCGCTTCCCGACGGGCTGCGATCCTGGTCCACGACCGAGGTCCTCGTGGATCTGCTCCGCGACGAGAAGCGGGACGCGGAGATCGAGCCGTTCCTGATCGCGCACCGCGACCGGCAGCTCGCGGACCCGCATCCCGACGAGCGCATGGTGGCGAAGACCGAGCGCGTGCTGGCGCTCCACCTCGTGAAATCGGGGCGGCCGGACGACGCGGAGGCGTACTTCGCCCAGGCCGAGACGCGGTTCCGGAAGGTTCTCCCCGCGGGGAACTGGGAGATCGGCCGGCTGTTGTCCGATTGGGGGGCGTGCCGGATCGAGCGGAAGGCCTACCCCGAAGCCGAGCGGCTTCTCCTGGACGGTTACGAGATCCTGGCCGCCGACCGGGACATGACCCGGGCGACCACGGCGACGCGCGAGAGGCTCGCCGCGCTGTACGAGGCGTGGGGGAAGCCCGCCGACGCCGCCCGGTGGAGATAGCCGGCCGAGCCTCGGGGTCTCTCCATGTGTTTTTTCATCTCGGAAGATCGTTCCCGAATTGGGAAAGCGTTCTTGCTCATGGAGGGAGCTGGAGCACCCTTCCCAATTTGGGAACGATCTTCCGAGATGAAAAAACACATGGAGAGACCCCGAGGCCCGGCTAGTGGATCTTCACCGAGACGGCGACGCCGTCGCGGATCGGCACGATCGACGTCGAGAACAGCGGCGCGCCCTTCAAGAGCGCGGTGAGCTCCAAGACGCCCTGCGTCGCCGCGTCCTCCGCGATGCCGCCGAGCACCTTCCCATCCCACAGCATGTTGTCCACGATGAACAGGCCGCCGGGGCGCAGCAGGCGGCGCGCGATCGGGAGCGCCTTCGGGTAGTCCTGCTTGTCGATGTCGCAGAAGACGATGTCCACGGGCCCGCGGACCCGGTCGGCGAGGGCGAGCCCGTCCCCCACCCACGCGTCGAAGCGTCCGTCGAATCCGGCGAGGCCCAGGAAGCGGCTCGCCTGCTGGGAGTTCTCGAGGGAGCCCTCGGTCATGGTCACGAACCCCTCGGGGTGCATGCCGCGCAGGAACCAGAACGCGCTGTAACCGAACCCGGAGCCGAGCTCGAGCACGCGCCGCGCGCCGATCGCGCGTGCGAGCATCTCGAGGAGACGCCCGACCTGCGGGCCGACGATCGGGAAGTCCCGCTTCGCCGCGATCTCCTCCATCTCCTTGAGGATCGGGTCGTCGCTGTCGGCGAAATCGGCGAGGTAACGGTCCACGCGCGGATCGACGAGGTTCACGGTTCGGCTCCTGCTGGAACGCTAGCACGGGACGGCGACGGGAGCCGCGCGAGCGCCGCCGCCGCGAGGGCCGCCGCGACGAAGCATCCGGCCCACAGCGTGACGCGGCCGAACCGCTCCAAAACGACCGTCCCGAGCCACGGCCCCACGGCGAACGCGACCCCCCACGACATGCTGTAGAGGCCCATGTACTCGCCCCGCCGGTCGGCCGGCGCGATCTCGGCGACGAAGTTCGACATCGAAGGCAGGAGGATCATCTCGCCGATCGTCCACACGACGACCGTGAGCGCCACCGTGAGCGGCGTGGTCGCGAACGCCATCGCGCCGAACCCCACGGCGAGGAACATCCCGCCGGTCGCGAGGCTCCGCCCGTGCGTCCAGTGCGAGGTCGTGAGGTTGAGCCGCACCTCGAAGAGCACGATGAGGATCGTGTTGATCGTGAACATCCAGCCGAAGAACGACTCCTTCATGCCGAGGTCGCGGACGACGTCGAGGGGAAGCGCGCCCTCGTGCTGGAAGAAGACCGCCGCGAGCGGGACGCACGCCACGAGGAACGTGATCAGGAGCGGGTTTCTGTACCCGGGGATCGACCCCGCGCCGTGCTCGGTCCGTCCCCCCGAGCCCGCGTGCTCGACGACCTTGAAGCCGGTGATCGTGAGGACCATCCAGGCGAGAAGCGTGGAGCTTCCGTCCACGCGGAAGATCGCGGGGAAGCTCACCTCGGCGAGGTACCCGCCGACGGCCGGGCCGACGCTCATCCCCAGGTTGATGGCCAGCCGGTTCGCGGCGAAGGCGGCCTTGCGCTGCTCGGGGGGGACGAGATCGGTCAGGACCGACAGGCTCGCCGGCCGGAACGCCTCGGCGGTGATCGCGAAGAGGATCGTCACCACCGCGACCTGCGCCGGCGTCACGGCGAACGGGTATGACAGGAGCACGAGCCCGCTCGAAAGGAGCGAGGCCTTCATCATCCGCACGTGACCGACGCGGTCGGCCAGCTTCCCCAGGATCGGCGTCGCCACGAGCGAGGTGCCGCCGTAGATGCCGAGCATGAGCCCCGCGTGCTCGGGATCGAAGCCGCGCTCCTGGGTGAGGTAGAGGACGAGGAACGGGATCGCCATCGTCCCGAGCCGGTTGATGAGGGTCGCGGCGAAGTGGATCCAGATCGCGCCCGGGAGATCGCCCAGCCCGCGCCAGGGGTTCAGCCGGGCGAGTGCGCCGCTCATGGCGCTGTATGGTACGAGGCCTCCGCCAGTTACGAATCCTGCTCTTGAATCCCGCGCGCGTGACGGTACCTCCTCATTGAAGTCGGGGAGTCCCATGTCGAAGACCGTGCTCTTGGTCGACTACGATCCGCGCAGCATCGACAGGATCCGTGCGGCGCTCAGCGGGATCGGTGTCTCGATGGTCCTCGCGACCGACGGCTGGACCGCCGAGGCGGAGTTCCAGCGCACCCTCCCCGACGTGACGCTCGTCCAGGACGTCCTCCCCAAGAAGATCGGGTACCAGGTCTGCCGCGACCTGAAGTCCAACCCTCTCGGGGCGCGCCGCCGGGTCCTCCTCCTGGCGCGCGCCCACAACGGGAACCGGCACCGGGTCTTGAGCTCCGGGTGCGACGAGTGGATCGCGAAGCCCTTCGACGAGCCCACCCTCATCGCCGCCGTCAAGAAGCACCTCGCCGACCGCTGATTCCGTCCTAAGCTAGGGGCGATGACGCTCGACAAGAGCCGGGAAGAGGCGCTCGCCCTCCTCCACGAGTACACCGCAGGGCCGGGCCTGCGGAAGCACGCCTACGCGGTCGAGGCGGCGATGCGCGCCCACGCGAGGCGCCTTGCCGCCGACGAGGATGCGTTCGGTCTCGTGGGGCTCCTGCACGACTTCGACTACGAGAAATACCCCAGCCTCGAGGACCACCCGTTCCGCGGGCGCGAGATCCTCGAGGCGCAGGGATATCCCGAGTGGTTCCGGCGGGCGATCCTGTCCCACGGAGACCACACGGGGGTGCCCCGGATCACCGACCTCGAGAAGTGCCTGTTCGCCTGCGACGAGCTGTGCGGATTCGTCACGGCCTGCACGCTCATCACGCCCTCGAAGTCGCTCGCGGGGCTCGAGGTGCCCTCGGTCCGCAAGCGCATGAAGGACAAGGCGTTCGCGCGGAGCGTCAACCGCGACGACATCGTGAAGGGAGCGGCGGACCTCGGCATCGATCTCGACGAGCACATCGCTTTCGTCATCGCGGCCATGCGGGGGATCTCGGCCGAGCTTGGACTCTAGGGGGGAAGGGGCATGGCGGTTCCGGGGGGGTCGGCGTTCGCGTTCGCGAAGGACATCGGCGAGGGATATCAGACCGTCACCGAGCGCTCCTTCAAGGGGTTGTCCAAGGGGGAGATGGACACGCTCACCTTCGAGCTGGAGCGGGCGCTCCGCGACATCCGCGGAGAGCAGGCGCCGCTCGAGGACTTGGTCGCGATCCAGGCGCGCAGCCGCAAGATCCAGAGGCTGAACGGGGCCCTGATGATGTTGAGGACGTTCCGGCAGAAGACCCGGACCTAGAGGGAGACGAGCAGCCCGAACGTCGCCTCGTGCTCGTGCGGATCGAGGTTCAGGCCGAACCGCAGCCGGCCGCCGGGGGTCTCGAACGCGGTGCCGACCCGGCCCAGCGGATCCGCGCTCACCGCGATGCGCCCCTTGTCCAGGGGGAACAGCGCCTCGACGCGCGGGGCGCGGTGCGAGAAGCCGAACCGGAGGCGGGGCCCGCCCGATTCGGTGCGGAACGCGGCGACGCCGCGGGCGCGGCTTCCGCCGAGCGGGAGAGACCAACCGGTCAGGTACAGCCGCTCCAGAGCGTAGCGCTTGACGGCGCTCTTGGTCGCGCGCATCGCGTTGTCGCGGACCTGGTCCTGCGTCTCCCAGGTGCGCGTCCACGGATTGGCGTTGGGATCGGCGAACGCGGTGACCGCCGCGCGCATCCCGCCGAGGCGGGAGTTGAGGCGCGGCGTCAGGAACGACTTCACGAAGACGTCACGCTCCGACATGCCCGCGACGGCCAGCTCGCGGCCGGTGGTGAAGTCGATGTCGGGGGCGAGAGGAGGAAGGCCGACGGCAAGAGAGCTTCCCGGTGCCAGCGTCGAACGGAACAGCGCGGTCGAGCTCCAGCCGGGAACGGGCGCCGTCGAGAGGTTCGGCAGCTCCGCCGTCCGCGCAACCGTCCCCGTCGCGGCGACCGCGAGAAGGAGGGCGGCGATTCGGGCGCTGCTGGGCATCAGGCTGGCTCCTCGCAAACACAAAGCCACAACAATGGATGTACCGCGCAACGCGGGGGCGCGCCATACGTCAAAAACCTAGTGCGGAAAAGGAGCCGCAGGACGGTCAAGGTGATTGCGAAACCGTCACCCGCGGGGGCGGACGAAGTCCGCCGGCCGCCGCCAGACACCCGTCCACGAGGGGCTTCGGGAAGACCCCGCCAATCGTTAAGAGCGCCGCCAGGAGCACGATCGCGGCGAGCAGCGGCGCCGGCGTCGCCACGCGCGGACCGTCGTCGCCGACGATCAAGACGTAGCGCGCGACGTTCAGGTAGTAGTAGAGCGCGACCACGGCGAGCAGGGCGCCGAGCACGACCAGCCACCACAGCCCCGCCTGAGCCGCCGCGAGGAAGACGTACATCTTTCCCCAGAAGCCGAGCACGAACGGGATCCCGCCCAGGGACAGGAGGAAGATGACGAGCGTCGCGGCCAGCGCCGGCGCCCGCCGCACGAGCGCGCGACAGCCCTGGAGCGTCGGCTCCTCGCCGGCGGCCTCGATCGCCGTGACGACCAGGAACGCCCCGCCGTTTCCGAGGAGGTAGGCGAGGAAGAAGAAGAGCGCGAGGCCGGCGCCGAGTGTCGTCCCGGCCGCCAGCGCCGCGAGCACGTAACCGATCTGCGCGATCCCCGAGAAGGCGAGGAGGCGCTTGAGGTCGGACTGCCGCAGCGCGAGGAGGTTCCCGACCACCATCGACGCGGCCGCGAGGATCGACAGCGGCAAGCGCAGGGGCACGCCCGCCGGCATCAGGACCTCGAAGGTGAGGCGGAACAGCGCCGCGATCGCGGCCGCCTTGGGGGCGACCGAAAGGAAGGCGACGACGGGGGCGGGCGCCGCCTGATACGCGTCGGGCACCCACAGCGAGAACGGGAACGCCGCGATCTTGAACCCGAACCCCGCGAGGATCAGCGCGATCGCGAGCGAGGCCACGGGGTCTCCCGGCGTCCAGGACCCCTGCATCCAGAACGTCGTCCCGCTCGCGGCGACGGCGAGCGCGATCCCGAGGAGGAGGATCGCCGAGGAGACGCTCCCGAAGAGGAAGATCTTGAGCGCGCCCTCGACCGAGCGCCGGCCCTTCTCGAGCCCGGTGAGGACGTAGAGCGGGAGCGACAGCAGCTCGAAGGCGACGAAGAGCGTGATCCACTCCCGCGCCGAGGCGAGGGCCATCCCGCCCACGGCCGCGAAGAGGAGCAGGACGATCGCCTCCCCGGACCGGTCGGACGCCCCGCGCCGGCGCGCGTGGGGCGCGAGCCCCACGACCGCGAGGAGAGCCGCGGCGAGCATGACCATCTTCACGATGAGCGCGAAGGCGTCCTGCACGTACGCCGCGCCGAGCGTCAACCCCGCGGGCAAGGTGAACGACGCCGCGAGGATCGCGAGGAGGCCCGCCCCCGACACCGCGAACAGCACGCTCCGGCGCGCGTCGGGGCGCTGCCGCGGCACGGCCAGGTCGCACGCGAGCACGACCACGGCGAGGGCGAGGGTGAGGAGCTCCAGCTCGGCCGCGCGCCAGGTCATGAGGACACCCGCACGAGCAGCTCGCCGACGCCGCGGTCGATCGCGTCGAGGATGAGCCGCGGCCACACGCCGAAGGCGACGAGCGAGGCCCCGAGCACGACGAGCGTCACCCACTCGACGCCCCGGGCGTCCTCGACGTCGCCGTGCGGGCGTCCCGCCCCCAGGAAGATCATCCGCGCGGCGCGGAGCACGTAGATCGAGGTGAACAGCGCGCCCAAGACGCCGGGCACGGCCCACCACGGGTGCGCCGAGGTCCACGCCCCGAGGAAGACGAGGAACTCCGCCGCGAAGCCGGCGAGCCCCGGAAGCCCGAGCGACGACAGCCCCGCCAGCACGAAGAACGTGGCGAGCCCCGGCATCGCGTGCGCGAACCCGCCCATCGCGGTCATGTCCCGCGTGTGGCTCTTGTGGTAGACGAGGTTGACGATCGTGAAGAACAGCGCGGTCATGATCCCGTGCGCGACCATCTGGAGGACCGCGCCCGACGTGCCGGGGCCGTTGAGCGTCGCGAGGCCCAGCATGACGATCCCCATGTGGGAGACCGACGAGTAGGCGATCAGGTACTTGACGTCCTTCTGCCAGCTCGCCCCCAGCGCGCCGTACACGATGTTGATCACGGCGATCAAGCCCACGAGCCACGCGAGATCGCGGGCGGCTTCCGGCAGCAGGCCGAAGCCGACGCGCAGCACGCCGTACGCGCCGAGCTTCATCAGGACGCCCGCGTGGAGCATCGACCCGGCGGCGGGCGCCGCGGCGTGGCCGTCGGGGGACCAGGTGTGGAACGGCCAGATCCCCGCGAGCACCCCGAACCCGACGTAGAAGAGCAGGAAGAGGATGCGTCCGGCGTTGCCCGAAAACGTCGCCTTCGAGAGCTCGACGTAGTCGAAGCTCTGCGCTCCGATCTGCCGCCCGCCGTCCACCCACAGATAGAAGATCCCGGCGAGGAGGAACGCCGAGCCCGCGAGGAGGTACAGCGTGAGCTTCATCGCGCCGTACTCCTTGAGCCCGACGCGCACCCTGCCGAACACCCGTGCGAACGGGCCCCGGCCTTCGATCTCCATCGACGAGCCCCACACGCCGATGAGCACGTACATCGGGAGGACCGCGAGCTCGTAGAAGAGGAACAGCACGAAGAGGTCGAGCGAGACGAAGACCCCGTACACGCCCGCGACGAGCAGGCCCACGAACAGGTAGAACTCCTTCGCGCGCGAGGGCACGGTCCAGGACGTCGTGACCGCGGTGACCTGGATGATCGCGGTGAGCAGGACGAGCGGCGCCGCGATCCCGTCCACGCCGAGGTGCCACGAGATGCCGAGCGCGGGGACGAGCGCGTACCGCTCGACGAACTGGAAGCCGCCCACCGCCCCGTCGTACCGGGACAGGAGCAGGACGCTCGTGGCCAGCGGGATCAACGCCGAGACGAGCGCGACGAGGCGGACCAGGCGCTCGGGCACCATCAAGAGGAGCAACGCTCCGAGGAGCGGCGCCACGATCGTGATCGAAAGGAGAGGAGCGCTCATCGCGACAGCGCCAGCCAGGCGAGGAGGATCACCCCGGCCACGAGCGCGTACAGCGCGTCCTGCGCGCGGCCGCTCTGGAGCGCGCGGAGGCGTCCCGCGCCCTGCCAGGTCGCCCAGGCGAGCGCGTTCACCGCGCCGTCGAGCACGTACCGGTCCACCCAGCCGACGACGGCGGAGACGCCGAGGTAGATCCGCCGGTACGCGAAGACGAAGAGGTCGTCGAGGAAGTAGCGCCGCTCGAGAACGGTGACGAGCGGCCCCGCCGCCGCGCGAATCCGTCCGGGATCGAACGAGCGGCGCTGGTAGCCCATCCAGGCGAGCGTGAGGCCAAGAAGAGCGACGAGCGTGCCGGCGAGCGCGACGGCCCAAGGCGGGTGGGCTCCCTCCGCCGCCGGCGGCGCGATCGACGCCAGGAAGAGACGCGGCACGGTCCCCGCGAGGACCCCGCCCGCCACGGCTCCCACCGCGAGCGCGATCATCGGCACGGTCATCAGCGGCGGCGACTCGTGGGGCGCGCCCGCGGCGTCGCGGCGGCCGCCCATCGCCAGGAAGAACGCGCGTCCGATATAGAACGCGGTGAGGCCGGCGTTGAGCAGGAGGAGCGCGAAGGCGAGCGGGTGCCCGCCGGCCAGCACCGCCGCGAGGATCTCGTCCTTCGAGAAGAAGCCCGAGAGCGGCGGCATGCCGGCGAGCGCGAGCGCGCCCACCGCGAAGCACGCCGCGGTCCAGGGCATCTTCCGCGCGAGACGGCCCATGGAGAAGAGGTCGCCGGTGTGGATCGCGTGGAGGATGCTCCCCGCCGCGAGGAACAGGAGCGCCTTGAAGAACGCGTGGGTGAGGAGGTGGAAGTACGCGGCTTCCGGCGCGCCCGCGCCCACCGCGGCCATCATCATCCCGAGCTGGCTCACGGTCGAGTACGCGAGCACGCGCTTGAGGTCGGACTCGACGAGGGCGAGCGATCCGGCGACGAGCGCCGTGAGCACGCCGATCGCGAGGATCGCCGCCGACAGCGCCGGTGCGTGCACGAGCAGCGGCGAGACGCGCACCATGAGGTAGACGCCGGCCGCCACCATCGTGGCCGCGTGAATCAAGGCCGAGACCGGGGTCGGCCCTTCCATCGCGTCGGGGAGCCACACGTGGAGCGGGAACTGCGCGCTCTTGCCCATGGCGCCGAGGTAGACCCCCGCGAGGCCGAGTGCCAAGGGCGCCAGCGCGACCGTTCCCGCCGCGGTCCCCGCGAACAGCTCGCTGAAGGTGAAGGTCCCCGCCGCGGTCCAGATCGAAAGCAGGCCCAGGGCGAACCCGACGTCGCCGATCCGCGTGGTCCAAAACGCCTTCAGCGCGGCGCGGCCCGCTTCGGGCTTCTCCCAGTAGAAGCCGATGAGCAGGTACGAGCCGAGGCCGACGAGCTCCCAGAAGAAATAGGTCTGGAGGAGGTTGTGCGCGAGCACGAGCCCCTGCATCGCGAAGGCGAACAGCGCGTGGTAGGCGAAGTACCTCCCGAGAGCCGGCCGCTTCTCCTCCGCCATGTACGCGAGCGAGTAGACCTGCACGAGCAGGGCGACGAGCGCGACGAGCGCCGCCATCGAGGCGGAAAGACCGTCCACGAGGAGGCCGAAGCGGAGGGCGCCGGCGGCGCCGAGCGGCGCCCACAGCGTGCTCGCCTCGGACGGGGACGCGCCTCCACGGAGGAAGGGGAGGAGGAGGACGAGCGCGGCCGCGAGGGAGACCACGCTCCCGGCGACGGTCAGGAGCCCCGCGGGCCTTCCCGCTCGTCTCAGCGGCGGGAGCAGCGCGATCGCCGCGAACGCGGCCAGAGGACCCCCCAGGACGTAGAGCGCCGCGGTCACCCCGTCAGCCCTTCAGCTCGGAGAGATCGTCGAGGACGGCGGTTCTCGAGCGGCGTGCCGCGAGGAGGACGAGCGACAGGCCGACGGCGACCTCCGCGACCGTGATCGCGATCGCGAAGAGGACGAGGATCACCCCCGAAAGCAGCCCCCGCGACCAGGCGAGCGCCAGGACCGCGAGGTTCCCCGCGTTGAACATCAGCTCGATCGACAGCAGCACGGCGACGACGTGCCGGCGCGCGAGGACGCCGTACAGGCCGATCGCGAACATCGCGAGCGCGACGTAGAGGACCGCGTGGAGGCTCATGCGGAGGGATCCTTCCGCGCGAGGACCAGCGCCCCGACGACCGCGGCGAGCAGGAGCACGGAGAGCAGCTCGAAGGGGACCATGTAGTCGCGCACGAACAGCGAGACGCCGAGCTCGGCCCCCGCGTCCAGGCCGCCCACGGGCGGACCGAAGTCGATGCGGCTCACGCCGCGCGCGAGGACCGCGAAGGTCGCGATCGAGGCCACCACCGCCGCCCACGGTTTCCTCGTCGCCGGGCCCACGACCTCGCCGCCCACGACGACGATCGCGAAGACCACGAGCGTGAGCACGCCGCCCGTGTAGAGCAGGATCTGCACGGCGGCGAGGAGCGGGGCGGTGAGCAGCAGGTACATCCCCGCCGTCGCGACCAGCGCCGCCGCGAGGCCGAACGCCGCGCGCACGAGCGAGCGCGCCGTGACCACGACCGCCGCTCCGGAGAGCATGACGACCGCCAGGAGGAAGAACGCGGCGTCCCTCACGCCCCCTCCGGCTTGGTCCACTCGCGCAGCTTCGTCCCGGTCGCCTCCGACGCGAGCTGGGATTCGGCGAGGAGCTTCCGGCCGTTGTCCATGAGCCGCTCCTTGGACAGGAACAGGCCCTCGCGTGTCGTCGTCGCCGGCGCCAGCGCGCGCGTCATCACGATCGCGTCGGTCGGGCAGACCTGGATGCACAGCTCGCACTGCATGCAGGCCTGGTAGTCCAGCGTGAAGACGTCGGCGTAGGTGGCGCCGACGCCGTTGGCGCGCGCCTCGCCCTTGCGCAGCGTGACCGCGATGATCTCGGAGGGGCAGATGTACTCGCACAGGCGGCAGCCGATGCAGTTCTCCTCGCCGGTCGCCGGATCGAACGTCAGCGCGAACGATCCGCCGCGCCACCGCGCGGGGAGCGTCCGCTTCTCCTTCGGGTAGCGAAGCGTCGTCGCGCGCCGGAAGGCGTTCCGGAACGTGATTCCCATCGCCTGGAGCGTGCCGAGGACGATCGCCGAGGTGGAGGCCACGCTAGGTCCCAAACGCCCAGAGGGCGGCGGCGAACAGGTTGACGAGCGCGACCGGCAGGAGGACGACCCAGTTCAGGCGCAGGGCCTGGTCGATGCGCACGCGCATGAGGCTCCAGCGAATCCAGAGGACGCCGAC
>Ga0068859_100002016_pt1 | contig 20726 bp, 20 predicted proteins | sample KBSSwiS22_FD_66585 | JGI IMG/M metagenome (GOLD analysis project Ga0068859, IMG submission 66585) | Switchgrass rhizosphere microbial communities from Kellogg Biological Station, Michigan, USA - KBS Switchgrass S2-2 | ecosystem: Host-associated > Plants > Roots > Rhizosphere > Soil ...
ATAGTAGCAAAATCTTTTGCCGAGACGCGTTCGATGGTCACCTCAATTTTTTCCCCGGTTTTTACATCTTGTATGTACATTTTTTATCGCCATTTAAGAGTATTATTTAATGGGCAAAGATATGAAAAAAGTTTACAAAATACGTAAATAGTTTACAAAATTTGTAATTTATTAACACAATATGTAAATATTAAAGTAATTAAATAGCTGGTTATCAGTGAATATCCTAATACTGGCTATTCAGTTTAAAAAAGACAATAAATAGTAAAGCCTGCTTGACGCAGGCTTTACTATAAATGAATTGCAAAAACATTTTCAGGCAGACCTAAGTATTTTCATGAATTGGTCAGCCTGTACTTTTGTTCTGATGATGGTATCTTGCGGATGCTGTTTTTTCTTTGTTCATAATTTAATTGTATCCATCCTGTCATCTGTTGGTGTTTTTAAAAGTTGGACAATAAAATCACTGATCCTTGCGGTGGTGATCTTCAGGTCATGCTGTAACTTTTTTTGGTCTTCTTTCAACAACAGTTCTTTTATTCTTTCGGAGGAAAAAGCATCTATTTTTTTTATGTCCAGTTCTTCGAGTGCCTGTATCACGAGGCTGCTGATTGTACCTTCCCTTGCAAGGCGCTTGGGGTTAACAGCTTTAAACTTAATTATGGCTTTACCTATTTTTATCCGCCTTGAACTGCCGTTGGTAATATATACAAAATTCATTGGTACCTGTGTGCTTAATCCAAGCTGGTTCAGGGCATAAGCTCCTGCGGGTTTTATTTTTATTTTTTCTTTTTTGGCAATAGCTTCTGCAACGGTATCAGGGGATGGGTAGATAATTCCGAATAAAGGGTGTGTTTTTGGTTTGATATAAATACCATGCGCAAGCCTTGAGATCTTTCCTTCCCTGGTTAACCTTGAGAGTGCCATTTTGGTAGCTGCTTCGCTTCCCTGTAAACGGAAATCATTAGTGAAAATGAGTTCTCCGTTCTTTAATCTGGCCAATTTATGTTCGATATTTTTATGGATGGTCGGCATCTTATTTATATATTACAACAAAAATATATAAAAACTGTTAATTGTTACCTTTTATTTAAAAATCAGTAACAAAATATTAAATTAATAATTGATTATTAAATAATTAAAAAATAATGGGATAAAATGGTCAAAAATTACAATTTGATGCAAAAGACCTGCATAACTTCTTTTGAAAATATAAAAGGCCCTTTAAAAAACTTTTATTAAGATTGCATTCCTAAAATACTACTATATGAAGCCTGTTAATCTCCACCAGTTATCGATCAATACTGATGATACTAAAAATGCACCACTGGAAAATTTTTCAAAAAAATTACAGGAACCTCATTTTGATTCGGTGGAATTGATCTTACGGGATGAGGAAAAACGTTTGGTGGAACTGATCAATGAATATAAGGACGATGCCATTTTCGGTTGTGTGGCATGGCTAACATCAGTGCCTATCCTAAAAGCGCTGGCCGGATGCCGCAATGTCCAGGTCATTGTGCAAAAAGAGGATTTTCTAAGGCCGGATATCGATACTAAGAACCGCAATGAATGGAAAAGCAACCTTTATCGTCTTTATAACAGTATAACCTGTAAGATGGATAAATTTTTATTTAGGAAACCCATTTCTGACCTGTCCACCTCCGGGGAGATTAATATAGATGGATTACGGTGCGTAGGGAATCATAATGCTGAAAAACTCCCTGCATTTCCAAGGATGCACCATAAGTTCATGGTTTTTTGTAAACTTGATGAAATAAACTATCATCAGAATGAGCATGGTGATTACGAATTGATCAACGAACACCTGCGTCCGGACAAGGATGATTTTGAAGACATACACACATGGTTCGAAGCTTTAAAATTGTTTGAAAAACAATATCAATTTTACCACCCGGTAGGTGTTTGGACAGGTTCTTTCAACCTGACAAAAAACGCGACCCAATCTTTTGAAAATGCAATTTACTTTGAAGACAAAACTGGCACCAATGAGATCATTAATGCTTACTTAAACGAACACCATCAGATCTATGCACTCTCCGAACCGCTAAATTGGGAGGCCATATGGTCAGAACCGGAATTCAGGTTAGGTACTTAAAATATAGTGCTAACATAAGCGGTTATACGTATGTCGTCGGGAAATAAACAGGATTTGAAAAATATGGAAATATACCTATTACTTGATACTAACATTCTGAAGCGATTGGTTTCTAAGACAGAGTTTGGCTTCCACCTGCTTCAGCTGGACCACTATATTAGGAAAGGTCATATAATGATACTCGTTCCCGAAACGCTTAAAACCGAATGGCATAAACATAAAGAGATCGAAAGGAAAGCAATCCTTTCGGTAATTAATGATCTGGAAAAGGAACACAGGACAATGCGTTTGATGAAAGATAGTGCAACTCATTTTCAGTTTGAAACGATAGAAGAATTGAAAATGGAATTGTTGTCCCAATTGGAGATGATTGACGACCTGCTGTTCAATTATGGAATTGCAATCAAAATCTCAGATTCAACAATAATTAAGGTGCATAATCAAAGGACTGCTAATAAAAAGCCTTTCGACCTTTCCGGTAAAGACCACACAAATGATGCCTTGATAATTTTTCAGGCACTGGAATATTTGCAGTCGAATATCAAACCGGAATTATATTTTGTTTCTCACAACACAGCACAATTTGCAACAGAACAGGAAACTTCTCTCATACATCCACATATAAGTTTGGAGTTTCCTGCAATAAAAATACATTACTATACCGCGATTGCTGATGTCTACCAGGCTTTCAACAGGCTAAATATCCCTGGTTATAAAATAACGGCCAATTCAAATAAAATAAAAAATGTTATTCCGGTTGATAGATCCAAAACGGTACTGGACCAGCTATATGAATATATAAGCAGGAGATCGGACCAGTTGCTGATAATTCCTAAACAAATATTAAATGAACATTACCCGGTAATTATTTCCGACAGTTTCAGCCTTCATCATAAACCCAATACCCTGGTAACGGATAATAGGGCAATTTTTGAATTACTTAGCGGCGTAGAGATAGGAGAGGAAGCTCTTTCCTATGAAGACAATCCTTTCATTAGCAATGCAGAGGATGAAGAAAAGCTAAGGGTAATATTCAAATACCTCCACCTGAATTTAATTACTAAGGTTGCTTTTAAAGACGGTGATGGGAAAAATATTAAGTATAGCCCTGCGAAAAGTAAATGTGATTGCGCATTATGCCTGTTTAAAAAGATGGAATTCTCAGCGTCCCTCGCCGGTCTTAACAATGAAGCAGGAACAGTATCTGATCCTGAAAAACGGGTGCAATTTATTTTACGGGATATCTACAGCCATTATAAGCTCGGTAATTTTTTTAAAGCAGCCAAACTGTTAGGTATTCTTTATGAAGAAAGGAAAGAGGTTAAGGACCTGTATACCTATATCATTGCTTTTAATTTGCACAGTCTGGGTTTTATCATGCGCCACTTTTATTGGGAGAATGGAGAGGCGCACGAGTTAAGTGAAACATTAAGAGGAATCGACCTGGAAGCTGTATACAGGAGATGCAAAACTTATGCAAATAAAGAACTGGTAGAATGGATTCACGAAAAAAAATTCTATGATGACACTTTTTCTCTGATGCATGAAAAAGTTAGGTCCATATCTGATCATTTTTATGGCCGAAACAGCGGGTTTAATGATAATACGATTTCTCTTATAGAATATTATTACTCGGTAGATAATTTTTTAAACCTTAATTATATCATGTATGATATTTTTTCGGACTTTAAATCGCTTTCTAACTTATTTATCGAAGGGTTATTGGCATCCTATGGTTGTGATGAATATATGGGAGGTAAGCTCCTGCATTTTTCTGACAGGTTACTTGAAACTTTATTGTTTAAAGGCGATGCAAGGGAAATTAAAAAGTACTTTGACAGGTATAAGCTTAAGGGAGTGAAGTATTGTCCAAATCAAGTCGATAGTAACCGATTGCTGGAAAGACTTTCAAATACTTTTAGGGATTATAATTTAACCAATGAAAATCATAAGTTGATTGAGGAAAAGAACAATGGGTTCTTTTGGGATCAGTATGATCAATTGATCAATAATGCTTTAATATTATTTGCTGTTACCGATTTTAAGCAGGAAGAAATAAACCAATTCACTGAGTTGTTAATTAGATTTTTAAAAAAGCAAAGTCATGTGAATGCTCATAACCTGCTTGACAACCTCCGGTATTTTTTATTTGAGAAACGTGATCAGCTTTATCCCAAAGTACTCCGGGAATGTTTTATTGAATACCTCGAAAATGATTTTTTTCAAAGAGAAAATTATATACAAACGCTGTCAAATATTTTTATTGTACCGGAATATCCCGATTGTGCTAACAGAAAAGGAACTTGTTTTTTTTAAGAATAATTTTTTGGATCCTGAAAAGTTTATGGGCCCGGCTCATTCCTGGTTTAGCCTGGCAGATATTTTTACAGTGATTGCAGACCGATCCCAGAAAAAATATATTTCATCATTGTTAAAAGACGCGCTAGATAAAAAATTGAATTCGAGTCAATACTATGTGGCAGCAATGTTTGACATGATCGAACCACAGGAAGATTTCACTGAATTATATTTCAAAGACGTGGAAAAAATTGTGTTGAAAAGGCCGTCTAATTTGTTCAATAAAAGAGATTATTATTTTGAATCGCGTATTGACAATTGCATAAATTTTTGTTTTAAGTACAACCTGCTCGTTCCTGCTTTTATTACCGACAATTTACGTGCACTGGGTATATATTATACATGGCTTTTGGGCATGGAGCAATTTGACTACAGGGATTTCAACCCGGCCTGGCTGAATAATCATTTCACCGTTTATTTCAAGCGTCATTTCAGGAAAAGCACCGCTTTGAAGAAGCATTTACTGGGCTTGATCAAAGCCGATCCCGAAAACAATTTATCGCGAACATTTGTTCTTATCTATAATTTTGAGGATTAAGTTTATTAAAATCCGTAAAACTGGAACAGTTCATGCAATACCACAAACCCGACAGCCGCTGGAAGATCTTTAATATCCCCGACTATGAAACCTATCTTGAACAGTCAGTTATAAAAGGCTTATTCCACAAGTCGGTTCCCAACGACGTGGTAGAAGCATATGAAGTTGCGGAATATTTGATGGCGCATGCTTACTATCATTATCCCTTATACGACGAAGCAACATCCAAAGTATTGCGAACGATAGAGATGGCTGTAAAACTACGATGTACGGAAATTCGCATTTCATTGGAGTACACTATACAAAAGAACAATAAGCCTGTAACACGAAAGAAGGACCTGAACAGGTTGATGAATGAATTAAATGCGGCAGAGCCGGGAAAAAAAATGGACTGGCAATTTAAAAACGCGAGGAATTTAAGAAACAGTTTTATGCATCCGGGTTATCATACCTATTCGGGTGCTATAAGCCGTCGGTTTATTGAGCGCTCGGTAACCTTGTTCAATAAACTGTTTTTACCGGGATCAGTTTTTACGTCATTTGAAACAAAACTGACCGGGGAGCAAACAGCAATGCTTGACTGTAAAGGCCTGCTGGTACTGGAAATACAAGACAAGCGGTACCTGGTTGAAAGCGTTACCGTCAAAGCCGCAATTTTTATAAACACAAAATGGGTCTATTATTTAGCCGCAATCCCGGTAGTACATAATATTGGTGGGCAAATGAAAGATCATAGTTATTCATTGCCTCTCGGGTACTTTATTACTGACCTTTCTATTGAAAAAAATGAAATATCAGCAACGGAAATAGAAAAGAGTGTACCGCTTTCAATTCAAACCACTACCCACCGGGATGACCTGTCAGTGTACACGAAATTTCTAGGTGAGAAAAATAATGCACCGAAAGTCGATCAGGAGATATATGACCATTTTGTTAAAAACTGGATAGCAGGTAAGGCTAATGAATTTTGGTATAGGTTTCTGCACCAGGTTGATACCAGCACTGCCTTATTTTAAGCAAAAGTGTCAATACCTTTTTTGTTAAAATGTATTACAAACTAAAAGAAATCATTAATGTCTCCAATCCATCTGGCACTGCGGATATCCGTTTTTATGGAAAAATTGAAATATACTTCTTATTTCATTGATAGATAAAGACGATCGATTTCCGAAGTCACATCTAATAAGCTGATAATTTCCTTATCTTTTCCCAATGATATAAACAATTCATGATCGCTCCAGAATCTTGACTTATTCCCAAGGGTTTGTCCTAACTCAGGATTAACGATTCCTACTTTCCCTGAAGCATCATTCCACAATTCTGAAATCTCAGACAATTCTTTAATATTTGTGAAATCAGGGTCGTTCAAAAAAATCCTTGTCCGGTTGAGGGCCTTTCTCATCGAGGTTATTGCTTCATTATTAATTTCTCTTTTTTTAATTTGGAGCGTTTGTATGGCAGGAATTACCCGACCAATTGCCAATGCTTGGGATGTAATATTTCCAATTAAAGTTGATAAAGACATTTAGAAAAGTTTATTAAGTTAATTCTACCTGTTCTTCAAAAGATTGTTGAACCAATTCCATTATAGCATCGAGATCATTTAAATTATCTAACCCAACTTCCACATCGCCATTCCCCCATCGCCCAATACCAGAAATGTTTTTGCAAATCCCTAGTGGATCTTTTATCTTATCAAACTCCATATTTAATGATAATCTTAAACGCTTTTTCTGCGGAACTACATCAACGAAATTTGTTTGGGATTTAAAGGCTATATACAATTTTTTAAATTCAACTCTAACTGAAGAGTCGATATTAAGTACACGCTTTTCAAAATGATTATAAATATCCAGCATATCATCCGTGAGGTATTCGTAATGATTAATATCATAAATAAAATCTTCTTTACTTTCTTCCGTCTCTTTATAATGATCTAATTTATCAGCTGAAAGTTCTGGCCTGGTCCAAATCTTTGAAGCTTTCAGTGCCAGAGCATCAGCTCTTCTCATAATTGCGTCTTCGTTCCAAAAAGGCTCACTTCGCACAGAATCATTTAAATGCAGTGGGCTACTATTAAATCCTCCGGGAATTATTTTTTTATCTTTAAATGGTTTATCAGATAGCTCAGAATTATAACCCGTCAATGTAAGATTGCCTAACGTATGTAGAAGTCTTTCTTTTACCTTTTCCCAGGTGTCACCTAATTCAGCTTTCCATTCTTCAGGCATATCTGGATTTTGAGGCATGATATGTTCAATAGTATAATTCTCAGCATTAACTAATTCCTTGCGGTTAAAATTTTCTAAAGCCTCTAACAGATAATTTCTCGACCGGAAACTATAGACATCTTTAATAACGATCCCTTGTTCAAACTCAGCGTCAGTCGGAAATTTCCTGTAGCCATCCATTAATATAAAAACGGCTTTCACAGATTCCAAATAAGTCTCTCTTTTTAGCTTTTTGTATAAGGTCGAAAAAGTTTTATTTAAACTATTTGTAGGGATACCACAGATCGCTCTTCTGAAAACATAGTTTTTAACAATATCCATTATTTCAACAAACTCATCCAACGTTATCATACTATCTTCATAATCCCCATAAACGCCAATTAAGAAAGGATAAGAAACATCAATCCTTAATTGTTGGATTTCTTTTATTCTTTTTAGTAATTGTGGCTCAACCTCTTTCAGAAGAGCAATACTGACATAGTATTTTGAAAATCTAAAAAGTGTTTTTAAAACGTCTTCTATTGTTTTTGGACCAATAGGGGACCTTAGGTAGTTTTTAAATGTTTCATACACATTATTGATGTTCGGAATAGAAGACTCTTTAAACGTTAAATAATCTCTGATAAAATAGGGTAGGTATGAAATATTTTCGCCAAAACTTTGCTCCATTGGATACCAGTATTTTTCATAAAGCTCAGTTTGGAAATCAGTTGGCTGGCCCATTAATATGAAATTTCTTATTAAGTCAGCTTGAGATAAATCTAACCCCGTTGAATTCAGGCTTTCAAAGATTAATTGCGGATTGTCCTTATCTCTTTCCAGTATTACATCTACTATAATTAATTTTTTTACTCCTGCATAAACCTTTTTAATATTTTCTTTATTTAAATACTTCAAAAAATATTCATAGTTTTCTAATACTCTTTTAGATGACTCGGGAGGATTAGGTATTTCGTTTACAAGATTGGTAAAAGTCTCTTTGTCTTTGCGGGTAAGAAGCAACTTAAATTTTGTATCGTCTTTTCTGTGTTTATTCACTAAGTAAGTTTCTTGTATTTCTTCCCAGGTTTCGTCATCATCAAGCTTGATAGTATGATTCTTTTTTAAGAAATGCGTAAGAGCCAGTAACAATAAGGAAACAGTGGTTAGCCTTTGTTGACCATCAATAACAAGTAGTTCGGGCACACTGGTAACAGGAGAATTGTTAGGATTAAAATATACGATGGATCCAATAAAGTGCGAAAGCTGGGATGTATCTCCACCCACTCGCTCAATATCTTCGAACAGCTTTTCACATTGGATCAATGTCCATGAATAAGTGCGCTGATAAATTGGAATAATAAACTGTTTTTTGCCGTCGAGCAAACTCAGTAACTGTGCTTGTGTTGCTTCCATTTAATTAAGTATTTGGGATAGGTTATTTAATAAGGCAGTGAACTCTGGTTTTTATATGGTTATGAGTATGGACACCTTCAATAGATTCGATAATGCCACTGGAAGACTCTAAAAATCGCTTAGGGTCGAAAATCAAATTGAAAGATCAATAAATTACACATTGCAGTTGCAGTGTTGAATCACTTTAATCTCTTACACATCGAACAGAGAATCCCCACATAACTTCCCTGCCACCTACTACCACGCTTCCATCACCATAATTTATATAAAATTCCCTTGCGGAGCCCGGGCTACCACCTCCCTGTGGATTTCCGATATCTATATGCCCGCTTGATGTCCACCAAAATCCATAACTTCCCAAATTAGAGGGGGTGCCTTCATCATCCCTCGATCCTCCGGGAAGCGCCGTAAAACCACTGGCATTAGTTGCAGCGCCGTTTGGGCTAAGCCAATGTATTGTGCCGGTTTCTTTCATTGGCCCACCCGCAATAAAACTGGGTGTGCTGGCCGTATTTGTTGTATCAGTTGCAGGATCAAGATATCTAAGTAATGTATGTACTTCATATACACTCGGCACATGCCAGCCAGCAGGAGCCAGGCCCCTTGGATCAAGAACTGCAAATCCATTATATAATTTTCCATATACAAGCCCATTGGCTGGATCATTTCCATAATAAGACCAGGCGCCAAATGGATTTCCCCAACTGGATGAAATAGGATCTCCGTTTCGGTAGGTGGTTACTTCCAGGTTTTTGGTCATCCACACCTGGTTGCCAATAATAACTGCAGGGAAACAGTTTTCGTCTATTATCCCGTTACAATTATCATCAATTCCATTGCAAATTTCTGCAACCCCCGGATGAATAAAGGCGTTAGTATCATTGCAATCGCCTTGCACGCCATAGCCACATGCATTATTGGGCACATAGCCATCATTATCCTCGTCATCCAGCCTTACATCTCCATGCGCCTGGTGTGAAGGCCATGCTGCAACACCTATGTTTTTCAACTCCCAGCTTCCGTTCGGCAGATGATGACAGATGGTGATGCTGTTGGTGTTTTTTGAGGCAGCAGGAATGGGTTGTTGCGTCTCTGGATCAATAATGGTTTCCGATGGGGATTCCTTGAACGATTGCTTAACACATGCACTAAAAAATAAAATGGTAAAGAGAAAAATGATAAGTCTTTTCATGTTAGTTATTTTTAGTGGTGTTTGGAATAAAACCAGTAAGTGCAAGCTGAAACGCTTTCTGACATATGCTTGAAAGTCTGGTATAGGTAAGGTAAATATATGGATTTTGAATGTGTTCGTGACAGGTGTTTATACGGTATTTTGTAAGTGTAATGAATTGAAAAATAATAAAACCAAATAAACTGAATGAACTAACCTGTATGTCCCAGAATGGAAGCGCAAAATTTTGCACCGCAAAAAATAATTTTAAAAAAAACTTCCTCCCCGCATAGTATTTTTTTCCAGCTCATTCGTCATTGCTTTTGATGAAATATTTGAACTATTTGCTTGTCCTGTTAATAGCAGCCTTGTCTTCCCATGCCCAGGAGTATAAAGATTCCAGGTTACCGGTGGAGAAGCGCGTGGCGGATCTCCTCAAACGCATGACGCTGGAGGAAAAAGTGGCACAGCTGCAGAGCACCCATGCTTCCCGGCCAAAACTGGACGATAATTTCTTCAATAATACGAGGAAACTCGATTCCATGTATGCTAACGGCGTGGGCATGATCAATCCTGCCTTCGACGAGACGATGGAACAAACCATTGAGCGCCGCAATAAATTACAACATTACCTGCGTAAAACGCGTCTCGGCATTCCCGTTATATTCATCGACGAAGCGCTTCACGGCCTGGTGCAGAATAAAGTGGACGTTTTTCCTCATGGCATTGGCCTCGCTTCCGCCTGGGATACCGCATTGCTGACTAAAATATATAGTTATGTTGCTGGGCAGGCTTCCTCCCGCGGCACTAAGCTGGTACTCGCTCCCGTTGTGGACGTGGTCCGTGATCCCCGCTGGGGCAGGACCGGGGAGTGTTACGGCGAAGATCCCTTCCTTAATGGCGTACTCGGCGCTTCAGTAGTAAAAGGTTTCCAGGGAAGTTCCAACGGTATCATCGCACCCGACCATGTGGCGGCTACACTAAAACATTTTACCGGTCACGGGCAGCCGGAGAGCGGCAACAATACCGGCCCCGCCAACTATTCCCTGCGGGCCTTGCGCGAATTCCACATGGAGCCCTTCCGTTATATTGTTCAAAATGCGTCCCCCTCCTGTATCATGGCTTCTTATGTCGAAGTGGATGAAATTCCTTCGCACGCCAACAAATGGTTACTGACCGATGTACTCCGGAAGGAATGGAATTACAAGGGTATCGTGGTGTCAGACTGGTTCGGTATCGACCAGTTAAAGGACAAGCACCATTTCGCCACCAACCTGAAGGACGCGGCATGGAAGGCTTTTAGTGCAGGCGTTAACGTTGACCTGCCTTACGGTATCAATTATGCCAACTTAACGGCGCTGGTAAAGGAAGGGAAGATTCCCATGAAAACGATCGACGAGGCAGTGGCCAATGTACTCCGCGTAAAATTCCAGATGGGACTTTTCGAGGCAAAGGATATTGATCTCAACGAAGCCCTGACTTATAATCAAAGGACAGAAGGCCGTACCCTCGCTTTAAAGATCGCGGAAGAATCCATGATCCTCTTAAAAAACGATCATCAAACTCTTCCAATAAAAAAAGACCAGTATAAAAATATTGCTGTCATCGGCCCCTTCGGCAATATTAACCTCCTCGGCGATTATTCCGGAGTGCCTTCAAAAAATGTTTCCATCCTGCAGGGTTTAAAGAACAAAGGGATTAATGTAGTATATAAAGAAGGTTGTAAAATAACCGCCAACGGTGACAGTATCTCCCAAAATAATTTCCAGTTCATCGATAATATTAAATCCCCTTCTGCAGAAGAAAATAAAAAACTCATCGTCGAAGCAGTAGAGACAGCAAAGACCGCAGATTTCATCGTGCTCGCTGTCGGCGAGAACGAACAGTTCTCCCGCGAAGCCTGGACCGGTCATCCCGGTGATATGACCGATCTCAATTTGCAGGGCGCGCAGGAAGAACTGGTAAAAGCGATTGCTGCTACCGGCAAGCCCTATGTTGTTTACCTCATGCATGGCCGCCCGCTTTCTATAAACTGGATCGCAGCCAATGCCCCGGCCATCATTGACGGCTGGTTTTCCGGCGAAGAAGCGGGGAACGCTTTTGCGAATATCCTTTTCGGTGAGGTCAACCCTTCCGGTAAATTGACTATTAGTGTACCCCGCTCCGTGGGACAGTTGCCGGTGTATTACAATGCACGGCCCACTTCACGCTTTTATGATTATGTAACCGAAAAGAATACACCCCTCTATGCTTTTGGATATGGGCTCAGCTACACCACCTATTGGTATGATCCGCCGGTTATCACCGGCAGGACAGTAACGGTCAGGGTCTCCAATACCGGTAGTAGTAAAGGAGACGAGATCGCGCAATTATACATCCATCAAAAGTCAGGGGCAAGCGTAGTGCGCCCTGTAAAAGAACTAAAGGGCTTCCGGCGCATCAGCCTGGGTCCCGGTGAAACAAAAACTGTTGCTTTCACCATTACCGATGATATGCTGAAACACTGGACAGCGGACATGAAGTACAAAGTAGAGCCGGGTGAATATGAAATTATGATCGGTCCCAATAGCACCGACCTGCAAAAGATCGATTTAACCATAAAATAAGCACATGAAAAAACAAGTCATAACTATTACCTTCCTTGCAACAGTAACTATCACCAAGGCACAGACGAATTTATCCGGAAACAATGATGAGCGTAGGGAAAACCTAAATAAATGGAAGCAAAAATAAAGTGTCCGGCTATTGAAAAAAATATAAAGCATGAAAAAAAACAAATTATTCCTGGTCCTTGTGCTCCTCTCCTGCCTGGTTTCCGGGCTTAGGGCACAGGTGCAGTGGAGTTTTACAGCGAAGAAAATGGGAGATAAAGTATATGAATTGCACTGCAGCGCAACGGTCCAGGGTAACTGGCACATATACTCGCAGTTCACACCGGAAGGAGGTCCTGTACCAACGGTGTTTAAGTTTTCATCCAACCCCCTGGTAATCATCGAAGGCAAACCTTCTGAATTAGGGTGCATGGTAACCAAATTTGAAGAGGCCTTTGGAATTAACGTAAAGTATTTTGCAGGAAAGGTAGACTTCGTACAGAAGGTCACACTGAAAACAAAAGTCAAAACAGCAGTAAGCGGGACAGTGACATTTATGGTGTGTAACGACAGTCAGTGCCTCCCGCCGAAGATTGTGAATTTTAATATGGCCCTGCAGTGATGGAACAGGATTTCTTTTTTGTGCGTTGCAATATGCAGTATGTAAAGATCTTTTTCGCAGAAGTGATCTTTATCAGGTCAAGGGCCAGTTATATGCAGGTGGTGACCGAAAAGAAAGTGTACCTGGTGCTGAACCGTATTGTGGTACTGCAGCGTTACCTGCCGGTGTCGCAGTTCTGCCGTACGCACCGTTCCTATATCGTGGCCCTGCGGAGGATCGCGGCCTTCGACAACCATACCATCTGGCTGGAGAGCCCGCCTGAAGGAACAGGTTATACTACCGGTTTGCCTTGTACGAAGCAGTTGCCGCTGGGCTACGCTTACCGGAAGGCGCTGCAAAAGGCAGTATCCATCCTGCCGAATTTTTACGGGCCATCCGAACAGCGGCTGAAAAAGGCAAAGCGGGAACTGGAACTGGAGGAATTGGATTTGATAGAAACACAAAACAATTAAAATATAGTTTTTCTCATGCGTTTTTACATTTACCAGGCAACTGTGTCTACAGTCACCGCAGTAAATACTTTGAAGGAATAATGATGAGCAGCCGGGGTCACTCCCGGCAATGGCTCGCCTTCGGGAACGTGTAGTTACGTTTCATGCGGGGCTGGCAGGAGACAGCCCAAAGTTTTAGTTAGTTTGAAAATAGGAGGGGAAGCTGATTACTTCCCCTTTATTAAAAGTCAGGCGTTACCGTTAGTAGTGGATTGTTTTTTTTTCATAATCCCGCGAGGGAATTTAGTTTGGGGGAGGCCCCGCTCCCCATTTTTAAAAAGCCTTTTGTTTTTTATACGATAACATGACCCCGGCGGCTGTTTTTGCAGCCGCCCCGGCCTTAGTCGAGGGAGTTAAAAATTCTCATAATGCCGTGTTAGCGGCAAGTTTTGGTAGGGGGAGGGTATCCACCCTTCCCTTTTTAAAATTAAAACAGGATGACCCAAAAACAGGATAACCTTTACCGTGAGATGATGGCCGCCATCGAAGGGGTGCAGCAACTGGGGTTGCCTGCAAGCGTCGAAGCGAGTTTCTGGATAGCAGGAGCGTATTGGGAAAAGCTAAAGGAAGATACCGATTGGAGGGAATTAAACGATAAGACGGTGGCAGTGCAGTTCTTCCGTCATACCAAGCCCCGTTTCACCTGCCAGGTGCTGTACTATACCATGCTTACCGAAGTGTTGCTGTTTGTGCCGGAGCATAGTGATGAACAGCAATTATACTGGGAAAGGGAACTGAAGCGCAGCACACGATTTTGTGCAAAGAACAGGGAGTTCGTGGACTATTATGATACGGGGAAGCAGCATAAGGATGAATTGTATTTTGTGCCGGTGCGGCGGGATAGTATAACGGAACCACGTATGCGCTTTGATGAGGACATAAGGTTCTGTTCTGCAAAGGATTACCTTGTGCGGGGTATCCTCGCCCATCGGATGTACCATGCCTTCGTGCAGCGGCGGCTCTATTTGCTCACAGCTAAATTGTAAAACTTGCTGAATAAAGTCCCTGATAAAACCACAGCCCGGCAAAGGGAGATCAGCCAGGCCACGGTCCGTGCGCAGGAGCAGGAACGCAACCGTATCAGCACCGAACTGCACGATAATGTGAACCAGCTGGTGGCGACAGCAAAGATGCATATCGGGATAGCCCGCAGTGGTATTGGTTGCGGTGATGACGCTTTGGAAAATGCAGAGTCCTGCCTGGCCTCGGCCATCGAAGCCATTAAGGTGCTGACCCACCGGCTCTGCACCAAACTGGTGGTCCATGACGGGCTGGTAAAAAGTATCGGCAGCATTGTAACTACGATGCGTACACTAAATATAAACGCCCGCGCTGAAGTGGACGGGGACCTGGTGGAAAAATTGTCGGAGGAACAGCAACTGATGGTGTACCGCATTGTACAGGAGCAGAGCAATAATATTTTAAAATATGCAGGAGCACAGGCCGCCACCATCGGCCTGCGCGGTAAGGAAGAGTGGGCGGAACTGGTGGTGGCCGATAACGGAAGGGGTTTTGATCCCGGCCTGCAAAAGAAGCGGTCCGGCGGTATCGGCTTTATCAATATTGATAACCGGGCACGGGCCTTTAATGGTACTGTTGAAATCAATAGTGCTCCCGGTAAAGGTTGTACGCTAATAGTGCGCTTCCCGCTCGCCGAACCCCCTGAAGCGGGTGAATCATAAAATCAATAACATGACCGGAGAGCGGCTCTTTACCAAACATCATTACCGCCTGCAGGAAAGGGATATTGTATTATAACAGAAGTTAAAAAAGAATGGAACAAAAAACAGGATTCAGCAGTATCAGGACCGAGCAGGAAGCTTATGGCGTCAACTTCCTGGTCGATGGAAAGATCATGCGCCTCGATTGTATGGACATTACCCATATTGAACAGGCCGCTGGCATAACGACGATCTATACCCGCAGTAAGCAATACAGGGCTGATTACCGCGTCCCTGAATTGCTGAACCGGTTGCCGGAAGACCAGTTCATGCGGATCAGCCGCAATTTCATCGTTGGGTTATCACACGTGGACAGGGTGGAGAATTATATAGTGACCGTTGGCAGGTGCCGCCTCCAGGTGAACTACTTCTACCGGTCCAGGTTGCTGGAAGCCCTTAAAAAGGTGGAGCCCAAAGCAGTGGTGGAGATTAAGAAATACAATACCTGAATGATTTTTTTTCATAGCACCCAGCAGGTGCGGGCTCGTCATGGGGCCTCTTTGGTATAAAACGGGGAAGGTTTCCACTTTCCCCTCTTAAAATAGCTGGAGTAACCTTAAAACAGGATAACAATAAGAGAAAAGTGAACACGACTGAAGCAGGTATACAATGGAATAAACCCTTGAGAAACTGGCAACAGCTTACCGCAACCCTGGGCATGGTATGGCTGGAGGACGAAAGCCCCCCGGCCAACCATCCTTTTATTGATCATCACATGCAGGCGAAAGATTTGTCATAAATGCATTCGGGATACATAAGAACAGAAGCCCGGGAAGCCAGCACTGAGCATTAAATTAAAAAACATAAACAAACAACATGAAACGTTCCATTCTTCTCGCAGGTGCAATACTTGCATTTCTCTTCTCTTTTGCGCAGATCAAAGTGGCCTGCATTGGCAACAGCATCACTGCTGGGGGGTACCCAAAACAGTTAAATGAAATACTCGGTGTCGGATGGGAAGTAAAAAATTGTGGTGTAAGTGGAACTACGATGTTAAGAAACGGGGACGCCCCGTATTATAAAACAAAAGCCTATGCTGATGCAAAACAGTTCAGTCCCGATGTGGTAATCATCAAACTCGGCACCAATGATTCCAAACCACAAAACTGGAAATACAAAGAGGAGTTTTATAAAGATTATGCACAGATGATTGATGAACTGGAGGCTTTGCCATCAAAGCCTTTTATTATTATTTGTTATCCCGTTCCCGCTTATAGCCGGGGATGGGATATCAATGATTCGGTAATAAGATATGAAATGAAGCCAATGATAAAAGCCCTTGCACAGGATAAAAATGTAAAACTGGTTGACCTGTACAAAGCGCTCAGTGGTCACAAGGATTGGTTTCCCGATGGTATCCATCCGAATAAAGAAGGATCGGCAGCCTTAGCCGGCACACTGGCGGGTAAATTAAAGAAATGGAAAAGGAAGATCAATAAAAGACGACAGGCCATCGCGGCTTAAACAGGAAACCTAACATGAAGATACAAATTTTAAAATCAAAGATCCACCGGGCAACCATCACCGAAGCGAATGTAAATTATGTGGGCAGCCTCACCATTGACGAGCACTTAATGGACGCGGCGAATCTTATCGAGTACGAAAAGATACAGGTGGTCAATGTCAATAATGGCGAGCGCATCGAAACCTATGTGATCAAAGGCGAAAGAGGCAGCGGTGTGATCTGCCTTAATGGACCGGCTGCCCGAAAAGGAGTTGCCGGTGATGTGGTGATCATTATTGCCTACGGGCTGGTGGAACAATGGAAGGCGAAGACTTATCAGCCCGCTGTGATCTTCCCGGATGCCAATAATCAATTAAGTAACTAAAATGCGATAAGCATGGATAACGGTCATGTGTGGCTGCTGATGACAAGAGAACTTTCCGGCAAAGCTTCCGGCAAAGAGTTGTTGGAGTTAACGGCGCTTACAGAAGTGGATGCAGAACTGGGTTATCTCCGGGAAGTGTTTCGCGCTATGTGGGATCAGGATCCCGAAACAGATCATGAGGCCTTCAATGCCGCCTGGGAAAAATTAAAGAAAAAGATAGAATAGCAATATGAAAGAAAAGATTTTAGTAATTGGTGCCTGCGGGCAGATCGGCGTTGAATTGACGCTCGCCCTGCGCCAGTTGTACGGCGAAGAAAATGTAATTGCCTCTGATATGAAAGCGGAACATCCCATGTTAACTGGCTCCGGACCCTTCTTGCAATTGGACGTACTGAACCGGGATTTGCTGCAGCGCAAAGTCAGGCGCCTTGGTATCACACAAATATATTTATTGGCTGCGATGTTGTCCGCCACCGGCGAGAAAGATCCCGCGCTTGCCTGGACGCTGAATACAGAGAGCTTGCTGAATGTGCTGGAGATCGCCAAAGAGCAGAAAATAAAAAAAGTTTTCTGGCCATCTTCAATTGCAGTCTTCGGTCCTTCAGCACCTAAAGAGGATTGCCCGCAGCATACCATCATCGAACCGGCTACAGTGTATGGCATCAGCAAGTATGCAGGGGAACTGTGGTGTAAATATTATCGCGAGCGTTTTGGCGTTGACGTGAGGTCCCTGCGCTACCCCGGGCTGATCTCCTATAAGTCCCCGCCCGGTGGCGGCACGACGGACTATGCAGTCGAAATATTTCACGAAGCCCTGCGTAAAGGATGCTATACTTGTTTCTTATCGGCCAACATGACCCTGCCCATGATGTACATGCCCGACGCCATCCGTGCGACGATTGAATTAATGGATGCCCCGTCTGAGAATATTAAAGTACGGACATCCTATAACGTTAGCTCGCTCTCTTTTTCACCCGCCCAGCTCGCTGAAGCAATAAAAGAAAAGATGCCGCAGTTCACCATTGCCTATAAACCCGATTACCGCCAAGTTATAGCCGAAGGCTGGCCCGCCAGCATCGACGACAACCCAGCCCGAGCGGACTGGGGCTGGAAACCGGAGTTCGGCCTTGAAAGGATTGCTCGGGATATGCTATACCAGATTTTCAAAGCGTCGGTGGTAGTATAAAAATAAGAGCGCATTGATTTTAGTTTGTTTCATGCCGTTTTCTGACCAGCGGCAACTTTTAGTTAGAGGGGGGAGTGTCTACTTCCCCTTTATTAAATAATAAATGAAGAAATCACAGCATTATATACTTAAAAAGTCAGATCGTCGATTTGATATTTTCGGCAAATTCAAGATCCAACACTTCAACGCGCAGTATCCTGTCTATTCGAAAGAGACGGTCTTTATGATCACGTAAAATACATTTTGCCTGCAGGTAATCTATTACTTTTGGCTTCTTTTCATCGGTCTCAGAATAATCACAAAATGTGGGTTGATAAATGGTACGAGTTGTAACCGTATCGTTGAGGCTTTTATATTTGATACGCCAGAAATTTTGCTGAGGCAATGCTTGCAGATTTTCCTTATTAACAAAGGCCAGGCTTACTTTAGCATCCTGTACACCATAATCCGGCAACTGCTCGGGAATTTCACCGATAACAGTAAATTGGTCCGAATCTTCTTCAAGAAGGATTTCAATCATCCTGTTTTCCAGATAATCATTTCCTTCAATAAAATAATTGCCGGATTTGTAAATGATACGCGAAGGCCTCATTAAAGTGTACTTGAACACAAGACCCGGGGATATAACCTTCAGGAAGCATTTATCTGCAATCAGTTTATTTACCTGATCAATCCTTGCACTGCTTACTTCTATGATTGCTTCCAGTGCTTCGGCGGGAAGAATAACTTCTGAAAATTTTTCTGAAACAGCGCTGTAAAATTTACATTTGAGTAACAGGTCTGAGATATTTTTTTTAGGCCCACGGGATTTTTTCCCGGTAGCTAAACTTTTATTTTCGGGTTTGATGGCACCGATGACTTGCAGTACAGGGCTCGTAAAAGCAAGCAGCGCAGTAATGGTTTTATTTTTTTCCTCTCCGGAATTATCGGACATTTTCAGGGAAAGTTTTTTCTTTCCTAGTTCAATGAAATTCGTTTTAAAGATTACCCTGCTACCACTGGCAAAAGTTTCCTGATCCGTTGTCTTTGGACGTTCAATTATTTTTTTTAAAAAAAAGGAAGAGAGTTCAGTGGAAGCAAACTGGCCGGTTTTTTCAGAATACCAGGTACACTTACATTTCAAAGTCGGTTTTTTTTCGCCTCCTGAATAATTTGACGTTACTTCAGGAAATGTCTCCGTTACGATCATTAGTGGCGAGAGCGACAATGCGTCTCCGCTGATGAAGGTATTGTCTTTGTCGGTGTCACGGAAGAAGGGGTGGCCCTGCAGCGAAACAATGGTTCCTATCGGAAAATGGTCCTCAACCGGTTCCTCTTCACCAGGCATAATTTTTTATTTCAAATATAGATATTGTTTTTAATAAAAGTATATTTGCAGTAACCCTACAGCATGATTTAAGATAGCTGACATTTGGTTAAGACTATAAAGTTTCTTTTAAGAAATTTACTTTGCGGGAACATGGTTATGTAAAAGTAGCCGGTTCGGACAAAAAGGAAAAACATTCCATAATGGAATCCTCAGTACCTCCCACAGGGAGCCTATACAGTGGATAACATGTGAAAGTGCAAAAGTAAGGCTTAATAACGAGATAATAATAAGTATCATATTATTGAATTTAAAGGACTTTACTTCATTCAAATATCTGGTGACTCAAGAAATTGGGTACTGGTCTTGCTCTCTAACGGGGGCGTATGTCGGCAGTTTCATCTGCTACCGATGACTGCTGTAGGGGTATTTTTATGGAACAAAATGATAAACCCGCCTGGCTTAAATCTAAAGGTTATGTGCATATAACGGCACAGCTGGAGGCAGAAAAGCGGATCAGGGAATTGACCGGTAAGATTTACAATACTGACTTCATCAGTAAGTATGCTTTTTTTCCGCTTATTCACGGTAATATACATGAAAGGAAATATAAGAAAACAGGAAGGCCAGGAAAAAAGCGTGCACATACACAGATAGATGACAAAGGCAACTATAAAAGTTCCGCAAAGGTAAGGCCACTCCATTATGCCACGCATTTCGATGCACTTGTATTCGGGTATTATGCATCGCTTGTTCAAAATGAATATGATAGGAAAATTGCAGATATCCCGGGTTTAGGTGATTGTATTATTGCTTACAGGAAGATACCTTCTGAAGTGCTTGGTAAAAACAAAGGCACAATACATTTTGCACATGAAATCTTTGAAGAGATAAAAACCAGGAGCAGCAAAGGACAGGATTGTGCAGTACTTACTTTCGATATAAAAGGTTTTTTCCCGTCACTTGATCACAACAGGCTTAAAGTTTCATGGGCGAAAATTATGGGTTTTGACCGTTTACCCCCCGACCATTTTAATGTTTTTAAGGCAGCCACGCAGTTTTCTTATATTCAGTTAGATGATCTGAGGGTTAAAAAAGGTGGGGCAGGCAAAGGAGGTTTTGATGAGAAGGAACTTGCCAGGATAAGAAACCAGCATGGAATACAGGC
>Ga0068859_100002018_pt1 | contig 20711 bp, 12 predicted proteins | sample KBSSwiS22_FD_66585 | JGI IMG/M metagenome (GOLD analysis project Ga0068859, IMG submission 66585) | Switchgrass rhizosphere microbial communities from Kellogg Biological Station, Michigan, USA - KBS Switchgrass S2-2 | ecosystem: Host-associated > Plants > Roots > Rhizosphere > Soil ...
AATCAACTGCACGTTGATGTGTGTACACGCCACCAACAGTCATTAAAGGAAAAGCGTTTCGCACTTTTCTGAATGAACCCAAATAAGTTTTGTTATCCAGGTCAGAAGGCTTGAAATCAAGATGATCAGGTTCTGATGAATCCATCCACCACCCGTCTATCCCAAGTGAATGCATTTTACTAAGATGCTTCCAGTATATATCACGTGCAATTGGATTGTACGGATCATATACTCTTACGCCGGACGGATAATCACGCCGCGGCGGCCATATCGTAGAACCTGATTGCGGCCATGTACTAAAATTCATCAGCGCACCAATGCTGTCCAGCTCACGGTATTGTTTTGTTTTTGGGCCGAAAGAATTCCAGATGGAGATCGTTAAGTGTGCGTGTAAACTGTGTACATCATTTACCATTTTTTGTGGTTGTGGAAATTCGTCATTTAAAAAATCCATCGCATTCCACAAATAGTTGCTGCCCCAATACTGCCAGTCTTGTATAATACCATCAAGCGGAACTTTTAACTCACGATATTTTTTAACCACATCAATTAACTCTTCCTGGCTTTTATAGCGTTCCTTACTCTGAAAATATCCAAAAGTCCACAATGGAAACATTGGTACCTGGCCGGTAAGATCTCTCATGCATCCAATTACCCCATCGGCATTACCACCGTACATAAAATAATAATCAACACAATCTCCTGCGTCGGATTTGAAAGAAGTACTTTCTGTATTATCTGTAAATGTTGTTGGAGAATAATTATCCCAGAATAATCCATAGCCTTTTGCTGATTGAAAAAATGGAACATAATCGTCTGTGTTTCCCTGGATCATATTTAGTGTAAGATTACGTTGCACCATTCTGCCTTTTTGTTGCTGGCCTAAACCATAAATGGCTTCGTCTTTATCTAAAATATAAGACTGCTCAATATTCCAGGTGTTGCTGCCGGCATCATTGAATGGTTTGAATGCCGTGCTGTTTTCTTTTTCTTGTAAGAGTGCTGTTCCTGAATTAGTAAAAAAACTTATTGTGCCCGATGCAAGATTACATTTTACAATTGTCCTTTCGCTTTTTACAGTAAGCACGCCGGCCTGCTCCTTTATATTTAATTTTACTTGTTGCGGTGCAGCAATAACAGAAAGACTTTTTTTTGTGAAAGCACTTCCTTCGGGAGACTTAATTATTCTTACCGTTGCGGGTGCGTAAAATTGAATTTCAACATCCACTTTATTTATAGTTGTTTTTATACCGGTAGCTGTTTTTTGCCAGGATTGAGCCTGGGTACCAAGTGCCACAATAAGAAGGAAAAAAAGAAGACGTTGACGCATTGTTTTGTGTTTTAATGATAAAGGTTTAGTTAATAAAAATAATTACTTATTGAATTGCCACAATAGAAGTTGAAAAGTATTTCCCGAAACATTATTCGGTTACTTTGATTTTAATGCCTAAGAGCGTAAGCATTTGTTCTGCATATCTTTTTCCCAACATCCTGTAACCTTCTGCTGTGAAATGAAGATTATCCGCAGCATCCGGGCAACCGGCAGATGATATCACGTAAGCGTTCTTGATCATTTGCGGCAAGGTGGCAATGATCTTATTCATACCTGCGCAAATGCCGCCCTGGTCTGCATTTACCGTTTCACCTGCAAGTAACGGAACCTTTTTGGCTTTAAGGTGCAGGTCTTTCAATAAATTATCATACACTGTTTTTACTTTTCTTGTCCACAAAGAATCATTAGGATTCGATTCGCCCTGGTGTAATAGTATTCCCTTAATAACACCATCTTTCTGCGCAATCTTTGCCAGTTCCACCAATCGTGCATAAGGGTTACCATCATATTGATTGATCATACCAATCATCCATTGCGGTGCTTTAGTTACATAAGCCTGGTAATTATCTTTATCAAACAATTCAATTTTACAACCGCCAACCGCTACATTAATAATACCTACTCTTACATCTTTGGGTAAATTGGCTACCAGTGTTCTTCCAAAGTAATCGGCTGGAGTGAGACCAGTTTTACACCTGCTTAAAGGTGGAACAGCGGTGTACCAGTTGCCTTTGGTACGATGCAGGTCCGGACAATCCACTGCTTCCAAAACCTGGAAACGTGGATCAACGTTTACTGTATCCTGCGGTTGAATTCTTGCATTGCCTTCCATATTAGATTGGCCGAAACAAAGAAAGATGTAGAATTTTTTATCCTGCGAAAAGGATTTTAAACCAGAGACCAGCAATATTGTAAGTATCAATAAACTTGCTTTCAATTTCATGTTTAGTATTTTAACTGAGTAAAAATTATATCTTCTTTCTGCATTGTTATAAATAGCAATAGTAAAAAATTTATTGAATGCTGACTTTAATCATTTTTAAATCTTTCGTAGCAGAACTGTTGCCATACCACAATTCATATTCGCCGGGTGTTACATCCATTTTTAAAGTTTTACTATTATAAAATTCAAAAGCTGATGGATGTAAATCAATAACGGCATTAATTGTTTTACCCACTGCTACTTCCGTTCTTTTAAATCCTCTTAATGTTTTTATGGGACCATCTACATCATTTACTTTTTTAACATACACCTGCAGTATTTCTGTTCCGTTTCTTTTACCGGTATTGGTAACAGGAATGGTGATAGTAAGACTTTCATCTTTTGTAATTTGTGTTCTATTTAATTGAGCTGTGCCAATAGAAAAATTAGTATAACTTAAACCATATCCAAAATGGAAAAGTGGCTCAGCAGTCATGTAGCGATATGTTCTTCCCTTCATAGAATAATCTTCAAAACCCGGTAACTGCGTGGTGTCTTTATAAAAAGTAACCGGCAATTTTCCGGAAGGATTGTAATCACCAAATAACACATCAGCTACTGCTTGTCCGCCTGATTCTCCACCATACCATGCCTGCAATATTGCATCACAACTTTCTGTTTCAGGAACTAACCCCAACGCAGAGCCGGAGCAGTTTACAAAAATCACTTTTTTCCCTGCAGTTTTCAATGCCTTTAAACAATTACGTTGTACCAATGGTAATTCAATATCCGTACGGTCTCCACCTTTAAAGCCCGGAAAGTGCACCGGCATTTCTTCGCCTTCCAGTAAAGTTGAAAGCCCGCCAACAAAAACAACTTCATCAATTCCTTTTAGTTTATTAATGAGGCCCGAGAAATCAATATCCAGTTCTTTACCAAAATCAAATTCAAGATTGGCCTGCCAGTTATTTAATTGGGCATACCTGATCTCTATTTGATAAGTTTTTCCTTTTTCAACATTGTATGCAATGCGTGAAGGAAGTGTACGCCAGTTATTATATCGTGCAAGCGATTTACCATTTACAAACAACTCGAAATAACCTGTTGCACCAGCTTTAAAAACTATCTCTTCCGTTTCTGGTGCTGTAAATTCAGTTTCGTATTTGGCAGAGAAACCCACCAGTTTTACACCGGAAGCAAATTCATGATCTCCAGCAGTTGTAATTTTAAATGGATTAACGATCTGATCTGTTGTAACAATATCTCCGGTACGGTCACGATTATTCCAGTAAGTAGCTTTAAAACCTTGTTTACCTGCTGCCACTGTTTTTGAAAAATAAGTTTGGGTTACTTTATTCTCCACTGCATCACAAGCTTTATCATACACTACACTATTTGCAGCTAGTTTTGATTTGATACCATTGAGAATTGAAATGGTTCTTTGCGGTTTGCCATTATAATTGCCCCACAACATGGGTTCGTTATCTGCATTTGGCCCAACCACTGCTATTTTTTTTGTTGATTTTTTTAAAGGAAGTACACTGTTTTTATTTTGCAATAATGTCATTGATTCCAGCGCCATATCCAATGCCAGTTTCCTGTGTTCCTCATTGTTTACTATTGACATGGGAATATTTGCCCAGGGTACAATAGCATCATCATCAAAATCACCTAAATCAAACCGGCCCGCTAATACCTTTGTCAAATGACTGTCCACTTCTTTTTCTGTGATCAATCCTTTGGCTACTGCTTCAGGTAATTTTTCGTACGCATAACCCTGCCATACGCACTCTACATCGGTACCTGCCAATACAGCTTTTGATGAAGCATGAACAGCATCTGATGAAGTTTTATGGCTGGTAAAAAAATCAGTAACTGCGCCGCAATCAGAAACCACAATATGTTTAAACCCCCAATCTTGCCGAAGGATTGTTTGCAATAAACGGCTGTTACCGCAACAGGGCTCATCATCTAAACGCTGATAGGCACACATCACCTCTCTAACATCTGCATCCTGCACCAATGATTTAAATGCAGGTAAATAAGTTTCCCACAGATCTCTTGGGTTTACATTATTCAGGTTTAGTACATGCCGGCTCCACTCAGGCCCCGAATGTACTGCATAGTGTTTTGCACAAGCGAGCAGTTTACGATACTTTGCATCTGCAGGGCCCTGCAATCCTTTAACTACGGATACCCCCATCCGTGAGGTGAGGTAAGGATCTTCGCCATAGGTTTCCTGGCCACGGCCCCAGCGGGGATCACGGAATATATTTACGTTAGGCGTCCATACCGAAAGACTCAGGAACCTCCTGTTTTCTTTTCCACTTTTTAATGCATCATGGTATTTGGCACGCACTTCGTCCGAAGTGGCATTGAAAATCTTAAACAACAATGAATCATCAAATGAAGCAGCCATTCCCACTGGTTCAGGAAAAACAGTAACGTTATCATTGTTGGCTAAGCCATGCAATGCTTCACTCCACCAGTTGAATTTTTTAATCCCCAGTCTTGGTATTGCCGGCGACTGGTCGAACATCAATGATGCTTTTTCTTCTAAGGTTAACCGTGAGATCAGGTCTTTTGCCCGTTCTTCTGAACTTAATGCCGGATTTTGATAAGGTAATTGCCCGTTTACCTGTATTGCAGCAAGCAATACAAAGATGAAAGGCATAATTTTAATGATCAGTGGTTTTTTCATTTCGTGTTATTGTGGAAACAGGTGTTTGTGAATAATTAAAAGTATTAAAGGCAATCCATATTTCATCATACATAATTTGTTCTTTACTATATTAGAAACCCGGACGTTTTATCCGGATTTCTTTTGGTATTGATAGGACGAGTTACTTTATCATGGTTTATCCCAGAACACACGTTGTGTTATTCCATCTCCGCCCATGCTCGCAGCAGCAGCAGCATAGTTGGCAGCGTTTTGGGCTTTCTCAGCATCAGGATAAGACATGCGTCTTACAAAGCCGCCGCCCGGGGCTAAGTTATCGTTGTACGTATTACGTAGCAATGCGGGGTATCCGCTTCTTCTCCAGTTAGCAAAACCTTCAGGGCCGTTTGTTATAGAGCATATCCAGTATTGTGTATTGATAAGCTTAAGTGCGTTTGCATCATTATATGCAACTGCAGGACCAAGCAGGTAGTTATCTTTTTCTGTGTTTGATACGGCGGGGCTAAATGTGCCGGGAAATAAGTTCCAGTCATCCATAGCAGCTCTTACGCCAGCTTCATAATATTGCTGAGTTGTTGTGGTGCTTGTAATCCAACCTCTGAATTTAGCTTCTGCCAATAATAATTGGGTTTGCGCATTAGTAATAAAAAGAGCAGGGGCAACCGTATTGATCATTACCTGGTAATTAAGCTGTGTGTAGTTTAGTCCTCCGCCTTTAGCGCCCCTGGAACCCGGAGCGGTTAAAAAGCTTACCGCGTCATATCCTATCGGAAATCCATATTGGTTAGCTGTTGTGGTATCAGGTGTGGTGGTAATTGTTGTAGGATTGGCGTAGCTGGCCCCGATATACTTCAACCTGGGATCACTTGTACTTTTTAACTGGGTAACAAAGGGCTCAGCTAAATAGTAAAAATAGGGACTGATGTTCCGTTGCAGGTTAGAAAAAGTGTTGGGAACTGTGCCATTATATTGTTTAACAACAACATTATCGCTGTTTGAAAGAATGACACCACCGGCAAATGCTTCCTGCGCAATACTTGCAGCTTTGACGGGGTCAAGTTTTGAGTAGCGCATACCCAGGCGCAGCATTAAAGAGTAACCGATTTTTTTCCAATGGGCTACCTGTGCAGTTATCATCGCAGGAGTAATGGTTGCAGCTGTACCACCAAAAAATAAATCACTGGCTACATATTCATTTGAAGCAGACAAATCAGCCGTAGCCGTTTTAAGCTCCGTGTAAAGGTCGGCATAGATATCGGCCATTTTATCATACTTTGGCGAGATTAAATTTTCAAGGTATGCTTTTCCTGCTTCGCTGTAAGGCACATCTCCGTATGTGTCAACAAGGGTCATAAACGCAAACGCTTTCCATATCCGTGCCATGTCATAAAGGTTTTTGGAAGTCGGATTGTTTTTAACCATACTGATGATTTGTATCAAGGGTTTAACTACATTAGGATAAACACCATTCCAACGATCGTTGCTATAACCATCTATATCCAGGTTAAATTGAAACCCTGCTGTAGCGCCTGTGTTATAAGCATTCACATATTGTTGTACTATGGTTTGTTCTCCATCCCAACTCCCGGTATTGACGCCGGCAGCAGTACTATTCATATTCCGCTCAGCTCCGGTAAATAACAATCCCGGGTCAACTGCTGTAATGGCATAAGGGTCCTTGTTTTTTTCTTCAAACCCCTTTGTGCAACTCACCAGGCAAAGCGCTGCTGCGACCGGGATTATAAGACAGCTAATTTTTTTCATATAAATAATTTTAGAATTTTACATTTAAGTTAAGTCCAAAAGTGCGGGTAGTCGGTTCCGTATGTTGTTCGTATCCCAGGCGGCTGTCGCTTGATGATGCGAAAGCTTCCGGATCAACAGTAGGTATGTGTTTCATCAGTAAAGCAGCATTCCTGCAATAAGCAGATACCGTTAGCCCTTTAACAAACGTTACTTTATTACTCATAAAACGGGTAAGGTCATAAGTAAGTGTGATATTTCTTAACTTGATAAAGTCGCTGCTGAAAACAAACGGATCTCCTATATTTTGAGAACGATATTGAGCATAAAATGTTTGCGGGGCAACTGATATTGTATTCTGACTTCCATTAGGCAGCACACCATCGAAAACAACCCCGCCGCGACCTGCTAAAGAATTCTTACCTATACCTGATCTTAAACCATTTAATGCCGTTGACGAAAACACTTTGCCACCAAATTTACCATCAACATGGATCAGTAAGCTCAGGTTCTTATATTGAAAAGTGTTGGTAATACCACCGATTTCTTTGTAGTTTGCACTACCATAATTTACGAAATCTACTGAATGCTGAAGTCCTCCTGAACTATTTAACATTACCTGTCCCTTATCATTACGCAGATACGTGTAGTCAACCAACTGGTTCATCTCCTTGCCAACATCGTACGTTAAATAACCTATGAACTCGTTTCCTGTGCCATTAAAAAAAGTTACTATCTGGCGGGTTTGCCCCGGATTTAATGCTAATACTTTTGACGTATTATAAGATCCGTTTAACGATACATTCCAGGTAAAATTTTTCATTCTAACGGGTGTTCCTTCAATCAAAACTTCCACACCTGTGTTTTTCAACTTTGCGATGTTGACATTCTCGCCGGTATAACCGGATGCGGCTGATAAATTAATGGGCAAAATCTGATCATTGGTCCTCTTATCGTAAACGGAGATATCGAAATTTAAACGGTTCTTTAAGGTCCTTAATTCAAGGCCTATTTCTTTTTCGCTAACGCTGTAAGGTATTATGTATGGATTGGGATTGCTTCCATTACCAGCAATGTTTGCGACTGAATAGCCGCCGAAAAGCTGTGACTCGATTGAGTAGGTAAGCTGGCTGCTATAGGGATCAACACCATTTGCATTACCCACTTTTGCATAACTCATTCTTAATTTACCATAATTCATCCATTTCACTTCGGGCAGCAATTCAGAAAAAATGAAACTGGCGCTTGCAGATGGATAGTTGAAAGAATTTTTCGGATTAGCAACTATTGAACTTGGTGGCGTAAGCACAGAAAAATAGTCGCTGCGATCAGTGATATTCAGGTAAAGGAAATTTTTATAGCTGAAATCCGCAAAAGCATATATTGAGTTTACCTGCGATCTTCTAACGGTGTAGTTCTGCGTTTTGGTAATACCGTTTGGTATGCTATAAATGTCTCTCACTACAAAGTCTGTCACACTTTGGCTGGAAAAGTTATTGTCAACTGTGTACATATTGCCACCTGCGCTCACGTCTATTGTAAAATTGCCAATTTTGTGGGTAGCTCCTAACAGAAAGTCGCTGTTGAATTGTTTGTTGAAACCCGTGGAAACACCGTAAGTACCTGCCCAGCCACCGGTGGCACTATTGATTGGTGCGTTAGGTGCATAATTACTTGGATTATTAGCTTCATTGTTATTGTACCCGAGGTCTGCATTTACACGCCCCTGCAGATACAGCCATTTAGTGAAATCATATTTAAGGGAAACTGTACCTAAGAAACGATCCCTTTTTGTTTTATCGAACATTCGCCCAATAAGATAATACGGGTTAGTCAAAAGGTTATTAAAGGGATTGGTTGATAATATGGAGCCGTCAGCATTTTGAATACTCGTTTTCAACGTCGAAATTGCAACCGTTAATGGAATACGGTTAAGGAAGCTGGAAAAGCCGATACCCTGGGCACCAACCAGTGGAGGATTATTATTTTCCTCGTGGGTATAGTTAATATTCGTCTGAAGCGTTAGCCTGTTAGTAACCTTGCTGTTGAGTCCTAAATTAAATATCTTTTTATGGTAAGTATTACCAGGGGAAACACCCTTAACATCCTGGTTTGAAAATGAAACACGATAGCTTGTTGAAGCGTTACCGCCGGAAAGCGCTATCGTATTTGTATAGGAAGTTCCGGTATTGTAAAATTCCTTCATGCGGTTTTTATCAGGAAGATAAGGTCTTTGAACGCCATCATACTGATAAGTAAGTGCGCCGTCATATTTTTCGCCCCATGCCAGGTTACCAAATGATTGCGCCTGGGCTTGCGAGGAAGGACGGACACCATTAGAGCCGGTGCCGTATTCAGTTTGGTAGTCGGTAAAATCCAATATTTTATCAGCAGCAAAGCTGGAGCTGATTTCCACACCAAATTTGGAATTTTTAGCGCCGCTTTTGGTGGTGATTATTATGGCACCATTAGAAGCCCTTGAACCGTAAAGCGCAGCGGCTGTTGCACCCTTCAGCACGGTTATTGACTCGATATCATCCTGGTTGATATTTGACAGGTTGTCCCCCTGATCTGTAGCAGGACCGCCACCCTCGGCACTGCGTGCACCCTGATCCATTGGCAGGCCGTTAATAACAATTAAAGGAGAATTGGTTTGACCATTAAAACCCGACTGCCCGCGCAAACGAATCCGGTTACTTGCATTTGCACCCGCGGTAGGCGGAGCAATTTCCAAACCAGCTACTTTACCCTCCAAAGATTTCATCACATTGGTAGTTCGGTTCCGGGTGATTTCTTCAACTTTAACAGTTGACGCTGCGTAACCCAGTCTTCTTGCTTCTTTTTTTATACCCAAAGCAGTTACCACAACTTCCTCCAACTGTTTTGTCTGGATTTGCAATACCACGTTTATTACTGTACGGGCACCAATCGTTTCGGTTTTCGTATCGTACCCTACATGCTGAAACACCAATACTGATTTGTCTCCGGTTATTGTAATACTATAGTTACCGTCCTTATTGGTAAGTACAACTGTTGAAGTGCCCTCCTCTGAAATGCTTACACCAGCCAGTACTTCACCTTTATTATTTGTTACTTTACCTGTTACAGTTTTAGCAACAACATTGCTGTTTGTTATCGTTTTTTTCTTTGCTGCGCTTGCGGTTAAAGCAAAAAAAAGTAGTACAACAATACCTAAAACACTATGAATATATGATGCTGTTCCGTTTATTTTTTTCATAATTTTAGTTTGATAAATATTTAAGATTTAAAGACCTGCCTGTATCAGGCAGAAAATTTGGCGGAGGCTTTTTTTCAAGTGCGCAGGTATGCGCATACAGGGGAGTGTGCTTTTTTTTCATATCAATCGTTTTGGTTTAAAAACTACTTATTATAAATCACAGCTGATAATACCGGGACTAGCACGTTTCAGTTAACCAGCGCCGGTTCAGCAAAAAAGCGCTTTCATTTTTCTTGTAGAATAGACAGTACCGAAGCCAGTTTAGAATAATTTAGCAAATAATGTAAAAAATTGAACATAAGCTACCATTAAAGACCTTTGGCGAATTTTGTACAAAAAGCTACAATGGCAATTAGCGATGAATGGCAAATAATATTCTATTCGGAATATACACTGTTACTGATTGTATTTATATCAATACCTGCTGGCCTGCAATGGCACTATTCGTTTTTCTGTTCTATGTATTCTAATGCCTGCTTGCTCAATATATCATGTCCGCCGTCAAAAATTGTAAGCATTACATTTTTTGATGACTTCTGATAATAGATAATCTTACCGTCAATTTTTCTTGTGGTATCCGATACCGGGAATGTCTGCGTATCCAGCATTTCTTTTTCATCTGCTTTACTTACATATTTTGAAATATTTTTTTCCTTGTAATCATGAATAATTTTATTATAAAAACTTATAGATTGTGAAATAGGAACAACACCATTGTAGTGTCCGTCATGAATACCGGCGAATATCTGCAACGTACTTTTTTTTCTTTTTTTAACTGGTGTTGTCCAAACAAGCGGAGACCGTTCGTTGGCTTTTACCGAATCAAAGTTGTTGCCTGCCCCGATACAGCTAATGATCTCCCTTGCATATTTATTTTTTCTTTCAACAGATTGTGCATACCAGGCCACCAGGTCGGAAATAGAAGCCCACGCAGAAAAGGCTTTGATAGTATGACGGGATTTCATGTACATAGACAAGGTTGCATATCCACCTCCGCTATATCCAACTACGTAAATTTGTTTTTTATCGACATTCATATTTTTTAATGCCCAGTCAATACATTCGTCTATATCGGAAATTACAAATTCACTGCAGCAAGCTTTTGGATGGTTGTTTACACCACGAAAATTTGGAAATACATAATTGTAGTTTTTATCTTTTGCGATAAGATCAAGATCAATTGTTTTAAGAGAATCGGCGGGATAACTCCAGGAATGAAGTTGTACAATTAAAGGTTTAGGGTTTTTAGCTGTGGTTTTATAATAATAAAAAACCTGGGTGTATCCATCCAGCGTGGATTGAATGCTGTCTTTCTTCAAAAAAGTCTCATGATTATTCTGATTAATGATTTGTCCTGTAGATAAATAACTTACTATGCAAAATAAAGATGTCAGAAAGAGTTTCATAAATAATAATTTACCAGATAATTTTAAAATAAAAACAATCACATGTTAGAAAACGTGCTATACTTTATTTAAAAAGCACCTGTGCAAAATTGTATAAGTTGTTTCTCCACACCGGCCATGAGTGCCCGCCGGGATATTCACTGTAGGTGTATTTAATTTTCATTTCATCAAGTTTTCCAAGCATGATCTGTCCGTTCTTCCAGGCAATATCTTCTTTTCCCCCTTCAGAAATCCATAATGATTTTAAATTATTGTTTACGGTAGCAGTGCTCTCTTTCAGCAAAGCATATTGTTTATCGCTGATGCTGTTCATCATAGGCACTATCCAGCCGGAGCTAAATACGCCGAGGTATGCAAACTTATCAGTATTATTAAAGCCGGTGTAAAGTGTATGCATACCACCCAGCGATAACCCGGCCATAGCCCGGCTATTCGCCTCCGTTAGTGTACGATAATTTTTTTCAACAAACGGGATGATGGATTCTTTCATCTCTCTTTCAAATAATTTCAGCGAATTTTCGATGCCGCCGGCATTGAAACCGCCTGCGCCAATATTTGCATCAGGCATTACTATTAACATAGGTTTTGCTTTGCCTGCAGCGATAAGATTATCCAGGATCAAATCTGTTTTTCCCTGTGTTGCCCAACCTGTTTCATCTTCACCTCCACCATGTAAAATGTATAACACAGGATAATTTACATTGACAGCAGAGTCGTAAGTCGGTGGAGTGTAGATATAAAACTGTCTCCACGAGTTGGTAACTTTTGAAAAATATTTTTTAATGCGGATATCACCATGAGGAACGTTCCGCAGCGCATAATAAGCACCACCGTTGAAAGGAATTTCGATACCGCTTGCCATTCTTCCCATTCCATAAAAAGATTCACTTGCAGGATCCGCTACAGCCACTCCGTCTATTAACAAAGAATAATAATGAAATCCTTCACTAACAGAATCAGTAGTTATTTTCCAAAAACCATCGTTATCTTTTACCAGGTCGTATTTTTTACCCAGGTCAATTTGTACTTTTTTTGCATCAGGAGCTTTGATGTTAAAGATCACCCGGTTGTCGGTAGTGATTTGCGGATAAGCAGCATTGCGGATATTAGATGCAGCGGGCGCACCGGCAACCGGGTATTTTGAAAATGCGGAAGTGTCAACTGGTTTAAAAATTAATTGGGAGAACATGAACAAGCCATTCCTCCATACTTTAAAATCATGTACGCCAGGTTCAATAAAATAAATATGTGGCACATTATTCACTATTAAATAATCGTGCAGCCTTTTACTAAAAGAGATCAATCCGTCACTGGCGCCACAAGACATCCACAATAATTTTATTTTTTCTTTTGCTGCATTGATATCGGGTACCAGTTCCTGTGGTGTTTTTGTGTTGGGTGCAGAAGACAATCCACCAATCCATGCAAACTTATCCAGGTTGCCTAAACCAAAATTCAATGACTGTCCGCCACCCATTGAAAGGCCGGCAATTGCACGGTGTTCCCTGTCTGCAAGTACAGGATATTTTTTTTCAATAAAAGGAATAAGGTCGTTCAGTAAATCTTTTTCAAAAGTTGCAAAGGCCTGTACTTTATCGGGGGCCATAATATTACCAGTTGCCCTGTCATCTTTCATTGCTCTGCCATTGGGCAACACCACAATCATGGGTTCAATTTTACCATCCGCATATAAGTTATCTAATATCACTTGAGGATGTCCGCCATTCAGCCATTCTTTTTCATCACCACCAATACCATGCAGTAAATACAATACCGGGTATTTTTTGTTTTTAGAAAAACCAGGCGGTGTATAGATCAATGACCTTCGGTTGGTACCAACAGTTTTTGAAGCATAAGTTATAGTATCAATAACGCCGTGGGCAATACCATTACGCACGGTATCAAAACCCATAGCAGCTGGTTTTACCTGGGCAGTTGCCATAAATGTAATGCCGGTTATCAACGCCAATAAAAAAACTGATCTTTTCATATTTGCTTTTTGAGTTAATGTTTAATTGTGATGATGAGGTGTTATTAATTGATATTTTCCACTCAGGTGCATCAGGCTGAACAGGTATAGTAGTCCATCGTAATACGGATCAAAATAACCATCTTCATAAGGTTGCAATTTTGCATTCCATAAAGCATGAACAAAATCATAGTTGCTTTTATTGATCATTGTAGTAGCGGCCACCGTGGATACAAGCCCAAGAGAATGCCTCAGTTTTTTAAAACCTCCGGCCTGTAAAATAGAATCTGGTGCAGTACCATCCATGTTAAACTGGTCTTCGAATGTGTTGATGCCTTTTGAACGAAAGAATTGCTGAATGCGTTTTGCATAGTTAAGTTGCCATGCTGCATCTTTTCCAAACCATGCATAATCCATGGCAATATTCATAGGTACTCTCCATGAATCATATCGAAAAGCAACAGGTATCCACCTGGTGTTATGAGGAGCACCACTGAATTCACTGTAGTCAGGATTCAAACCTGTTACGGGATTACAAGCCCGGTGCAAATACGCTCTTGAAGTATCTGCACAGGCTTTATAAAATTGCTCATGACCATCTTTTGCATACATGGCCCAAACTTCCATAAATGCGGGAAGATGATAAGAGGGGTCCGTCCATTCGTAACCGTTACCTTCCGGAACAAAGCTGATTTGTTTATGTTCTGTATTGATGACATGGAATATTTTTCCCGTGCCATCTTTCTTCCACATAGCATCTAAAATTTTCCTGGCTTCACCATAATAATCAATGCCTGTGTTGTTACCCCATCTGTTAGCCGCAAAAAGTAATCCTGTAACAAAGTACAATTCGCCATCAGATGCCGAACCTTCGGAGTTTTTTTTCATTGTTGCAGGATTGATGCTCCATGCAAAATATCCTTCTCTTGGTCCATCCTGGTGTTGCGTGTATTTTTTTGTCCATCTCCAGATACGATCAAAAACAGTTTTTTTATCCAATTGAACTGCTACCATCATTCCATAAGAAAGGCCTTCTGTTCTTGCATCATGATTTTTTACATCAGATACATAAGCCATAGAATCACCTACCTGGAAATAAATAGGATTGGGCCCTTCAAATAGATCATAGTATGCTTTGTTCACTTTCTTATCAATATCAGTTTTGCTGTACCCTGCTTCTAAAAATATATTGCGGTATTTGCCCTGCTGAAATACAACAGTGTTTTTAGCCGTACTATTTTTCTTTTGAGCAAAAACCATTGCCGGACACGTAAAATAAAATATGGTGATTACAAGTACACACCAATACAAATTATCTGAAGGCCTGTTTTGAAAATGCTTTTTCATTCGTTGCAATAATGGCAGTAAATTATTTTGATATGATATCAATTTTTAAATAAAAGCGGCGCCAGCTCATGTAAACTCCTGCGCCAGGTAAGAAATTCGTGTGCTGTATTTTCCGAAACATACGATACTGCATTTATACCAGCTTCCTTTAATGCCGTTGCCGCATTCTTAACTCCATCAGGCCTTTCTTTACTGCCGCAGCTAAGAAAAATAAGTTTAACCTTCGACTTATCTTTAATTTCTGCCGGCGTATAAGTGCCTCCGCTAAGCAATGCATAATATGAAAACACATCGGGTTTGTTGAGTGTGATGGTGTGTGTTTCCATACCACCCATTGAAAGCCCGGCCATAGCACGATGCGAAGGTTTGGCAATGGTTCGGAAGTTGGCATCCACGTAAGGAATCAATTCATTTACCAAAACAACTTGAAAAGCTTCAGCAACTGCGCTCATGGGGTTAGAGACAACAGGGGCTCCGGCCGGTGCGTTTCCTGTTGGTGCGCCTGGTCCGGGTCCACGGCCAGCACCGAACCGTATACTATTGGTCATTCCATACGTCATTACAATAATGAATGGCTCGATCTTGCCTTCAGCAATCAAATTGTCCATAATTAAATTGGCGTGCCCCTGGTTGCTCCATGCAGTTTCATCCTCTCCCCATCCGTGCTGCAGGTATAAAACGGGATAACGCTTTTTTGAATTTGTGCCATACCCCGGTGGCGTGTACACGAAAGCCCTGCGTGAGGTATTGGTGCTTGGTGAAGAGAAGAGCACTTGTTGTACCATTCCATGCGGAACATCTTTTAGTGCATAAAAATCCTGGTCGTGAGCTGGTATTTCAATGCCACTTTCCCAGCGGGTGGAACCATAATAATTCAAAGCACCAGGGTCGTTAAATTTTCCTCCGTCAATTCTTATATTATAATAGTGAAAGCCTTCATCCATCGGGCCTTCAGTAGTGCCCATCCAACTGGTATCGGGCATTTGCTTTAATTTAGTACCGCCTCTTCCACCCAGGCCCAAACTTACTCTTACACTATCAGCAGAAGGAGCAATTACTTTGAAACGCACATATCCCTGCGAATTTACTTGTGGGTATTCCTGCCCCGGCTGATTTAATGATGAAGGTTTAAAATCTTCTATTATTGCAGGCGGAGTTGTTTGTGCAAAGCTGGTGCTGATGCCAAAACTTATTGCAAGAACAACCGTTAAAAATTTGATATCCATTCTTTTTATTTTTAAGTTTATTTTTAAAATGGTGAATGACGATAAAACAGATCGTTATGATCTGTACGCAATTGGTTACTGTTCTATTTATTATTTAAATAATCAACTCCCCTTTTTTTAAAGGGAGTTGATTATCAATATTTATATTTTTGAACAGGTATTTAACAAAAAAAAATCCTGCATTGCAATACTTTTTTATTTGTCAATCGCCACCGTGACCAAATCTCTCCACTCCTTTTACATTCATTTTTACTGATGTTATCCTGTCTGGAGGGCCTGTCATAAATAACAATTTGTTGTCTTTGCCCGCAAAAACATTATTGGTACCACCCCCTGGTGAAATGGTCATAATTTTTACACCGTTAGGATCATAGGCATTAACTCCCACTCCGCCACTTACATAGATGTCGCCTTTTTCATCCATTGACATACCATCGCAAAAATTTAAATTATCAACCAATGTTTGCATGTTAGATAATGTTCCGTTTGCATTTATAGTAAAAGATCTGATCTTACCTGTGCCATCATAGGTCCAGTTGTTTACAAATAATTTTTTACCATCGGGAGTTCCGGTGACACCGTTAGGCCATGTGTCAGCATTCCAACCTGCCATAGTGGTTACTCTTACTAAAGTGTGACTACCCGGTGCCAGGTAATATACATGTCCGCCTTTACCAGTTGCGGCTTGTTCAGAGTGAGTAGGTTCCCAGGGTTGTTTACGTGGATCAGTTGCATCCCAGTAATCCCTTGGAAATATAGGATCAGTAATATAAATGCCTCCTGTAACGGGATTGATCCAAACATCATTAGGGCCATTCAACAATTTTCCCTGGTAATTATTAACCAATACTTCATGGGTACCGTTAGGATGAATTTTCCATAACTCTCCATGCATATCTGCACAAGCAATGAGGTCGCCGTTTTTGTCAAATGCCATTCCGTTAGCTCGTCCTGTACCAGTTAAAAATGTAGTTACTGCGCCTGTGCTGGCATCCCACCTGAAAATTTTATCGTTAGGCTGATCTGTAAAAAATACATTTCCAGATTTGTCTACTGCAGGCCCTTCAGTAAAACCAAAACCTTTTTTAATAGTGTCTAATATGCCGTGCTGGCTTGCTGATATAAGACAGGTAGGATCATAGAAAGTACTTCCGGGAACAGGATTACATTCGCATTCGGATAATTTAACTTGCCCATTTTGTTGTGCAAGGCTTTCCTCAGTCTTTGTTTGCTGTTCCATGCTTTTTTGGCACGAAGAAAATCCGAGGAAGATAATGACTGAGAGAACAAAGAGTTTTTTCATTACAAGCAATTTTTAAGGTTATAAAATAGTTAAGTAACATTGAAATGCTTTTTATAAAAGCAATTACAATCGTACAAGATACTCAGCACCAATGTTAAAAACTACCAATAAACTATTGTGATGAATTTTACACAACCATCCGGGATGTCAACAATTAATCAGTGATAAACCAGAGTATGCAGCCTGTATTTTTTACCCGTTATTTGAAAAGATTTTTTACAAGGGGGAGATAATTCTATTAAGCGGATAATAAAAAGAAAGCTGTAAAATTAGCAAGCCCCCGCTATGGTAACGGCAGAAGATGCTAGAACAGTGATCACTAAATGATTTAAGCATTTTTGTATATTACTTTTTTACGCACATAAATTCATTTGCTATTTCATTTGTAATGATGAGTTTCGTATAATAAGTTCAGATTGCAGGATTATTGTTTTTACTACAGCGTCTGCATTCTTACCTTTTATATTATTAAGAACATTAGAGGCTGCCTCTTTCCCGATATTGTAACCTGAATAGTTGATAGTAGTAAGGTTGGGTACAATTACTTTGCTGACAGGATCATTATTAAATCCGGCAAAAGCAATTTCACCAGGTATGATAATACCATTTTCCTTCAAACGCAGCATGCAATGTACAGCAGCAGTGTCATTAGCAGCAAACACCGCATCAGGTCTTTCAGATTTTTCCAGGCCTAAAATGTATTCTGCAGCTGCAATACCAGCATCTTCGGTAAGATCACATTCGAATAGAAGACCTGGATCAAATGAGATGTTATACTCATGCAAAGCATCCTTATATCCTTCTAAACGCCTGGCATACACATCTCTTATCATGTTGCCTCCCAGGTGCATTATTCGTTTACATCCTTGTTCTAACAAATGCGATGTTATGCTATATGAGGCCTTGTAATTATCTATTACTACCGACATGTTTTCATCTGTGGCAAAAACACGGTCAAAGAAGACAACCGGAATTTTTTTTGAAAAAAAAGGTTGCAGATGAAAAATATTTTTAGTGTCATAAGCAAGAGAAATCAGTAACCCATCTACACGGTTGTTATACATCATACGTACATTCTCTTTTTCTTTTTCAAAACTTTCAAGAGACTGTGCAATAATTAACTTATAGTTTTCCTTGCTGGCAACAATTTCCATTCCTGCAATAGCAGACGACATAAAATAACTATTCAATTTTGGTATTATAACGCCTATAGTTTGGGTTTTCATATTACGAAGATTGATCGCAAAATTATTAGGACGATACCCCATCTCCGCAGCCTTTGCTGCAATACGTTCTGTTGTTTGATTACTAACACTGCTAATTTTATTCAGCCCCCTGCTTATGGTAGCGGGTGAAAGATTTAGTGCTTTAGCTAAATCATAAATTGTAATTTCTTTTGGCATTAATAGTGAAAATCAAATTTATCAACGTTATTAAATATTGGCTGCTATCGTTTATTCAGCTTGTTACTCTAATGATTTGTATTTGAAATTTCTAAATCGAACACTCCCTTCTCCAATAGAGCAAAGCCCGATACGTACTCCTAAAAACCCGCCAAAAGCATTATGGTTAAAACTTGAAATTTCCAATGAACTTTCAATTTTATTCCAGTTCTTTCCATCTGTGCTGTAATACATATCAACCGTGTTGTTGATATTTTTCAGGCGAAGGAAAACATGATTTTTTATTACATTCTTCTCCGTTTGAAACTGCCAGCCATGAATACTGGCTAAAATATTCACACTATCTGCAAGGATGCCTGAATGTGCTACATTATTGTAAAAGAGTACTAATCCCCCTGTTGCATTTCCTTCTGTAAATAATTCCACTTCGGCTGTATAGGAATGGCTGGACGGAATACATAATAAAGGTGAACAATTAGCAATAGCATTTCCTTTGGCAGCAATAATTATACTATTACCAGGTAGGTGGAATCTGCTGCTGTCGTACTCTCCATAGAATTTCCATTGAGGTTTTAATGCATCTTCTTTAAAATCATCACTAAGTGAAAAGCTTGTTGATGAAGGTTTAAAACCGGGGATTTTAATTGCCTGCTCGTCCTTTATGCCGTCAGGTATTTTATACCAGCCATCTTTTGTCCATTCTATTGGTAGTAGTAAAGTTTGCCGACCCATATTGTAAAATCCTTTTTCATAAGCATGAAATATCATCCACCATTTTCCATTTGCATCTTCTAAAATAGTTCCATGGCCTTTCGACCACCATTTTTCTGCACTGCTCTTTGTTCTGATGACAGGATTGAAAGGAGAATTTTCCCAGGGGCCGAAAGGAGATTTTGAACGGGCAGAGATTACCATGTGACTTGTAGGGGGGCCTGCTGTACCCCCTTCAGCAACCGTCAGGTAATAGTAATCACCTCTTTTAGTAAGCTTAGGCCCTTCCAAACAAAAGCATTCAATCGACCAATCCCGGGGTATTGGCCAGCCATTATACACCTGTTTCATTTCACCCACAACAGAAAGCCCGTCATCAGATAAAGGAACATAACTGCCATTGGTGAAATATAAAAAGCGTTTTCCCTCCTGGTCAACCACATGACCCGGATCTATATTACTGATGTGCAAATCGACAGGATCACTCCATTGCCCATTTATTGAATCTGCCGTTACAACATAAATTTCATTATTTGCCGGAAAATAAATGCAGAATTTGTTTTTGCATTTCACTAAATCCGGTGCATAAACCGAACCGACATATTTATGCAACGCATTTGTTACCGGGGTCCAGTTTATCAGATCTTTTGAATGCCAGATCAACAAACCCGGGTAATATTCAAATGATGAATGAACCATGTAATAATCATTGCCATCCCGTAATATGCTCGGGTCTGGGTAATCCCCTGCAAATATGGGGTTAGTGTAAAAAAGTTTTCCTTTTGCATCAGAAGTAGCTTGGTATTGTGCTGTTGTGAAAATTGTTGTTAATAACAGTAATCCAGACACGATAAAATGCTTCATACGAGTTAGTATTTATATTCCTGTTCTTTTAGTTTTATTTCGTGCTATGAGTAACTTTAGAAATTTATGCCGATTGTTGATAATCATTTTGTCTGTATTCCAAGATACAGTTTAATGTTTAAAAAACCTGCAGGCAATTCAGCTTTGCTGAACACCCACAGGTTTAAACGACTGCTTATATACTGCTATCAGAGATCGTTGAATTCCATTTTAAATTTTTACCAATAAACATATGACTGTCCACTTTTTTTTAATCAATAGCGTTAATGTGTATTGTAATACTGCAGCGTTGTGTAGTTGTAGATGTACCAATTATCAGCATCTTTTTTAGCAATAAGTTGCATTGTACTGTCAGTAAGTGTTTTGATTGTCATTTTTGCATTCCAGTTGGCAACGTTACCTCCTTGTGCTTTATCGTGCAAAACCTGGGCACCAAAAGTTGCCAATTCATTAGTAGCTGTATACAACATAAATTTACCTGTGCCTGACAAATCGGGGAACATTAAATTATTCGAGCTAAAATGTGCATCACCAATCAAATCAAAAGTCATGGTACCATAATTGCC
>Ga0068859_100002021_pt1 | contig 20707 bp, 41 predicted proteins | sample KBSSwiS22_FD_66585 | JGI IMG/M metagenome (GOLD analysis project Ga0068859, IMG submission 66585) | Switchgrass rhizosphere microbial communities from Kellogg Biological Station, Michigan, USA - KBS Switchgrass S2-2 | ecosystem: Host-associated > Plants > Roots > Rhizosphere > Soil ...
CCGCCGAGATCCCGAACTGGGAGGCGCGCCGCGATCGCATGATGGAGCTGTTTTACAGCGGTGGCGGTGGCGGCTACTACTTCAACGCCGACCGCTACAAGCGGTTCGTCCGCCGCGTGGCGAAGTTCCTGGCGTTCGTCGACTCGTGCCACGAGCACAAGCCGGAGTGCCCGGAGTGCAAGCGCCGCGACAAGGTCGAGCGCACCGACCCGGTCGACCTGACGTCCGAGACCGCCGGCTGCCGCTGGGGCTGCGACCGCTGCAACCTCGCCTTCGGTCGGGAGGATGACTGAGATGGGCGAAAGCGAGCGCACCAAAGGCGAGCGCACCCGAATCGCCCACATGATCGCGAACATCCGCGGACTACTCGACGGGCTCGAGGCCACGATCGCGATGCCGGCGGTCCCCGTGTCCGAGAGCGCACACGCCGTCGCTGACGCCGCCGGCCGGCTGGTCAACCACGCGGGCCGCCTCGATGCGTTTCAGCTGGCCGAGGTCGACGCGCGCCGCGCGAGCCTGGACCTGTTCATCTCGACACGTCAGGGCGCCACGGCCGCGCAGCCCGGGCCAACCGCTGTAGTCGTCACCGCCACCGGCTGCGACCGCCGACACTCCCTGGGATTCTGTCACGATCCGAACTGCTATCACCGGCCGAGCTCACGGAGCACACCCGCCGAATCCTCAGACTGTCCGGCTGGCGGCATGCACGACCCCGAGGCGCCGACCTACGCGCCCGCACGCTGTCGCAAGTGCCACCGGGCCCTCTGATGCCCGACCACACGCAGACCAACCGCTGCGCGTGCGGCGCTCGAGTAACCCACCGGCTGGTCCGCCTCGACTGGGGCGGCACGTTCTGGGTGTCCGACAACCACGACACGCCGACCGGCAAGCCGTGCATCGTTCACCGCGACCTCAAGCCGGACAACATGCGAAGGAAGCCGAACTGATGGGCAAGCGCCTCTCTGCCAACGATATCGACACGCTGCTGCGCGCCGACGATCTCAAGCGCCGGTTCGACGCGGGAATCTTCCCCTCGAACGGTGGCCAGGCCCGTCACTTCGCCCGACTCGAACGGCTGGGGTATCTGGTGTACGTCGGAACCGGACGGGACATCGATCGCGAGGTCGACCGGGACGTGCAGATCTACAAGCTCACGGACGCCGGTCGCGCTGTGCTCGCGGACCCGATCGCGAAAGCGCTGCGCTGATGGGGTTCCGTTCATACGATGACGTGCGTCCGATTTCCCAGGCGTATCCCGAGCTGGTGCACAAGCCCGAACATGGGAAGCGACCGCCGATCGCTGTGGGTAATTGGGTGGTTTGTTATCCGCCTGGTGAGTGTTTGAGCTCAAAACTGAGTCTTCATCTAGTGTTAGACGGGCCAACGTACGCGAAAGATGCGGGGCATTGTGTGGACGAGTTGTGGACATGCGACGACGGCAAGGCGCGATCGCGGTTCCATCTCACGCCGATCGACCTGCATGCGCTGACGCTCGAGGCCGATGCAGCTGCGTCGTGCGTGCTCGCCGGCATGAAGCTCGACAGGCATGAGCTCGACTTCCTCGCGGTGCGGATCGGTCGCGCGGCTGAGCTCGTGCGCGGTCACCGATTCATGGGTCCGCTACCGATCGACGCGAGCGAGCGCGCACGGCCGCATGTGCCGCTACTCGTGTCCGTGCTGCGTGCCAGCGATCGGCTGCTCGATGCGATCGCGACGCGTCAGCACTTCACGCACTCGGCGCTTCCCATCCTGATCGCAAACCTGCATATGGCTGGTGCGCTCGCGCGGGCTGAGCTCGCGGGCGTCGTGCGGTTGCTTCTGCTGCTCGGCAAGGAGAACAAGGGCGATGAATCTCAAGGGTAAGAGGATCGAGGTTATGCGGCCGGTGCGGAACGGCACTGTGCGGACGGTGTACGAGATCGCGGCGTGGTCGATGGTGCCGGCGCTGAATTCGTTCGCGCTGCTCGTGGTCGACGTCGAGACGGGCGAGATCGATCAGCTCAGCGTTGGCGAGGCGCCGATCAAGATCGTTCCTGGACCGGAGCCGGCCCCGCGCGCGGTGGCGAACAACGCGCAGTGCGAAGCGCTGTCATCCGTTACCGGGCAGCGGTGTCAGCTGAGCAGCGGCCACGACGCGTGGCATCCGACTCGCTATCACATGTTCCCAGACGCATACGAAACGAAGCCGACCAGCATCGAGTGGATCGAGCACAAGATCAGCCCGTCCGACGTCAACGAGCTGCGCAAGCGCGGCGTGCACGTGGTCGAGGACAGCGACGTGATGCAGGCGCCGACGCCGGATCTCTCTGGCGCACTCGCACACACCGCGGCCGAGCGAGACACCGCGCTCGCGCGCGTCGCCGAGCTCGAACGCTCGCGCGCTGCCATCCAGGCCGATGCGAACAAGGCGCTCGAGGCCAAGCGCGAGGCGGTGGCGCAGTACGAGCGGATCGCGGCTGAGGCCGATCGGAAGCTCGCCGAGCTGCGCCGCAAGATCGCGACTCTTACCCAGGTGCCGACCTTCATGCCGAGCCTGACCGAAGGCACCGAGGAGCGAGACGGCCGCCTGTTCTACACGCAAGGCGGCGACGAGGTGCAGACGTACATCGATGGTGCCGCCTACAAAGAATGGGCGCAGCGACTAGTCGCCGAGCGCAACGAGGCGCGCCGCTGCTGTCTCGAGCTCCAAAACCGGATCGAGGCGTTCACCGCCGGGACGATCGTCGGCGTTGCCGGCAACGGGGATCGCCTCACCTCGTAGTAGACTGATGCCGTAGGCACGCCCTCACCGGTCCGCGCGAACAACCTACGGGCGACAGACTACGGCACTTGACAATTACGCGGCGGCGCCCGCATAACGGTGCGCATGGACGCGAAGCTGAATGTGGTGAAGGACAACGATCTGCGCCGCGCCGAGCTCGACCGCTCGGAGGAGCTGCTGGCCGAGCTCAAGCGCGTGAAGCGCGACTCGGCGGTCAACGACTGGCTGACGGCGATCGTGGTGATCGGCGGCTTCGTGCTGCCGCTCGCGATCGTGCTCTGGCGGTGGGCGCTGTCATGACGCCAGAGCAAGCGATGGCGATGGCGCCGGACGAGGCGATCGAGCTGTTCGACCCGATGAACATCGACCACGCGAAGAAACTCGCCGCGGCGCTGTGGGCCGTCGAGGTGTCGGTCGTGTCGGAGACGGTCACATCGCTCTACCGCGTGCCGGTGAAGGCCGCGCACGGCAACGCCGCCGGTATCATCGAGCTCGCCGCGCCGCCCGGCTACGCGCAGCAGGTGCGCAACCTCGGCACGCTGCGCAACGCCGACGGCCTCGAGTTCGAGATCGACAAGACCACCGAGCCGGTCGAGGTCGAGCGCGTACAGATCCAGTGGGTCGCGAAGTTCGGCGAGCACCGCTACGGCGAGGCGATCCTGATCCCGCGCGTCCAAGAGACCGACGGCATGCGGGCGCTGAGCTTCAACATGGTGCGGACGATGCTGGCGCTCGTCGTCAACGGAACGATCGGCCCGGCGCAGGTCGACCACGGGGCCACGAACTAGGTGATCTGGCCGTACGACAGGCGGCCGGTGCGAGTGAAGGCGACGCGAGCGCTGCGCCGCACGATGCGGAAGTACAAGCGCGGCAACCGCCGACACAGCTGGCCGCGCGGTCACGTGGGGCCGTCGTCGTGGCTTTGAAGAACTGCGGCTGGCCCGGCTGCGGAAAGCAGGTCGACCAATGGCGCTGGGGCTGCTCGACGCACTGGCATATGCTGCCGCCGAACCTGCAGCAAAAGATCAAGCTCGGCATGCAGGGCGCCGAGCTCGAGGTCCACGCGTGGATCGTCCGCGCGTTCGGCGCCGAGCAGAGGCGCGAGGAGTACCACCCCGGCAAATGGGAGACCCTCGTGCGGATCGTTCGTGAGAGAGACGATGCGAGAGCGCGGCGACGTGCCGCGAAAGGAGAGACCGATGGTGTGGGAAGGTAACAAGCCGAACACCCTGCCGAGGGTGGAGGACGATCGCCTCGCCGAGCTCGCCGAGGATCGAACGGGATGGAACGCAATCCAGGGACCGCGCGCGATGACCGACCTCGAGACGCTCGCGATCCTCGACGAGCTGCGCGCCTGGCGAAAGTACAAGCTGACCAACGAGGAGAAGGGAACGCTTGCCGCGATCCGTTGCGGGATCGAGCAGGACGGCAACAATTGGCCGGTCTCGTCGGCGCAAACGCAACGCGCGATCGCTGTGCTCGAGAAGATGTGCGGAGGGAAATCATGATCATGCGCGCGGTCGACTGGGTGCTCTGCAAGCTGGGCAAATGCCGGCAGTGCAGGTGGTTCGAGACACCAGCCGGCATCGGCGGGCGCTGTGTGTCGTGCGGCACGCTCACCGGCTGGATGTCGAACGAGGAGCTGCGCAAGATGCTCGGCATCCGCACGCCCGAGGAGGAGAGGGCCGTGCGCGACGAACTCGCGGGCGCCATGGTGACGATGACTGGCGTCGTCCCCGAGCGCGTGACGGTGACGCCGCCGCGCGCGTACCTGCTGAAGCGACCGCGGGGCTGGCAGTGATCGAAGCGCTCGTCGCCCTGATGTTCGTGCTGCGGCTGCTGTTCGCGCCGTGCGCCGCTCTGCTCGGTCAGCCGCCACCGCCGTCGACGCTGTGGTTCAGCTACACAGCGAGCGACGGCACGAGCTGCGTGCACGATGACCTGGTCGCGTGCATCGGCAGCGCCTGTTACCATGCCGGTACACGCCCATGCCGGACCCCGTGACCACGCCGAGCGAGATCAGCAAACAGAACGCGCGCGAGTGGGTCGAGAAAGCGCCGGCCGACGAGCTCGCCAACTGGTCGCCGTGCGGCTGCGACGGCTGCGTGTTCTGCACCGAGGTGCAGCGGTTGAAGGACGAGCGGTTCGCGCCGAAGCCGTGACGTACACGATCACAGTCGACGAGGTCGACGGCGGCTATCTCGCGTACATCGGCGAAGCGCCGACGCCGCTGCAAGGGTTCGGAGAGACGCCGCTGCAGGCGATCCGAGCGCTCTGCGAGACGCTGAAGGAGTGGCCGATCAGCGGCGTCGATCGCTGGCTGGCGACGCCCGACGGCGTGAAGCTCGCGCGGCAATTCGTGCCGGGCTACGATGGCGGCAAGCCTGGGGGCTCGTCATGAGGGAGAACTGGTGGATCCTCGTGTTGTTCTGGGTCGGCATGTTCGGACTCTTCGTCGGAGTCGCGGCGCTCGACGCATGGCTCGACCGCCGCGATCGCCGCAAGCGCTACGGCCGATGATCCGCACCTGGATGTTCGAGCTCGGGATCGTCGCGGTGGTCGTGCTGACCATCTCGGCGCTCAGCGGTGGCGGTGTCGAGCTGATCGGCGCGCTCGCCGTGATCGCGAGCTTTGCGCACGGCCAAGTCGCCGACCGCCTCGCCGAAGCCGAGCGCGAGCGCGTGGGGCAGGCACTCGAGCGATCGCGTCGCGCCCGCGTGGGAATGGCCGAGCTGATGGACGATGTGGCCAACCACGGCGTGCGCGTGCACTGCTACAGCTGGGCCGCTCGCTACTTCACCGCGAAGGAAACGCTCTGGTTCGTCTACTTCGTCGCTCACCGCAGCTGGTCAGCGCTCGCCGGCGTGGGGCTGTTCCTGATCTACCCGGCATGGCGCCGCTGGTGGCGATCGCACCGCCGGGGATAAGCTGTCGGCTATGGCGGCCATTCCGAAAGAACCCGACGAGTTGATCACCAGCATCGTGCGCACCATGAACGATCCGCGCGTCGCGGGTCGCGTGGCCAAGCGCGGCGCGCTCTGCATGTTCATCGACCCAGCGACGGGAACGCCGCTACTGTTGTTCAAGGCGAACGATACCGACACGGGCTGGTCTGCCGTCTGATCCTTTCGGATCCCGGTCGGACCTACGTCGGCATTTCTGCCGGCACACCCCTGTGAGGTGGGGCGGGTCCGTTGTCCGCGTGAGCGGAAACCGCGCCGGGCCTGCGGCTGCTCTCAGCCTACGACCGGACGCGAGGCGATCGCAAGCTTCTGCATCTTGCGAACGAGCGACTGACGGAAGATCCCGAGCTCGCGCGCCGCGCGTGTGATGTTCCCGCCGGACCGCGCGAGCACCTGGCGGATCGTCTCGCGCTCGACCGCCTGCAGGAGATTCCCGCCGATCGGCACGGTGATCGTCAGCTGCTCGCGATCCTGCACCTTGACAATTATCGGGCGCGTCCCGCATAACGGGCAAGACACGCCGGGTGGCGGGTCAGGAGAGAGACGACGATGGCTGATCATGTGTGGCCCGGCCCGCGCTGCGCGCATTGCTCGAAACCCCGCGCCGAGGTCGAGACCGGCGAACCCTGCGACGGCAAGGAAGCCGGAGGCAAGATCTACGCAGCCCAGTGCGGTAGCGGCGTTATCGACATGGGCGCGAACCTCGTCGGCGACGAGCTGCCGTGGGAACCCGGCGACGTCGTCGAGTACCGCTACTTCGAGCCACCGGAGAAGTACGATCGCGAGGATCGCGGTCAGTACGTGTGGAGGTTCGGCACGATCGAAACGAAGATCGGTCCGAACACGTGGCGCGTGCGCGAGCCGCACGGCACCGCCGATCGCGTCGAGTCGCGCATGATGCGCCGGGCCGATCACCGCTGCCAGCACTGCGGCGTAGCGGACTTCATGGCGCACGAGAAGTGGTGCAAGACGCAACCGCAACCGCCAGCGGTCAAGCCGCCGCTCGATGCGGCCACGCTGGTCGAGCTCGAGGGCCTGCGCCGCCGCCTCGACTACACGACCGCGGATCGCGATCGGCTCGCACGTGACTGCGAGGACGCCAACAAACGCGCGAAGGCGCACAGCGCGACGATCGCAGAGATGTGCGACGAGCGCGCCCGCCTGATCAAGCAGACCGACGAGGCGAAGCAAGCCGAGCGCAACGCACTCAACGCGCGGGACGCGATCTTCGTCGAGCTGCTCGAGTTCAAGAAAGCGACGATGCTCGACCCGCCGAACGATGACTACGGACGGCTGACGCCCGACCACCTGCGCGTTCATCTGCAGGATCTCGGCGACGCGTGCGACAAGGCGACGCGCAACATCGACGTCGTGCGCAACGCGCTGCAGGCGTGGCGCAACTGGTCCGACGAAGTCGCGCCGCCATGGGGCCGACCGACCGATCGCAGCGACGACGCACAGCGTAAACACATCGGCGACGCCGTCGACTCCTATAAGAAATTCGCCGGCGAGCACCTGCCCGCGCTGCTCGAGTACCTCGACAACATGAAGATCCGCGGCGGGCTGTTCTGGGTCGAGCGCGTGAAGGAGCTCGGCGCTGCGTACGACAAAGCCGACGCCGAGCGCGTGCGCCTGCAGAAGCTCGCCGAGGAATACGAGGCGCTGACCGTCGAGTTCATCGGCGAGCTCGACAAGGCAGAGGTCCCGACGGAGGACGCTGGCCGGCAGCTGTCGAACCCTCAGCGCATCGCGTTGCTAGCGAGGACGCGCGAGGCGCTCGTCCCGCTGACGCAACGGCTTGACCGCGAGCGAGACGAGGCGCGCGAGATCGCAAAGGTCGCCGAGCGCGAGGCGATCGAGTACCGCGAGAAGCTCAGCACCGAGGAGCACAAGGCGACCAGCCTGGCCGGGCAGCTCGCCTTCGAGCGCAACGCGTTGCGACAGACGGCCGCGATGCTCGAGGACAAAACCGACCGGCTGACCCATTGCAGCAAAGCACTGGATCAGCTCGCCCCGCGCGTGCTCGAACACGTCGGCTTCGCCGCGGACATGCCGATGTGGAAGCGGATCGACATCCTCGGGCGCACGTTCCATAACGTGCTCGAGGATCGCGACAGCTGGATGCGCAAGCAGTCCGAGGCGGTCACCGCGCACGCGAACAGCGTGGCCGCGTGGCTCGATGCCGCCGGCAACCTCGAGAACGGATCGCCGGCCGGACTGCGCCACTACATCGCAACGCTCAAGCGAAACGCCGAGACCGCCAGCGACTCGATCAGCCGCCTCGAGATCGAGGTGGTGAAGCTCCGCAAGGATCTGGCCGAGATCGGGCGGCTGACCGCGGCCGGGCACGAACCGCCGATCGTGCGCGTTCGCGTGCTGGTCGACGCCATGCGCGAGCTCAACGGGATGCGCGACACGTTCGGCGAGATCGCGAAGATGATCGGCTGCTACTCGACGGCGCCGAATGACGTGATGACGAAGCTGCAGAAGCTCGTCGAGGAAGTCGGACAGCTCAGGCTCGCCGACGGCACATCGCGCGCCGACCTGACCAAGCAGATCGACGAGGCGCACGACCGGCTGAACGCGCACGATGTCCCGCTGTGCAACGCCGGGCACAAGCCGATGACGCTCGCGCGTCGGATCGACGAGCTGGCCGACGAGCGAAACGACGCGCGACGCCGGGCCAACGAGCTCGCCGAAGAGATGACGCGCGACGTCGATGCGGGCGCGATCGCCGAGATCGGGATAGGTGGACAGCTGCCCGATAAGACCGATCTCGAGGACGAGGCCGATCCAGACGACGAGCGCGAGTACCCGAGCGATCCAGAGCTCGGCGCGCAGGTGATCGAGGACGTGATCGATCGCGCGGCCGAGAAGCTGATCGCGCGTATGATGGGCGACGAATGAGCGATCGCGGCATTCCCCTGGACCCGAAGTGCCCGCGCTGCGAGAAGCCTCACGGCGTCGCGGTGTCGGGCGACGGCTACGAGCACAAGTGCGCGGCGTGCGGTGGCGCGATCATCTGCGCGATCGGTCCCGACGGCGGCGAGATGTACCCGAACGAGGAGCCGAGCGACGACGGCGACGACATGCCGACGATGACCTGCCCGCGCTGCAAGATGGAGATGCCGGACTTCGACGGGTTCGGCGTGCTCGCGCACATCGCGCCGATGCCGAACCCTTGCGGCTACTGCACGCACCCGAGCGCCAGCGTGGTCGACGGCGTCAGCATCTGCGGCATATGCAGCCGGCCGGTCGAGGATCCGAAGCCGGCGCCGACCACGCCGCCGTGGCGCGACGTGCACCGCATCATCGAGGTGACGGGCGAGCGCGGCGGCACGCACGTCGTGCACGTGCTCGAGTGCGGCCACTGGCTGACGCGCCGGAAGGCGTCCACCCGGATGCGCTGCATCGGCTGCGTGATCGAGGGCAAGATCAACGAGCACAGCCTCAAGGTCGAGGACGCCGCGCTGTTCGTGATGGGTGCGCTGCGCGCCGCCGAGCGCGGCATGCAGAACGATGACCGCGCGAAGCTCGAGGAGATCCTCCGGGCGCAGCTCGACCAGATGCGGATCGATCGCGTGGATGCGATGATCGCGCGACGCAAAGGAGAACAACGTGGCGACGAAGAAAGACCTGCAGATGAACCGAGCACTGATCATCGAGGCGATCGAACAGGCGACTGACACCCGCACACGGATGGACCTGCAGCAACAGCTGACCCAGATCAACGCGGACATCAAGCACCTGAACAAGCTCGAGGCCGCCGACGCACAGCGAGCCGCGACGGTCCGCAAGTCGCTCGGCCGGAAGGAAGCCGAAGCGAACGAGGCGCGCCACCAGGAGCGCGAGCAGCGCAACGCGAGCAGCGAGCTCGAACGCGAGGAGGCGCTACTGCTGCGCGCCAAGCAGCTGCACCGCGAGCTCGACCGGTATCCGCGCGTGCTCGTCGGCGCGCGAGAACCTCGGATCGCGGCGTTGATTCCGCCGCTCGCCGAGTTCATCGAGGCCCAGAAGGCGCACGTAAAGGGCGTGCAGATCGCCGAGGCGCAGCGCGACGCGACGTGGCGCGATACGTGGAAGGATGGCGAGGGTGGGAAAGCTGACGATCATGCGTGAAGCACACCGCCTGCGCGCGATCGACGCGCCGAGCGCTCGGATCCTGCTGGTCGGCGAGTCGAACCCGTACGGCGGGCCCGAGGCCAACGCGCTCGTGCCGTGGCCGGACAACTGCGCGGGGCACCGCCTGCAGGCCAAGATCTTCGGGCTGCCCGAGGACTGCTACACCGCGATGCACCGCCGCAACCTGTGCCGCGGTTCGTGGTCGATCCAGATCGCCCGAGATGCCGCGTGGTCGATGATCAGCGCGACGGGCGAGCCGAAGCCGTGGCGCACGATCATCATGCTCGGCCGGAAGGTGCATGACGCGTTTGCGCGCTACCAGCTCGGCTTCTCCACGACGCAGGACGGATCGCCGATGCAGCCGTTCACGTCGCGCGTGGCGCAGGGGTTCACGCTGGTGGCGCTGCCGCATCCGAGCGGGCGCAACGCTGCCAGCTGGGCCGGCGACGCGATCGCCCGAGCTCGCGCGCTGCTGGCCGAGCTCGAACCCGAGATCCCGTGGGGCTCGCTTGGCGACTGACATCCGCAAGCGGTACGGCAAGACGATCCACTCGGTCTGTGGCGCCGAAGTCACGCCCGAGATGTGGGCGCCGGATCTCAACTACATCCAGTGCCCCGGATGCGGTGAGCGTTTCTCTCCGGTCGAGCTGGCGGTGGAGATCGTCGTCGAGGAAGTTAAGAAGGCCAATGCGTGATCCTCGCGAGACCGCCGCGCACCTGCTGGCGCTGAGCGCCTCGAGCCGCGGCGAGACGCTGCGCGAGGTCGCCGAGGCCGCCGACATCACCGACCAGGATGCGATCATGCTCGCGCGCCGGACGTGGCTCGCTGCCCGTCGTGGTCGCAACTGGCGCGAGGCCCGCGCCGAAGCGGAGGCGAGGCTGCGATGTGGCTCCTGACGATCGCCGCGATCGTGAAGCTGGTCGGCATGTGCATCGTGTTCGCGCACTGGGAGTGGCGCCGTGACATGAAGCGACTCGAGGCGCGATCCGATCGCAAGCACAACGAGCCGTGCCGAACGTGCTGGGGTTCGCGGCTACCTTGTGCGCGCATCGTACGGCGGTGAGCATCGTCGGCATGGGGAACCCTGACGACGAAGACACGGACGTGCAGAAGCCGCGAACAGCGAAGCGCAAAGGGCGCGAGGTCACCACGACGAACGGGCAGCCGCCGGCGCCAGGGTTCGAGGACGCGCCGGCACCGCAACCGCAGGGCGCCGACGGCCAACACGGCGCCTACTGGGTGCTGACCGCCGAGGAGCGCGGCAAGGGCTTCGTCCGCCCCGTGCGCAATTCCTATCGGCATGTCGGGCCGCCGCTGCCGACCAACCTGCGCGACCTCACCGACGAGGAGAAAGAGCGCCACGCGGGACGCGGCTACGTGAAGTTCGAGGAATACCCAGAGAGCGAGCGCCCGAGCATGGGCCGCTACTGGACGGCCGAACAGCTCGACAAAGCCGGCAAGGGCTGCGGCACGATCACGACAATGGGCCCGCAGATCGCCGAGACCTATGCGGCGCAGCCGGACTACTACGGCAGCACGTTCTGCGTGTCGTGTCGCCAGCATCTGCCCGTCGGCAAAGCCGGCGAGTTCATCTGGGTCGACGGCATGGGCCGCGATACCACCGAGCGCGTCGGAACATGAGCCGCGCGCCGATATACGAGGGGCGCGGTCGCCAGGTTCGGATCTACGACACCAGCAAGCCGCACCACAAAACCGACCCGTGGCGCGCGTGGGACGTGTCGCTGATGCCGCGACCGGCGGGCAAGCCGGATCCGGCGTGGTCGGGCGACCTGGCGCAGTGGCTGATCTACGCGCCGGGCTCGCACCCGCTGTGGCCGTGGCACATCGTCAGCACCGTGCACCTCCGGCCGATCGAAGGCGTGCCGCCTGCAAAGCTGCACCGCCCGACGAGCTCGCACGAGTTTCTGATCATGGCCATCAACCCGGAGTGCGGCGATCCGAACGTCGACGACGTGCACGCGTGGATCGACGAGCAGCGCAAAGCGAAGCGCTCGCACTACCTGTCCCCGCCCGATCTCGTGCACCAGATCGACGGCGCAACCGACGAGATGGCCGCAGAAATCTGCCGGCTGTTCGTGCGTGCGATGTGCGACGGCCACACCAGCCCGGACGTCGACTACCTCACGTACAACCGTCAGATGCTCGACGCCACGCTCGCGCACATGCTCGAAGGCAAGCACCTGCCCTCATGACCGGAAACAAGAAACGATCGCGTCTGCGCCTCATTCGTCGACGGGACCGCATCCGCAAGGGACTGCCGCTGCGCTCGGACGCCGGGCAACCGCGCGGGCCGCGTCGGTTCGACGCCCCGATCGAGCGCGAGGAGCCGGATCTCGACACGCCAGACGCGGACCTGATCGGCGTCACGGAGTAGGCCAGTGGCGGACTACACGATGGCCGACTTCCGGGCCGAGATGCACCGCCGCAAGCACGGCGAGCAGCACGGACCGAAGCAACAGAAGCCGGCGCCGCCACCGCCGGAGCCGAAGCCGTACCGGTCCGCGCCGGCACCAAAACGCCGCAAGACGCGCCGCCGCGAGACCTGGGAAGAGGTCAAGCGGGACATCGCGTACCGCGCGAGCGTGCGGATCGGCGAGCTCGGCAAGCGCAACCCGATGGACACGATGCCCTGCCCGTGGGGCGCGATCTTCGACGGCGAGTGCCTCGCGTCGTGCAAGTGTCGCTACGGCGGCACACCGGGCACCGTCACGGTCGGGTTCATGCTCGCGCACTATCGGCGCGTGTACGCGGAGTACCGGCAGTGAAGAAACCGGGCCACTTCGTCTCGAAGCACGCGACGCAGGAGGAAGCGATCGCGGCCGCCGCGCGCGACGTCGAGCCGGGCGGCGAGGTCGTGATCCACGAGGCGCACTGCAAACAGCGCGACGATCGCGCCGACGATGACAGCGCTTGCACGTGCACCCCGATGTGCCTGAGAGTGGGCGAGCGAAACTGACGGCCCGAGCGGGGCCGTAGGAGGTCCCGATGGCTGCGGTTCTCGATTGCGTCACGCGCGGAATGCACGAGCTCGCGCGCTGTATCTACCAGGGCACAGGCCACGAGGTGCGCGCCGTCGGCATCGCGCTGGACGCCGACCTGTTCGATCGCGCCGCGATCATGTGGGTCGACTCGCTCGCGCTACCCAAGGCGGGCGCGGAGGCGATGCTGCTGCGCATCCGCGAGGACGGCGCATTCGAGGGCACGATCAGCGGGACGCCGGTCCGTATCGCACGCGAGGACGTATGACGATCATCAGGGCGCAGATTCCGACGATGTGGGAAGTGATGGCGATCGTCGCCGTCGAGACCTGCGACTACATCGCAGTAAAGTGCGCGTGCAAACGCGACGCGCCGCACGGCGAGTGCGACGAGCCGGCGCAGTGGATGGTCCCGTGGCCGGGGCGTGACGCGATCCCGCAGTGCCAGGGTCACTTCGAGCACGCGCGCCGCATCGCGCAGGCGCTCGGGTTCGAGCTACTCGGAGCGACACCGATGCCGCCGCGGTACACCGAACCACCTGACCCTAGTGCGGAACGGTTTGCTGCGATTGAATTGCGCTGAGATGGCTGATGCAGTTTACGAAGGCAAGGCCGGCGACGTGCTCTTGGGTGGCGTGAACCCCGAGGGCGACGGGTTCCGCGTCGTGTTCGAGGTCCATCGGCCATGCCGCGGCGACAACCACCGAGGCTGCACGATCGTCGAGACGTACAAGAGCCTCGAGCTCGTGCCGACCCGCGAGGCCGCGCTCGAGGCGCTGGACGCCTGCCGTCAGGATCTGATCGCGCAGGGGATCGCGGACTGGCAAGCCGAGGGGCCCAGCGCATGAGCGACCCCGCCCCAGATCCGGATCTCGCCGAGCTCGTCGAGCGCCTGGCCAACCGCCTCGACGCCGCCGAGCAGCGGATCCGCAAGCTCGAACAAGCCGAGCGCGTTCGCGATCGCTCGGAGCGACTCGAGCGCGCGCAGGCGCTGCCAACCACACGCCGGCCGCTACCGCTGCGGCCACTGCGTAAGGGATGATCTCGCAGGTGATCGCGCTTGACCGCCGCGATCGCTTTTCGCTACAAGGGTCGAACACGCTCGCCGGGTGGCGACGTAGGAGAGACTGCTGGCATGTCGCCGATTGAGAACGGCAACCAGATCCACTTTGTCCCGCCTCTGACGATCGCACAGCTCGTCGAGGTGAAGGCAGCGATCAAGGCCGGGCATCCGCCGGGCACGATGGTCGAGCTCGTGATCGAGCGCTGCGGCAGCGTGGTCGCGGTCGAGATCGTGAAGCCTGGCGCGCAGCCGTGGCGCTCGCGGTTCGCCTGCCCGATCCCCGAGGCCGCGCCGTGAAGCGCATCACGCACAGCATGCACGGCGATCACGTGCTGATCACCGCCGAGCTCTCAGCCGCGCACGTTGTGGCGACCGATGGAGATACGGTCGCGATCACGATGCAGGATCTCGAGTGGCGCCGCGCGGCGCGCTCGGTGCTCAAGGAATGCAACGCGGTCGAGCACAAGCTGCCACCTGAGACGCTCGTGCATCGCGTGCGTGCCGCGCTCGAGGACGCCGCATTGCGTGCGATCGAGGTCGAGAGCAGCCACATCGCGCGGTTGCGGTTCGCGTCGACCGTCATGCACCGCCTGGCCGACATGATGCAGGCCGGCACGATCGTGGACGTCGAGATCGATTGGGCCAGAGACTCGCAGCACCTGATCAGCGTATCGTTCCAGACGGAGCAACGCGCGTGCGAGCTGACGATCGAGCTCGGCCGCGGCATCGTCCAGGAATGCGGGTGCGCTACAGGCGTGCTCGGAGACGACGGCCGTATGGTTCACGCGGAGGACTGTCCGATGAAGGAGACACCATGACCGACGACAGTTTGATGAAGCTCGCCGCTGTCTTGACGACGATCGTGATCGTGCTGTTCGTGGCGATCGTTGTCGCGCAGCTCGTGCACGCGCTGCACCTCGGATAGCGTCGAACGCCGATGTCGATTCAACCAGCGACCCCGCCCGCCCGCGACGAACGCCCACGGCCGATCGACGACGTGCAGGCGCTCAGGCAAAAGATCAACGCGCTGATCAACGAGCGTGACTTCTGGCAGACCCAGGCCGAGAGCAAGACCGCGAAACTCGAGAGGCTGTCCGAGGAACACCGGTACAGCCTCAAGGTCGAGTGCGACGCGTTCAGGTGCACGCACTCGATCGGGGTGTCGAGCTCGAAGGCGCCGATCGACGGCACGCTCGCGTATGCGCTGCTGTGCACGGCGGCCGCGATGGGGTGGGCGCTCGGCCCTGAGACCATGAAGCAACTGATCGCGCTGCTGCCCGCTGGAATGCTGGCCGACTCGTCGAGGCTGCCGCCGACGGGCGCCGCCGATCGCTGTCACGCGCACCGGTAGCACGGACCTGTTGTGGGGCGTCACCCGCGATTAGCGTTGTGGGGTGCTGCCCGCGAAACGTGTCCACCTGCCAGTCCTCGCTCCCGCACCTCCGGCCGCACCGGATGCGAGCAATCGCCGAAACGAGCGATCGGCGCCAGCGCTGGCTCCCGACGCCAAGCTGACCATGAAGCGGGCGGTAGATATCGCCGGCACGCTCGGCCACCCGAGCAAGATGCCGGGCTACTGCTACGGGATCAGCGCGCAGCTGTGCGTTACCGGTAGCAAGCTGCGAAAGGTGCCGGGTTCGGTGTGCTCGGCCTGCTACGCGATGACCGACTGGTATCGCTCGTGGCGCCCGCTGCTCGCCGGTCACGATCGCCGCGAGCGCGGGCTGCGCCACCCGAGGTGGGTCGACGCGATGGTTTTCATGATCACCGTCAAGGTGAAGCGCGACGAGCCGTGGTTTCGCTTCCACGACAGCGGCGACCTCCGCGGCGTGTGGCACCTCGAGAAGATCGTCGCGGTCGCAGAGCGAACGCCATGGGTTCGGTACTGGCTACCGACAAGGGAATACGAGATGGTCGCGCAGTACCTGGCGAGCGGCCGGACGCTGCCGCCCAACCTCACCGTGCGACTCTCGGCCCACATGATCGACAGCGAGCCGGTCGTACCGCCCGAGCTCGCGCACCTGCCGACGTCGACGGTCTCGACCGTGTCGCGCTACCTCACCGGGTTCGCGATCGTCGAGGGCAAGGGCTCGGTCGAGTGTCGTGCGGTCGAGGCGCGCGACAACAAGTGCGGCGACTGCCGCGCGTGCTGGACCTCGAGCGTTAAGAACGTCAGCTACCCACAGCACTAGGAGAATCACGTGAGCAACGGACTGAAGAGGATCGGCAAGCAGAAACAGAAGGGCCGCTTCAACCTCCCCAAGCTGCGGCGACAGCACTGGCAGGACCAGCAGAAGAAAGCCGAGGAGGCGCGCGAGGCCGCCGAGCTCAAGCGTCAGGCAGAAGCTGACCTGGCCGCGCTGAGTGCCGATCCGAACATCACGATCGGGAACCACGTTGACTATCCCGACCAAGATCGGTAAGTCGGTCGACCCCGATGCAGAACACGAACGCCATCACCCCCGAACGTCTCGACCTGATGCCGGCTGCCGTGCGGTTCGCGATCGAAAGCAATGGCGCCAAGTGCAGCGCGTTCCGCACGCTCGATCGGCGAATGAACGAGGACGACGCCCGGTTCGCGTTCGAGCAGGCGGGTCGACCTGATGACCTGAACACGGAGGGCCCGTGGCGCCACAGGCTCCTGCGCCTGATCGTTAACAAGTATGGCGAGGAGATCGAGCGCGCCGTCCTCGATCAGCGGACCGAGGCGTGACACCACCGCGCCGGTGCAAACGTTGCGCGGCGAGCTCGGCGATCGGGCCGGTGGCGCTGAACAACAGCGACTGGTGCCGGGCGTGCTGGCAGAGCTGGTGGAAGTCCGTGGAGGTCCACAGCCATCTCGCGCAGACTCGAGCGGCGCAGGTCCGATCGTCGGGATCTGCGTCGGGTGTGGTGGACTCGTCCGACTCGCGGACACCGTGATGACCTGCGAACGCTGTTTCCAGCGCTGGCCGTAAGGTGAGCCCTAGCGCACGGTGGTCACCGGGCGTTACGCTTCGACGCATGATCATCCACATCGACGTCGATGCGTTCTACGAATGGAAGCCGGCGCCCGATGCCAAGCCGACCGAGGATGAGATCCTCGGCATGCTGTACAAGGCGAGTGGGGACGGGCGTTGGCTCAAGCGCGAGATCGTCGACGAGGAAACTCACACGACGATCAACATCCCCGAGGTGATGGTCCTCGACGCGCAGGCGCAGTTCGGCGTCCTCGGCAAGCCGTTCAATCGCGGCATGTTCATCGCGAAGCTGGTGCAGGAGGACATCATGAAGCACCACGCGCCCCAGCATGGCTTCGTGAAGGTCACCGTCGACGGCGATCCGCAGCTCGAGGGCGTGCTGAACGCGCTCCTGATCCCAGAGAAGAAGCCGAGCGGCGCGGGCAGTGCTGGCGGTGGCACGAGCTCGAGGATGCGCGCGCGGCCGTATCAGCGCCGCGGCGGTCGCAACTTCGGCGAGGAGAAAGAGGGCACGCACTCGCACTTCCACACGGAGGTCCGCGGCGCGGACGGCCGTCTGAAGTACCGCGGGCCGCTGCGCCATAACCTGACCACCGACACGGCGAGCGGATATACGAACCGCCGCGACTGGCAGGCCAAGGCGATGGGCGGCGGTCTCGGCGCATTCTTCGGCGCGACCGCGACCGGGTTCGCCACCTCGGTCACGGCAACGTCGCTGACGAACACCGGCGCCGCGTTCCCGACGGCGAACCAGGGCCTCGCCGGCATGATCGTCGCGGCCGGTCCGAACAACGCTGGCGCGGGCTCGACGGTGTTCGGCGTCATCGTGTCGAACACCGGCACCGTGCTCACGATCGACCAGTGGTACAACCCGGCCACCGGCGCGGCCGGCACTACGCCGAACGGCACGTGCAGCTACCAGGTTCTCCCCGGCCAGTTCCCGGCGATGTTCATCGCGGTGACGAGCGACGCGACCGCGCCGGCGGCGACGGACACGACGCTGACCAGCGAGGCGACCACGAACGGATTCGCCCGCGCTCTCGCCGCATGGGCGCACACCGCCGCCGCGTCGACGTACACGCTCACCAAGACGTTCACGGCGAGCGGTTCGCTCACGGTGAACAAGGTCGCCGTGTTCGGCGCGTGCAACACGACGGGTGGTGGCGTGATGCCGTTCGAGAGCGCCGAGCCGACGCCGCCCGCCCTGATCAGCGGCGACACGTTGGCCCAGACGGTCACCGTCACGATCAACTAAGGCGAACGTGCTGATCGACGTCACGCTCGATCGGCGCGTTCCCTCTCGGCCTGCGCTCGAGGACTGGCCGGTCCGCATCGAGCGCGACTGGTCGAATTGGGAAGCGCCGCCACCGGTCAACGTCCCGCGCGTTCGACAGATCGTTGCGGCGACGTACCGCACGAGCGCCGCGGGCGGCGGTACCTCGGGCACGACCGATCGCACGTGCGCGATCACGACGCTAGCGAACGATCTGATCGTGGTGTTCGCGTCGACGAGCGGCAACACAAACGCGTCCCCGACCTGCAGCGATAACCAGACCGGCGGCACGTACACGCTGATCGACACGTCGCTATTCGGGTCGAGCCTGAACATCGGATCGTGGTTCGTGCGCAACAACCTGGTTGGCACGGGCGCGTCGACAACGATCACCGTGGCAACCGGATCGAACACGGCCGGCGAGATCGTGGCCGTCGCCGTGTCCGGGATGACCCGAACCGGGACGACAAGCGCGGTCCGATCGAAGGGCAAGCAGGCGAACCAGACGACGGGCACGACGCCGGCGCCGGTGCTGAACCAGGCAGCGCTGACGGCGAACGTCACGATCGGCGCGATCTTTGCGGACGACTCGACCGCACCGACCGTGCCGTCTGGCTGGACCTCGCGGCAGTCCGTCTCACAGTCGACGCCGACGACGTACCTGCAGATCGTCACGCGCGACAGCGGGTTCACGGGCACGACGGTCACATGGGGCGGCACCAAGACCGGCAACTACGCGAGCGCGATCATCGAGCTCGACGGCAGCGCGCCGTCGACGAACTACAACAAGACCACAACCGAGTCGATCAACGCGCCCACGGACGCGATGGATCGCACGACGACGCAGGCGCGCACGGATGCCGAGAGCATCCCAGCGCCGAGCGATGCACCGACTCGCGGCGTCAACTACAGCCGAGGCACGGGCGAGTCGATCGCGGCACCGACCGACACAATGGCGCGTGTCCGCGGTTCCGTCCGGTCGACGGCCGAGAGCATCACGGCGCCGAGCGACACGCCTGCGCGCGCTACGACGCAAGCGCGAACCGACAGCGAGAGCGTCGCCGCGCCGACGGATACACCAACCCGAGCGACCACGACAGCGCGGACGCTCGCCGAGTCGATCGCGGCCGCCACCGACAGCCCAACGCGATCGGCCGGGGCGTCGCGCACGAGCTCGGAGAACGTTGCAGCGCCAAGCGACGCGCCGACCAGGGCGTTCGCGGCAGCTCGTGCGATGGCCGAGTCGATCGCGGCAGCATCGGACTCACTGGCGCGAGCGATCACAACGGCGCGGTCGATCACCGAGTCGATCACGGCGGCTTCCGATGCGATGAATCGCGTGATCGGTCGGGTGCGCGGGACGGCCGAATCGGTGGCAGCACCGACCGACACAGCGACGCGATCGCAGGCGGCCGCTCGTTCGTCGTCGGAGTCGATCGCTGCACCGACCGACGCGCAAGCTCGAGTCGTCGGACGGGTGCGCGCGACCGCGGAAAGCATTACCGCGCCGACGGACACGATCTCGAGGGCGTTCGCCGCAGCTCGCACCATGAGCGCCGCCGTGAGCGCGGCCACCGACACGATCGCTCGCGCGTTCACGGGTGCACGCAACGCCGGTATCAGCGTCGCCGCGCCGACGGACGCGCCGACCTTCCAGCAATCCGGGCAGGGGCCGCAGAGCTACAACCGCACGTCGTCCGAGTCGATCGCGGCGGTCGCCGATGCCGTAGCTCGCGCTGTTACCACGGCGCGCGCGATCGCGGAGTCGGTTGCGGCGCCAACGGACCAGGCGACGCGCTCGCAGGGGCTTGGACGTTCGACCGCTGAGACGATCGCGGGGCCAACGGACTCGAGCTCGCGCGTGCGCGGGACGGCGCGAGCGGTGGCCGAAGCGATCGCTGCGCCGGCGGACACGCTGGCGATCGCGCTCGTGTACGGGCGATCGGTGGTCGAGGCACTGCCGGCACCGATCGACGTGCTCGATCGCGCGTATGCTGGCGCTCGGACGCTCGGCGAGCTCGTGGCCGCGGTGGTCGACGCGGTCAGCGCGATCCGCGTGCGGCCGACCGATGGCGTGCGGTACCCGCAGGGGTTCCAGTCCAGTGCGACCGCTCGGGCGTCGTCGCCGAGCGCGAAGGTGCGATCCCAGGCGGCGCGCGCGGTTCTGCGAGTTGTCCGCATCCGCGGCCGATCTACCTGACCGGATCCGCGGGTGTTATCGTCGCTGCATGAGTTGCGGCGTCTGCGTCGAATTCAAGCAGAAGCTCGGCAGCCTGCTGCCCACGCGCGAGTTCACGCTCGACCTGCCCGACACGGTCGACCTGACCACCGCGGCGGTCAGCTTCGTGTGGCGAGCTCGAGGCGCGACCGGCCGCAACGTGATCGCGATGACCGTCGTCGACGCCGCCGCGCGGATCGTCTCGGTCGATCTGACGGCCGGAGCGGTCGCCGCCGTCGGCTTGTACGAGTACCAGTTCGAGCTCGTGATCGCCGGCAAGACGCTCGTGGTGCCCGAGGACGGCTTCTATTACTACGAAGTCACCGCGACGATCGCCTAGGCCGCGTC
>Ga0068859_100002022_pt1 | contig 20706 bp, 18 predicted proteins | sample KBSSwiS22_FD_66585 | JGI IMG/M metagenome (GOLD analysis project Ga0068859, IMG submission 66585) | Switchgrass rhizosphere microbial communities from Kellogg Biological Station, Michigan, USA - KBS Switchgrass S2-2 | ecosystem: Host-associated > Plants > Roots > Rhizosphere > Soil ...
GATGCGCAAGCGTCTGACCGTCGTCGGCACCGTGCTCCGGCCCCGGCCGATCGAGGAGAAGATCGCGCTGACCCAGGAGTTCGCGCGCACGATCCTTCCCCTGATCGCCGCGGGACGGATCCAACCGGTCGTCGACCGCGTCCTCCCGCTCGCCCGCGCCGCCGACGCGCACGCGGCCATGGAGCGGAACGAGAACTTCGGGAAAATCGTCCTCACGCTATGATGCGGGGCTCGTAACACCCACATCCGCACGGAGGAGACTCGATGACCCGTTCCCGCGCAGCCTTCGCGGCGCTCGCCGCCCTCGCCCTCGCGACGGCCCCGGCCCTCGCCGACACCTGGAAGATCGACAGCTCCCACTCGTCGGTCAGCTTCTCGGTGACCCACATGATGGTCTCCACGGTCCGCGGGGTGGCCGCGGCACCGTCGGGCACTCTCGAGTACGACGGCAAGAGCCCGTCGTCGATCAAGATCGACGCCTCCGTCGACGCGAACACCATCAGCACGAACAACGAGAAGCGCGACGGCCACCTGAAGACCGACGACTTCTTCGACGTCGCGAACAACCCGACGATCACCTTCAAGTCGAAGAAGGCGACGGCCGGGACGAAGCCGGGCACCTTCACGATCGTGGGCGACCTCACGATCCGCGGCACGACGAAGGAAGTCACCTTCGAGGGGACGGGCCCGTCGCCGGTCGTGAAGGGGATGCGAGGCGAGTCGCGCGTCGGCGCCTCGGTGACCGGAAAGATCAACCGGCTTGACTACGGCCTCAAGTGGAACCCCGCGCTCGAGGCCGGCGGGGTCGTCGTGAGCAACGAGGTCAGCCTCACGATCGACATCGAGGCCATCCAGCCGCCGCCCGAGGCGCCGGCCGCCACACCCAAGCCGTAACGCCGGAGACCACGCCGTGAGCCTCCCCGAGAACGCGTACCGCGAGCTGCGCCCCGGGGAGGCTTACGAGCCGCTCGTTCCGGCCTCCTCCTCCGCCCCCGAGGTCACGCGGCGCTCGATCGCGTTCGGCCTCGTCATGACGGCGATCTTCTCGGCGGCGGCCGCCTACATCTCGCTCAAGCTCGGGCAGGGGATCGAGTCCGCGATCCCGATCGCCATCCTCGCGATCGGCTTCTCCGCGGTCGCGCGCCGGAAATCGACCCTCCTCGAGAACGTCAACATCGTCACGCTGGGCGCCTGCGCGGGGATCGTCGTCGGCGGCTCGACGTTCACGATGCCCGCGATCTTCATCCTCGGGCTCGAGGGGCAGTCGAGCTTCGGCCAGGTCTTCCTCGTTCCCCTCCTGGGCGCGATCTTGGGCGTGCTGTTCCTCATCCCCTTCCGGCGCTACTTCGTCGCGGAGATGCATGGAAGGCTCCCGTTCCCGGAAGGAACGGCCACGGCGGAGATCCTGGTCGCGGGGGGACGGGGCGGGAAGCAAGCGCTCGTGCTGCTCACCTCGATGGGGGTCGCGTTCGTCGTGGACTTCGTCGCGCTCCACTTCAAGGCGTGGCGCGACACGTTCACGACCGTCCTCATCCCCTCCTTCAGGACCCTCACCGAGGACGTGAAGGGGATCTTCGTCCTCAACACCTCCGCCGCCGTGCTCGGCCTGGGCTACATCGTCGGCATCCGCTACGCCTCGATCATCATGGCGGGGTCGTTCCTGTCGTACTGGGTCTTCGTCCCCCTCGTCGGCTACTTGGGCGCCCACGTGCCCGGCGAGATCGTCCCCGGCCGCCCGCCGATCCCCGGCCTGTCCGCGGAGGACCTCTTCTTCCAGTACGTCCGGTACATCGGCATCGGCGCGATCTTCGCCGCGGGCGTGCTCTCGGTCCTGAAGATGTCCCCGGTCATCCTCCAGGCGGTGCGCCAGGTCTTCGGCGAGCTGAGGCACGCCGGCCGGAACACAGGATCCACGAAGCGGACCGATCTCGACCTGCCGATCGGCGGCGTGCTGGCGGGGGCCGCGGGGCTCGCCGTCCTGCTCTTCCTCTACTTCCGCTTCTCCGTCCTCGCGAGCACGTCGAGCCCGACCCTCATGGCCTTCGTCTCGGTGATCCTCATCTACGCGATCACCTTCCTGTTCGCCGCCGTCTCCGCCTGGGCGATCGCGATGATCTCGACGACGCCGATCTCGGGGATGACGCTCACGACGCTCATCATCTCGGCGCTCGCGCTGTCGAGCATGGGGCTCGCCGGTGCCTCCGGGATGCTGTCGGTCCTCCTGATCGGCGGTGTGGTCTGCACCGCGTTGTCGATGACCGGGTCGATGGTCACGCTCCTGAAAGTCGGGTACTGGATGGGCGCCACACCGCGCAAGATCCAGTGGACGCTCATCGCCGGCTCCGCGATCGCGTCGGTGACGGTCACCGCGGTCATGTTCATGTTCGCCCGCGTCTACGGCTACGCGCCGGGACCCTCGCACCCGAACCCGGTCGCGGCCCCCCAGGCGAACGCGATGGCCGCCGTCATCTCCTCGGTCATGCAGTCGGGCCAGGCGCCGTGGTTCCTCTACGGGATCGGCGCCGTCGTCGCCGTGATCGTGCAGATGCTCGGGATCTCCGCCCTCGCCTTCGCGCTCGGCATGTACCTGCCGATCGAGCTGAACACGCCGATCCTCGCCGGCGCGATCGTCGCCTGGCTCGTGAAGCGCAAGGGCGCGAGCGAGACGCTCGTCCGCGCGCGCGGCAATCGCGGCACGCTCATCGCGTCGGGGTTCATCGCGGGCGGCGCCATCGCCGGCGTGCTCGACGGCGTGATCCGGTTCCTGTTCGACGTGAACGGGAAGACGGTCGGGTACGAGCTGCACGTCGGCGACCAGCTCGGCAACTGGCTGGGCCTCGCCGCCTTCCTCGGCCTGGGCGCGTACGTCTTCTGGGACGCGCGCAAGGCGACGGAGGAGGAAGGCGCGGGGCCCGAGATCGCGCTGTAGTGCCGGAGTCCTGGACGACGCGCCTCGCGCGCTGGGGCTTCAACTGGTTCCCGGCCTACCGCGGCGTGGGCGCGCGCATCGAGTACGTCGCCTCCGACTGGAAGGAGGTCCGCATCCGCCTCCCCCTCTCGTGGCGCACGCGCAACTACGTCGGCACGATCTTCGGCGGCAGCCTCTACGGCGCCGTCGATCCGATCTACATGATCATGCTCATCAAGGTCCTGGGGCCGGATTACGTCGTCTGGGACAAGGCGGCCACGATCCGCTTCAAGAAGCCGGGCAGAAGCACCCTCCGCGCCACGTTCAGGCTCGAGGACGCCGAGCTCGACGCCCTCCGCGCCGACGTCCTCCGCGACGGCCGGACCGAGCGGACCTACGTCGTCGAGCTGAAGGACGGAGACGGAAACGTCTGCATGAGCTGCGACAAGCTCCTCACCGTCAAGGCGCGCCCCCGCTAGGCCGGATTTGCAAGTGAAAGAATACGGTCGTATTCTTTCACCGATGAGAGCCAAGCCCGCCGGCAAGCCGGACCCCGCCGCCACCCTCGGCAAGGCGACCCTTCGCGCCTCCTCCCAGCTCGGCCTGAGCCAGAAAGACCTCGCCTCGATCCTCGGGATCAGCGAGGCCACGGCCTCCCGCCTGGCCCGGGGCCGTCGTGTCGATCCGAAGTCGAAGGAAGGCGAGCTCGCCCTGCTGCTCCTGCGGGTCTACCGCTCGCTCAGCTCCCTCGTCGGCGGCAAGGCCGACGCCGCCCAGAAGTGGATGCACGCCGCCAACGACCACCTCAACGGCACGCCCGCCGCGCTCGCGCGCACCACGACCGGGCTCGTGGCCGTCGCCGACTACCTCGACGGCATGCGCGGCAAGCTCTGACGTGGACGGCGTCGAACCCCTCTCCGGCCTGCTCTGGCGCGTCGTCGAAGGCCAGCACGTCATCGCCACGAGGGGCCTCGTCGACTCGGTGGAGGAGCACGAGCTGCTCGAGCGCATGATCGACACCGCGAAGCCCGCGGCCCCGCCCGGCCCCGAGTTCGCCGGCTTCCACTACCTGCTCTCGACCCCGTTCCGCTATCCGCCTCTCCGGCATGGCTCGCGCTTCGCAACCCGCCACGAGCGGTCGATCTTCTATGGCTCGGCGGAGCTGCGCGCCGCGTTCGCGGAGACCGCCTACTACCGGCTCCTCTTCCTGGACGGCACGAAGGCGCACCTCGAGCCGATCGAGACCGACCTCTCCGCGTTCAAGATCGGCTATCGCACACGCAAGGGCCTCGACCTCACCGGCGACCGGGCCGTCTCGGCGCCCGACCGGTACGACGCCAGTCAGAAGCTCGGCTCCCGGATGCGCGAGGCGGGCGTCGAGGCGTTCCGCTACCGGTCGGCACGCGACGCCGAGGGCGGGACGAACGTCGGACTGTTCACGCCGCGTGCGTTCACCGCCAAGCGCCCCGGCGCGATGCAGGTGTGGCGGGCGATGGCGTCCCAGGCATCGGTCGAGATGCGGCGCCACGATCTGCTGCGCAAGGAGACGTTCGACTTCCCGCGCGAGCAGTTCCTCGTTCGCGGGAAGCTCCCCCGCCCGGCGATCTAGGAGAAACCCGCCCCGGCGCGAAGGTGCCGGAGGCCGGGGCGGGCGTGGAGGGGGTCACTTCGTGCCGGCGCACTGCTGGACGATCCCGGCGGTCATGTAGTCGGCCATCCCGAGACAGTCCCTGTGAAGGGTGTCCAGCATGATGACGTCGGTGGTCCAGTCGTTCCTGTAGAAGGCGAGCGACCCGTTCAAGATGTCGTCGAGGTAGATCTTCCAGTGCATCGACATCTCGTCCGCCGGCCAGAACCGGGGATTGAGCGCGCTGAGGGACGCCGCGATCTGCTCGCCGTTCTTGTACCAGTTGGGCAGCGTGGACGCGAAGTCCATCCCGGCGAAGATCTCGTGGACGACCTGGGAGGTCAGGCCCACGTGTTCCGTGAGGAGGGCGCCGATCTTCTCGGCGCTGGGACCGTAGATCGGAACGAGGGCCTCTTCGAAGGCCTCGTAGTTCTCCGACAGCCGCTTGAGGTACACGTCGTGCCCCTCGATGTCGTGCAGGACGCCCATCGCGACCATGCGGGTCCAGAGGAGCTCGTTTTCGAAGGTGAGGCGGAGCTGATCGTGCAGCACGGCCTCGTTCACCGTGCACGCCGGCGACGGCGGGATGACGCGGGGCGGATCGTCGTCCCCGATGACGAGCCACTGAGATCCGATGCCCCGCGGAGGCGTCCCTCCGGCCATGCAGGGGACGATGGCCAGTAGGGCCAGGACGATCAGGACCTGGCTGGTGCGAATCGCCGATGCAGATCTCATGACCTTTCTCCTCTCTCAGGGGGAGTCGCGGGACTCCGTATGTCCGCTGCGGTGAGGGTGGATAAGGTCCCGGCTTGGGCCGGTCGTGGACCGGGGCTTGAAAACCGTGCCTCGAATGGCAACGGGGCGCGCGGGATTGCCGCGGAATTCTTCAGATCCTGCTCGCGCTCGCCTATTTCACGTCGGAAACCATCAGCGGCGTGGAGCTCCACACGCAGGGTCTTTCGGCCGTGCACTCGACCGTGTCCTCGCCCCGCAGGCGGTACCAGAGGGACGGCGAGTCGCCGTAGCGCAGGAGCGCGGCACCGTCGGGCACGACGATCGTCCCGAGCGCGCCTTCGCGCATGAGCGTGAGCTCCTCCTCGGAGAGCGCGATCGGGTAGTACAAGTCGCCCACGCGCAGATCGACCTCGTCGAACGTGAGGTCCCCGGGGAGGGGTCCGGACTTCGAGAGGTCGAGCACGAGGTCCGAGCCGTTGCCGCCGCCGTCGGCGACGATCACGCCGGAGCACGGCACGCACGGATCGGACTCGGGCGCGGGGTGCGTCGGCGCACCCAGGGACTCGATGCTGTCGAGCGGCCCCGGCGTGTGCGCGCGCAGTCCCGGCGGAGGGGTCGCGACGGGTCCGGCCGTGACGCCGCCGCAAGCGGCGAGCGGGTTCGCGGTCATCGGGCCGAGGATTCCGGTGATCCCTCCGTTGCACAACGGCAGAAGCTTCGGGCCGCGCGCCAAGACCCAGCAGTTCTTCGGAACGTTGAACGCGGCTCTCCAGGGCTCGTCCGGGAGCGTTGCGAGGAGGTCCGGGCGCTGGAGGGCCTCCACCAGCCAGCCCGCGAGCATCGCGCTCGAGTACGACGAGCCGGCGGGCGCGGGCCAGGAGTTGAGGCACAGGGCGTTTCCGGGAATCCACGCGTCGGCTTCGGCGGGCGTCTCCCAAGCCGGGTGCGCGGTACGGGTCTGCGCGAGCGCGGAGCCATCGAGCATGCCCGTGGAGACGACGTCGTCGAGGACCGCCGGGAACATCTCCCTGCCGTGATTCCCCGCGGCGGCCACGAACGTCGTGCCCTTCGCCTTCAGGTAGTGGATGACGCTCGCGACCTGGCACGAGGTGAGGGTCGCATCGCAGGGCACCGCTTCGGGGTCCGTGACCTGCCGGAGCCGGCCGAAGCTCATGTTCAGCGTCGTGGGCGGCGGGAGCCGATGGGCGTCGACGTCGTCGACGATCTCGCACAGTCGCGCGAGCACATGAAGATCGCCCACCGGCCCGAGATCGTCGAGCGCCGGCTCATCGAGCGGGGCGAGCACGGTCTGGACGGTGAGGCCCGCGACGCGACCGGCGAGCCACGCCGTGCTGTCGCCATGCGCGTCGTCGAAATCGAGCACCGTGACCCACTTGAACCCCCCGCCGGGCTGCGTGGTGCCGGCCTTGTTGCCCAGCGTGAGGGGCGCCGGCATCGTCAGCTCCCGCAGCCGCTTCGCGGGGAACGGGAAGATCTTCGGAACGTGCGGCTTCGGGTACGACGCGACGATGTGGGCGTCGTCGTCGCCGTTGGCCGCCAGCTCCACGCACGCGGGCCGATCGGTCTCACGGATGAGGAAGCGGCCGTATCCGCCGCAGGCGACGTCGATCCCGGCCGCGCCGCCGGCGCAGGGCGCCCGGTAGAGGCGCCACGGGATCGGCGGGTCGGAGGCGAGAGCTGCCGTGGTCAGAACGAGAGCCGCGGTGACGATCGGGAGTCTTCTCATCGGGCACCATCCGTCGGTTCGAGGATCGTGAGGTTGATCGGATAGACACGGCCCTTGGACGCGCGCTCGAGGGCCGCTTGGGCGTCCTCGCGCGCATCGAGGCCGATGGAGCTCGGAAGGTCGGACGTCGGGGCGACGACGACGTAGAAGGTCCGCGTACCGGAGCCGGGACCGACGAGGCTTACGGCCCGCGCCGTGATCACCGCGTTGCCGCGGTCGGCGACGACGGCGAGATCGCCCGGCTCCGTGAGGAGCGTCAGGGCGGAGGCGTCGCGGCGATAGGCGAAAAAGCGAACGCTCGGGAGCGAGCTTGCCGTTGCTTCGACCGTCACGCGGACCAGCGTGTCGACGTGAGCCTCCGCGGTCGTGACCGCTCCCCGGTCCGCCGCCAGTCCCTGGACGCGCACGTCGAAGGCGGGAAGCGGCGGGGCGTCGGGCGGCAGCGCGATCCACACGGCGAGGACGATGCTCGCCGCGGCGGCCAAAGCGGCCGCGGCGATGCGCCAGGGCCGGCGGGTGGGGATCGGGATCGCCGGACGCGTGGCGAGATCGATGTCCGCGAGCTCGGCGAGGCGCGCACGCCCCCGCCGGCTCCCGGCGAGATCCCATTCGAGACGGGCCTGTTCCGCGAGGTCCAGGCCTCCCTGGCGGTAGACGTGGAGCCGGTCGTCGGGCGGCGCGGGACCGTCGTCGATCTCCACTTTCGGAAGCTCCCAGAGAAGCTCGTCCGGGCGCCGCTCGGTCATATCCCTTCCCCCACTCCCGTGGGAGTCCGCGGCGAAGGCGATTGCCCCCCCAAGAGGAGCAGGACCGCCCAGCGGGAGGCGGGGTGGCCGGAACGGACGCGGTCGAGAGCGTGCCGGTAGGCCACCGGAACGTCTTGACCGGCGTCGAGATCCGCGCAGAAAGCGCGGTTGAACGCGAGCGCCACGTCGTTGGCCAGGGGGGCACGCGTGCCGATCACCCACCGCACGCCGCTGCGGGCGAGCAGTCCCGCGATCCCGTAGCGCCCGCTGTCGGCGCTGACGGGCGAGCGTCCGGTCTGACAACCGCTCAGGTTGGCCATCTCGAGCGCCGCACCCCACGCGGCGAGCTCGTTTCCCGTGATCGGCCCGTCCGCGAGGAGGATCGTGGACAGCTCGGGGAAGGCCGGCTCGTAGCGCGCATGCGCGTCGATGTGGAGACGCCGCGCGCCTTCGAGCGCGTGACGCAGCGCGTCTCGCGTGGCCTCTCCTCGCAGGAGGACGCGGGCCTCCGCGACCGGAGGCGGAAGGCCGAGATCCCCGCGGGGGTCGGACACGAGGACCGCGCCCCGCGTCGCGGTCCTTCGCGGCGCCGGAGAAACGCCGACGGCCGGATGCGAGACGATCGTCGTGATCTCGCCGAGCCATCGTCCGCGGACGGGCAGGGCCGCGAGCGGGACCTCCTGGAGGATGCCGTGCACGGCGTATGTCGTCACGGGACCGACATCGGACGGGTCCGGGGCCAACGCGGCGGCGAGCGGCGCGACCAGAGCGCGCCACCGCGCGTCGTCGGACTCCCCGCGATCCATCGCCTCGCGCGCCCCACGGATGAGCGCGCCGAGCGCGGCGCGGCGCATCGGCGTGCGCCGGTAGACGCGCGCCGAGCCCGACGGCGTCCGCTTGAGAACCACGATCTCGTCGTCGAGCGGGAATGCGCGGTAGTCCACCCCCGCGTCGTCGAGGGGTGCGGGAGGCGCCGTGCTCGCCCTCGTACGGAGGAACTCCTGGAGGACGTCCAGCTCGCCCCAGCGGATCGCCTGGCGCTGCTCCCGCCGCGTTCCCGAAGCCGGGCCGTCGAGCGCGTCCAGCTCGGCCAGCCACGCGGGCGAGCTTCCGCCCGGCGACGCGGCGGCCTCGTCGAGCGCGCGGAGAATCCCCCAGGCGTCGGCGTCGCGTCCGCGCTCGATCGCGACGCGCGCCGCGGCGTACGCGTCCTCCGCGCGCTGACCGGGACCGAGGGGGACGTCCTGACCCAGGCGCCTCGCGCTTCCGCGTCCGTGAAGATCGAGCGCGCGGCCGAAGAGATCCGAGGCCCGCTCGAGATGTCCTAGCCGGCGCTCCGCGGCGCCCGCGCATCCCAGCCCGAAGGCCCGAAGACGGTCGCTGCGCCCCGGCTGGTCGAGTCGTTCGCCGATCGCGCTCGCCTCCTTCGCCCGGCCCAGGGACAACGCCCGGTGCGCTTCGACGAGGTCCGCCCAGCCGGACAGCTCCCGCGCGCGGAGCGCCGGACCGGGGCCGATCAGCTGGCGCGCCGGGACGAGCGCCGGATCGGGCGGACGACCGAGGCGCACGTCGACGAAGGCACGATTGAGAAGGAGGTTGGCGCGCTCGAACGGGTCCGCCGGCGCCGCATCTCCCGTCTGCAGGGCCTCGAGCGCCCGCCGCGCCTCGGCGAGCTCGTCCTCACCCGCGTCGGGGTCGGCGGCGACGAGCCAGGCCAGCGTGTTCTCGGCGGCGCGGGCGAGGGCCGGATCGCACGGGGCCGCCCCGCATGCGCCGAGGGCGCGGCGCAGCCGCTCCTTCCCCTCGGCGAGCGCCCCGGCGCGGAACAGGACCTCGGCCTGCTTCCCCGCGACCGCGATCCACTTGCGATCGCCGCAGCGCCGGAAGCTCCGCTCGGCCGTACGGAGGAGGTGCCAGCACGTCGCGAGGTCGGCGTCGGCATCGAGGGCCAGCATCGACCGCTCGTAGGCCAACGTCGCGGCCCAGCGCGCGCCGGCGGGATCGTCGACCCAGGCCGGCGCCTGCGAGATCCGGCGCGCCACGTTCGCGCGCGCTTCCGCGATGCCGGTGCGGCGGAGCACGTAGGCGCCGACGAGCCGGGTTCGGAGGGCGAGGCCGGGGAACCCCTGGACTTCCGCGTCGCGCGACAGCGCGTCCAAGCTCGCGATGGGCTCGCGCATCGCGGTCGCGAGCCGGCTCTCGAGCGTTCGGAGCGCCGCATCGTCGGCGTCGAAGCGGAACGGAAGGCACGGAAGCCGGAGCGTGGAGCCGTCGAAGCCGTCCCGGACCTCCGCGCACAGCTCTCGATCGCCGTCCGTCCATGCGGAGGGGAGCTTCGCTTCGAAGCAGAGCGTCGACCCGAGCCGGACGGAGGGCGCGATCGAACCGTCGTCGAACAGGCGTGCGGTCCACTGGCTCGTGTCGCGCTCCGGCGGCACGTCGAGGCAGAAGCCGACCGGCGCGGACCGGCCGACGACCCAGGGGAGCACGCCCGCCGGCCCGACGCGCACGTCGCGGTGCCCTCGGAACACCGGCGCAGCGCCGCCGGGGAGCCGCGACGCCGGGCGCGCGCCGCACGCGGCGGCGACGATCGCGATCAGCGCAAGCCGAGGCGCCGCGCGCATCGATCGATCGCACCGTCGAGAACGAGCCGGAGCTTGTAGGTGCTCTTGCGCGACCAGCCCGTGGCCTGCGCGATCTCCTCCGGCGTGAACCCGTCCACGAAGCGCAGCTTGTAGTAGAGGTAGGGTCGGCTCCCGACGCGCTTCAGGCACGTACGCAACCGCTCGAGGAGGTCCCGCTGGAGCGTGCGTCGCTCCTCGTCGACCGGATCGGCCGCGGTGTCGACCGGCACGAGGTCCGTCGCCGGATGGCGCCGCAAGGACCGCAGCCGGTTGCTCGCGATCCCGCACGCGAGGTCCCACAGGTAAGCGTCGAGGCGCGATTCGCTGCGTTGCGCCTCGGGGACCTCGGCGAAGAAGCGCGCGAAGGTCGAGCGCGCGTGCTCGTAGAAGAAGACGAACGTGTCCTGCACGACCTCGTCCACGTCCATCCGCCGGTGCCGGCCGTAGCGGGCCTGGAGGCGGCGCGCGAGGCGCGGCGCGAACGTGACGTGAAGCCAGCCCCGCGCGAGGTCGTCCCCCGCGACGACCTGCTCGAGTCTTGCCGTCAGCTCCGCGGGCATGGCGGGGAATGTACCTCGAAATCCACGGGGCAATCACGCGCCGCGCGGACTCCTCCGCGGTGAAAGGAGGAGCTCATGACCAACAAGACGACATGGGTTCTCGGAATTCTCGTCACGGCGGCGGTCGCCGCCGCGCCGATTGCGGACGCGGCGACAGCGCGCACCACACTTCGGCTGGGGTCGATGAGGGTGGCCAAGATCGACGGCGATCGCGTCGTCCCCCTCCGCAGCGAGCGTGCGCTCGCCCGCGTTCTCGAGGAGGGCTTGAACGCATCGGACGATCCGCGCGTCTACGGGACGATCGCGCACGCGACGATCGAGTCGAGTGGCGGCCGTTACTTCCTCGTCGGACGCGGCCGGCTCGCCGGAGGCGGATGCCTGAGGCCTTCGGTCGAGCTCACGCCCGGACCGGATGCGATCGTGGAGCCCGCGGCCGCCGGCTGGCGCTTCATCCGCGTCGAAGGGTGCGCCAGCGAGGATTGCGGCGACTGTCTGACGACCCGCGACGGCGAAGGCCACGTCATCGACTGCGCGTGCATCCCCGCCGGTCACTGCCAGAAGGTCGTCGTCTACATCCCCATCCCCATCTATCCGTGAGGTGCGCCCCCTTCCCTAGCTCAGGAGAACCGTCATGCGACAGATCGCACGTTCCAGAACCGCGAAGCTACTGACCCTCGCCCTCGTGGGCCTCATCGCGACACGCGGCGCGTACGCGAGCAAGACCGCGCGCGTCATCTCCGGCGTGGCGGGCGTCAACGCCTGCAAATGGGGATGGCTGGCCTTCTTGGACTTGGAGCCTCTCAGCAAGACCGCCTGCACGGTCATCACGGGCATCTACGGCACCGTGACGGCAGGGGCGGCGCTCTACGACGCGATCGCCGATCCGGTGCCTCTGGCGCCTCCGACGATCACCGCCGTGTACGAAGGTCCCTTCAGCGACCGCAACCCGCAGAACGGCGAGCTCCTCCCGCCCGACGGGCCCCCGGTCCACGAAGCACCCGGGTATCGCATCGTCTCCATCGTCGGAACGAACTTCAGCTGGGTTGCCGGCGAGATGACCGTCAAGTTCGGCGGCGCCCCGGCGCAGATCCTGAACCTCTCGACGAACACGCTTCTCATGGCGATGATCCCCGTGACCGGCGACCCGCTTCCCCGCACCGCCAACATCGTCGTCACGGTGAACGGGATCGCCAGCGACGTCTTCCCGTTCCAGATCGACGAGGTGTTGGACGATCCGGCGCCTGCCGACCTCGTCTCTCGCATCGAGACGAAGGAGACCAAGCTCCTCCAGATGATCAAGAACGCGAACTGGAGCGCGCTGCTGACGGCGGAGGCGCCGAACCTGACGCCGGCCGAGAGATCGAGCGCGTTGAACGGCGCCGCCGCGATGCACCAGGGAGCCGTCGACATCCTCGCCCAGATTCCGACGGCGATGCAGAACCAGGTAGAGCCTCAGGTCCGCGCCGGATTCGAGAGATTCGCCATGACGAATCCGGAGCTCGAGCAGACCCTCGACGCCGCGATCGCGGATCTCCGAGCCCGCGGCGTCCGCCCCGACAAGCCGATCCAGCAGGCTCCGGCCCCTTCCCCATTGCCGTAGCCACGCTGATTGGATGGTGGCCGCGAGCGCCCGGGCGCTCGCGGCCACCGCTTGCTAGTCTTCGAACGAGACCCCGTGGAGCGCGAGCGACAGGTTCTCGAGCACACGATCCAGGTTCGCCATCGTCTCGGCCTCGTCGTCGCCCCACGCCCAGAACGAAAGCATGAGCTGATAGCCGAGGCGTCCGCCGGCGCCGCCGGGAAGGCCCACGTAGCGCGTGCGCACGATCGTGGTGCCGACGATCCCCCACTCGAACGCAGGATCGATCCCGGAGAGGCGGACGTGCAGGTCGTGCTCGAGCCCCTTGACGAGGGGATGCGAGAGGTTGAGCTGCAAATCGCGGAACAGGATCATCAGCCGGCCGCTGCACTCCTGGGCCTTCGGCGGGTGCGCGGGGTCCGCGTGCGGTCCGGTGAACTCGCAGTCGTTGGACTCGAAGGCGCCCCGCGGGGCGTTGACCCACTCGACGAGCCTGTAGAACGTCTCGATCGCGGCATGGCCGTCCCACGGCGTGTAATCCTCGAGCGTGGTGCGCACGAGCTGCGGGCTCGCCTTGAAGTCGCGGTAGCGGTGCGCCGGGCTCGAGGCGGCGTCGGTCCAGGGATGGGCGCGGGGAGCGTCGCGGCTCAGGGTCTCGCGCCGGCAGGTCTTCACGGCTTCGCGATCGTTCCGAATTCGAGCGACATGGCGGCGAGTAGGAATATCATGCCGCCCCTCCGGAGGACCTCGCGATGACCGGATACCTTCTGGCCGCAGCCCTGCTCGCCGCACAAGGAGCGACCGTGCCCGCCCCTGCCCCCGAAACCGCCACCGACGACCCCTACCTCTGGCTCGAGAACGTGCAGGGCGACCAGGCGCTCTCCTGGGTGAAGGAGCGGAACGCGGAGACGGTCAAGGAGTTCGAATCGAGCGGCGCGTTCAAGAAGCTCGAGTCCGACATCCTCGCGATCATGGACTCGAAGGACAAGATCCCCGATGTCACGCGCGAGGGGAACCTCTACTACAACCTCTGGCAGGATGCGAAGAACCCGCGCGGCCTCTGGCGGCGCACGACGCTCGAGGAGTACCGCAAGCCCGAGCCGCAGTGGGAGACGGTGCTCGACCTCGACGCGCTCGGCAAGGCCGAGAACGAGAACTGGGTCTACAAGGGGCACGACTGCCTGCGCCCCGACTTCAAGCGCTGCATGCTGAGCCTCTCGCGAGGCGGCGCCGACGCGGTCGTCATCCGCGAGTTCGATACCGAGACGAAGAGCTTCGTGAAGGACGGATTCCAGCTCGTCGAGGCGAAGGGCGGCACGAGCTGGAAGGACAAGGACACCCTCTACGTCGGCACCGACTTCGGGCCGGGCTCGATGTCGTCCTCGGGATACCCGCTGGTCGCCAAGCGCTGGAAGCGCGGCACGCCGCTTTCGGAAGCGGTCGAGATCTACCGCGGCCTTCCGACCGATCTCGGCGCGTACTTCGTCCACGACTCGGCCCCGGGCTTCGAGCGCGACTTCATCATCCGCTACATGTCCATCTTCACGAGCGAGACGTACCTGGTCGCCGCGGACGGGACGAAGACGAGGATCCCGATCCAGGACGACGCCGAGTCGTCGATCCACCGCGAGTGGCTCGTCGTGAAGCCCCGCACGGCGTGGACCGTGGGTGGGAAGACGATCCCCGCGGGAGGACTCGTCGCCACGCGCCTCGATCCGTTCCTCGCCGGCAAGCTCGACTTCCAGCTCCTGTTCGAGCCGACCGCGACGCGGTCGCTCGACTCGTACACGTGGACGAAGAGCCACCTCGTCCTGAACGTCCTCGATGACGTGAAGAGCCGGCTCGAGGTGTTGACCCCGCCCGACGGCTCCGCGACGACCGCGTGGAAGCGCGAAGGGCTGGCGGGCGCGCCCGCGATCGGTGCCGTGACCGTGAAGGCGATCGACGCCGACACCTCCGACGAGATCTTCCTCTACGCCACCGACTACCTCACGCCGACGACGCTGTCGTACGCGACCGTTGGGAAGACGCTCGAGCCGCTCAAGCGCACCCCCGCGTTCTTCGACGCGACCGGGCTCGAGATCACGCAGCACTTCGCGACGTCCAAGGACGGGACGCGCGTCCCCTACTTCCAGGTGTCGAAGAAGGGGATGAAGCTCGACGGCTCGAACGTGACGCTCCTGTACGGGTACGGCGGCTTCGAGGTCTCGGAGACCCCGCACTACAGCGGCACGGTGGGGCGCTCGTGGCTGACGCGCGGGAACGTCTACGTCGTCGCCAACATCCGCGGCGGCGGCGAGTACGGCCCCGCGTGGCACCAGGCGGCGCTCAAGAAGAACCGGCCGCGCGCTTTCGAGGACTTCGCCGCGGTCGCGCAGGACCTCGTCGCCCGCAAGGTGACCGCGCCGAAGAGGCTCGGGATCGTGGGCGGCAGCAACGGCGGCCTGCTCGTGGGCTACATGGTCGTGAGGTACCCCGAGCTGTTCGGCGCGGCGGTGTGCCAGGTGCCGCTGCTCGACATGAAGCGGTACTCGCACCTGCTCGCGGGGGCTTCGTGGATGGACGAGTACGGCGATCCCGACAAGCCCGAGGAGTGGGACTTCATCAAGACGTTCTCGCCCTACCAGATGGTCGAGAAGGCCAAGGCCTACCCGCCGGTCCTGTTCACGACGTCGACCCGCGACGACCGCGTCCACCCCGGCCATGCGCGCAAGATGACCGCGCGCATGCGCGACATGGGATACGACGTCCGCTATTACGAGAACATCGAGGGCGGGCACGCCGGGGCCGCGGACCACAAGCAGGCGGCGCACATGTGGGCGCTGACCTACACGTACCTGGCGCAGAAGCTGAAGTAAGCGGGGCGGCAAACTCCCCGCAGGAGCGCGGCGGGGTCTTGATCCGGCGCGCGGAGCCCCCGTAGGCTCCGCGCATGATCTCCCTCCTTTTCGCGCTGCTGCTCGCCGCCCAGGCCGAGCCGCCCCCCGTCGAGACCGGGATCGAGGAGCAGGTCCAGGTCACGCTCCTCCAGGTGGACGTCACCGTCACCGACAAGAACGGTCGCACGGTGCCGGATCTCAGGAAGGAAGACTTCACGCTGAAGATCGCGGGGAAGGCGGTGCCGATCGAAGCGCTCGACGTCTTCTGTCCCACCGGGGCGCTCGACGATCCCCTGCCGACGCGCGACGAGTTCGCGGAGACTCCGCCACCGTTCACCACCGGCCTCGGGCAGAAGGTCGTCTTCGCGTTCGATTACACCTTCCTCGGCGTCACGATGCGACCGCAGGTCCTCGAGGCGGCGGAGCGGATGCTCCGGACGGCGAAGGCGCCCGACGAGGAGGTGATGATCGTCGCGCTGGCGGGCGAGGTCCGGATCGAGCAGCGCTTCACGAAGGACATCCGCCTCCTGACCATGGCTCTCGAGCGGATGGGGCACGACGTGACGCTGTGGGCGCGGGACTTTCCGATCGGCGTCTCCGGCGAGAGCTACTTCCAGCACGTCACGACGCTCATGGACGTGCTCGAGAGCTACGACGGGCCGAAGGCGGTCGTGTACTTCTCCCAGGCCGGCCTCGTCCCGTCCTCGATGATCGACCTCTGGTACCGGAACCTCGCGGCGCACGCCGCGGCGAGCCGGGCGTCGATCTACCCCGCGAAGTCGAACCTGCTCGCGTCGGGCGGCATCAGCGAGACGCTGGTCCGTTTCGCCAACGAGACCGGCGGACGGATGCAGCAGAACACGAACGATCTGTCGCTCCCCTACCGGCGCGCGCAGCGCGACCTGTCGTGCCATTACACGATCGCCGTGCGCGTGAACCCGAACGAGCGGCGGGATCCGGCGAAGCTCCAGGTCCAGGTGGGGCGGCGCGACCTCGTGCTGCGCTCCCCCGAGACCGTGCAGGTCTTCCGCGACACGGAGAAGCGCCGCTCGCGTGCCGCAGCGGCCTACGTCGATCCTGGGCCGTACGAGAAGCCGCTGGTGCGAGCGTTCGCGTTTCCGGCGATCCCGACGGCGAAGGGGAAGTGGGACACGCTCCTCGCCGTGAGCTTCCCGGCGCGGGTGCGCCCCGAAGGGACCGACGTGGACGTGCGCGCGGTGATCCGGCGCGAGCACCGCACGGTCGAGGAGTACAAGCGCAAGGTCCACGTCGATCCGCCGGAGGGCGGCGGGGCGACGCGGCCGGTCAGCATCATCGGAAAGACGCGGCTCGGCGACGGCGCGCACGACTTGACCGTCGTCCTCGGCGAGCGGACGGGGAACGACGTGGACGCCGCCCAAGCGGCGTTCGTCGTGCCGCAGGTCGTTCCCGATGCGCTCATGCTGCGCGGTCCCGTGCTCGGAAAGGTCGCCCGCGGCGGCGCCGTGTTCCGCGGGCGGCCGAACGACCGGCCGGACGAGACGCGCCTCGGGAAGCTGCTGGGGCCCGACAACGGCTTCGAGCCGCTCTTGATCCAAGAGGTCGCGGCGGACGACCAGCTCCTCTTCTACTGGAGCGCGTGCGTGGTGGGGACGAGCCCGCTCCCCTCGGACGTGGTCGTGAAGCGCCGCGTGATCGAGGCCTCCGGCCGGGTCGTGAAGGACCTCGACATGATGCCGCTGAACCTCGAGCCGCGCGGCAAGGGCGTGCTCTGCTCCGAGAGTCTCGAGACCGTGGCGGGAGGGGCTCTGGCTCCGGGCAACTACGAGGTGGACGTCACCGTCGTCCACCCCGACGGCGCCGTGATCGCGCGTGGCACCGAGCCGCTGAGCGTTCGCTGAGGCGGCGTATCATCCGCCGGTGCTCGGCACGATCCTGTCCGCACTCCACGTCCTGGCGCTGGGGATCGGCCTCGGCGCCGTGGTCGCGCGCGGGCGCGGCCTCCGGCGCGTGGCGCGGGGCGAGCGGGGTGCGGTGCCGTCCGTGCTCACCGCCGATTCCCTCTGGGGACTCGCGGCGCTGCTCTGGCTTGCGACGGGGTTGATGCGCGCGTTCGGCGGGATCGAGAAGTCCCCCGACTTTTATCTCTACAACGGCTTCTTCCGTCTCAAGATGGGACTATTCGTCGCGCTCCTGCTGCTCGAGATCATGCCGATGCTGACGCTCGTCCGCTGGCGTCTGCGGAAGGAGGAGCAGGTCGATCCGGTCCGTGCCGCGACGCTGGTGCGGCTGAACGACGCGGAGACGGCGCTGGTCGTGATCATCCCCTTCGTGGCGGCGGCGATGGCTCGCGGGCTCTGGCTCGTGACGTGATAAAAAAGCAGCTCTCACACTCCAGGAGGGTGTCCCATGAGATCGTTCCGTATCCTGTCCGCCGCTTCGCTCTTTGTCCTCGCGTCCGGGATCGCGCTCGCGGCCGATCCGCTCCAGGTCGCCGACCCCGTGACGCCGGCCGATGCCGTGGCGCCCGTCGACGCGGTCGCTCCCGCCTCGGATGTCGCCTCCATCGATGCCTTGGCCGATGCGTGCGAGCTCAACTTCACCCCCGCGGACGCGGACGCAGCCGATGTCGCGGCCTCGGCCAAGGGGTGCAAGCAGTGCCAGGGCCGCACGTGGTGCCATTGCTCCTACAACGGCCTGCCGCGGGTGTCGTGCAACCCCTGTTGCTACGGCAACCTCGGCATCCCGCAGGTCTGCCTCGATTAAGGGGTCTGACCCCTTTTGCGACCTACCAGTACTTCCAGCGCGGGACCACGTGCTCGTCGAACGAGAACGGGTCCCGCGCCTTCCCGTCGACGACGACGCGGACCCACCCGACGCGCGGCGATCCCGGCACCTGCATGCGGGTGATGTTGCGCGCGCTCATCGGGTGGTTCACGTAGTACTCGTGCCCGTCGCCGTGGACCATGAGGACGGGTCGCCCGAACGCCGTCGCTTGCTCGTCGAGCGTGGACAGGAACGGCTCGAAGTCGTCGTCGTAGCGGTGCGGCGGAGGGCCGTCCACGTGCGTGTTCGCGTGGAAGGCGAAGACCACCGCCTTCGCGTCGATCTCCTTCGCTCGAGCGAACGTGGCGCGCACCCAGGCGGCGTCCCCTTCCGTGCGTGACCGCGACGCCTCGTCCTCGAGCTTCGTGCGCCCCGGGTAGGGAAGGCGCGCGTTCTCGCTTCCGACGAGGTTCACCGTCGCGAAGACGACGCCGTCATGCACCCATCGCGCGTTCTCGCGGAGCTCCGGATGATCGGGATCGTCCGCCTGCGACTCCAGCGCGATCTTCCGGGCCCCGAAGCTCTCGTACGGGCGATCGAAGAAGATCGTGCGGATCGCCGCGAGCCGCTCGAGGGGCCGGAACGCGCCCGAGCCGGGCTCCCAGCAATCCGCCCACTCGTTGTCTCCCGGCGTGTAGATCAGGGGGTGCCGCGACGTCTCGAAGCGCGCACGCACCTCGCGGTCGTGCTCGTCGGTGCAGGGGCGCCAGAAGATGTCGCCGACGTGGATGACGAACGCGAGGTCCGTCTCGTCCATCTCCTCGGTGACCAGGCGGTACTGGAGCTCCTCCCACGGCAGGTACGGCGAATCGCCGGTGACGCCGAAGGCGAAGGTGCCGGGCGGCGTCGGCACCGGCTTCGGCGGCCCCCCGGTCGCGAGGGCGAGCACGGCCGTCGCCGCGACCAGGATCGCGACGACGAGGAGCGCTCTTTTCGGCCTCACGGCTTGTCCTTGCTGATCAGCCAGAGCGCGGCGGGGAGCGCCGTGAAGTCCGCGATCATCGACAGCAGGAACGCCGAGGACGACACGATCCCGAACTGACGCATCGGAGGGAGCGGCGACAGCGCCAGCGCGAGGAACCCTCCGGCGTTGATGAGGGTCGCGAAGACGATCGCCCGCCCCGAGACGGTGAGCGCGTGGCGCAGCGCCTCCGACGTTCCGCCGCGGCCCTTCCCCTCCTGGAAGTGGTAGAAGAAGTGGATCTGGTCGTTTTCCGAAGCGCCCAGCACCGTCGAGGCGATGAGGATCGTGGCGACGTTGAGCGCGATCCCGGTGAGCCGCATCACCAGGAACATCGTGAGGATCGCGAACAGCGACGGGATCATCGCCATCAGGCGCGCCGACGCGGAGCGGAAGACGAGCAGGAACGCGAAGAAGATCACGGCCGCCGTCAGCGCGAAGCTCTCCGTGAGCGTCGGCACGAGGTAGTGCGCGATCTTCGCCTGGAGGATCCCCTCCCCCACGATCGACAGCGCGCACGACGCCAGCGCGGGATTCCGGCTCACCGATTCCGCCCACTTCGCGTGGATGTAGGTCCGGAGCGGCTGGTACCCGCCGAACCCGGCCCGCGTGATGACGCGCAGGCGCGCGTTGCCGAGCGTGCCCACGTCCACGTACCCGCGCAGCTCCGGCCGCTCGAGCAGGAGCTGCTCGAGGTCCGACGCGAGCTTCGGCCACGCCGCCGCGTCGTCGGGGAGCTCATCCCCCCGGCCGCCCACGTACCGGACGAACTGGAGGAGCGTCGTCGGCCCCACGACCGAGCCGACGCGCGGATCGGTCTGGAGCAGGCGCGCGAACTGGTGCAGGCCCCGGAGGACCTCGGGGTCGAGCGCGCGGCCGTCGGGGACCTTGACCCACGCCTCGGTGACGGCGAGCCCCGACATCGTCGCCTCGAAGCGGCGCGTGTCGCGGACGATCGGAAGATCCGGATCGATGTAGTCGAGCGCGTCGGTCTCGAGGCGCATCGGCTCGATCGTCCCGGGAACGCCCAGGAGGGCGCCCAGCCCGAGGAGCATGAGGACGAGCGCCGCGGGGACGAGCGTCCACCGCGCGCGGTACGTCGCCTCCGGAAGCCAGGACACGACCCGCGGCCACCACGCCCCCGCGGTGCGCCGCTCGGACTGGGCCGGAGTGCGCAGCACGCGCTCGAGCGCGGGGAAGAGCGTGAACGCGGCCAGCCACGTCCACCCCATCCCCGCCGCGACCCACAGCCCCATCTCGCGGATCGGCCGGATCCCCGACACGGCGAGCGCCGCGAACCCCACCGCCGCGGCGAAGATCGACGCCGTGCACGGGAGGAGCTTGTTGACGAGCGTGAAGACGTGGTGCTCTTCCGGGTCGCGCCCCTCCGGGCGGGCGACGTAGAGCGAATGGATGTACACGAGGGTCGCGGTGCACGTGATGAGCACGGTCATCGGGACCAAGGACGACACGATCGTCGAGACGTACCCCAGCGCCGCCGCCGTCGCCTCGGTCAGGAGCACGGTCGCCGCGAT
>Ga0068859_100002032_pt1 | contig 20671 bp, 14 predicted proteins | sample KBSSwiS22_FD_66585 | JGI IMG/M metagenome (GOLD analysis project Ga0068859, IMG submission 66585) | Switchgrass rhizosphere microbial communities from Kellogg Biological Station, Michigan, USA - KBS Switchgrass S2-2 | ecosystem: Host-associated > Plants > Roots > Rhizosphere > Soil ...
CGAGCGTGAAGGAGCCGGGCGTCCTGCGCTTCGACATCTACCAGGACCGGGAGGACGCCACCCGCTTCGTTCTGGTCGAGGTCTATCGCTCGCGCGATGCGCACGCCGCGCACCGTACAACGGCGCACTACCTGGCATGGCGCGAGGCAGTCGACGGCCTCATGGCCGAGCCGCGGAGCGCTCGTACGTTTGCCAACGTCTTCCCGCCGGACGAAGGCTAGTGCGCGAGTGACGTTCGAGTTCGCGACCGCCGCGCGCATCGCGTTCGGCCCCGGTACCCTTCGCCAGGCGGCCGGCGCGGTAGCGGCGCTCGGCGTTCGGGCCGCGCTTCTGGTCACGGGCCGGGCCCTGGAACGCGCGGCGCCCGTTCGCGCGGATCTGGCAGCGCAGGGCATCGCGGTCACCACGTTCTCCGTCGCCGGCGAACCGACGGTCTCGGATGCGCGAGACGGCGCGCGCGCGGCCGTGGAAGCCGGGGCCGGCGCGGTGGTGGCCCTTGGCGGCGGCAGCGCCGTCGACGCCGGCAAGGCCATCGCTGCCCTGGCCGCGAACGGGGGCGATCCGCTCGACTACCTCGAGGTCGTGGGGGCGGGGCGACCGCTCACCCGCCCGTGCCTTCCCTTCATCGCGATCCCCACGACGGCGGGGACGGGCTCCGAGGTCACGCGGAACGCGGTGCTGGCCGTCCCCGAAGCGCGCGTGAAGGCCAGCCTGCGCAGCCCTTTCATGTTGCCCCACCTGGCCATCGTCGATCCCGATCTGCTGGCGCCCCTGCCGCGCGCCGTGATCGCGTCGAGCGGGCTCGACGCCCTGTCTCAGGTGATCGAGCCGTTCGTTTCGGCGCGCGCGAACCCGCTCACCGATGCCCTGGCCCGCGAGGCCATCCGCCGCTCCCCCTCCGCGCTGCGCGCCGCCTATCGCGACGGTCTCACGGGAGCCGACGACGGCACGGCGTCCGTGCGCGCCGACCTCGCCTTCACGAGCGTGTGCGGTGGTCTGTGCCTGGCCAACGCCGGGCTGGGAGCGGTCCATGGCTTCGCCGCACCGGCCGGCGGCATGCTCGGCGCGGCGCATGGCGCGCTCTGCGCCGCCTTCCTGCCCGCGGTGATGTCCGCGAACCTGAGCGCGTTGCGCGCGCGCGCGCCCGGACACCCTGCCCTCGGCCGCTTCCACGAGATCGCGGCCCTCGTGACGGGAGCGCCGCTCGGCGACGTCACCGCCGAGGACGGCATCGCCGCCATCGCCGACCTCTGTCGCGCGCTCGGGATTCCGGGCCTCGCCCGACAGGGGCTGGACGCCGCCGAGATCGAGCCCCTCGTCGCAAAAGCCAAGGTCGCGAGCAGCATGCGCGGCAACCCCGTGACCCTCACGGACAGCGAGCTGCTCGGGATCGTCGAGCGCGCGCTCTGAGCAGGCCCCGGGTCACGAATTCGTAGCGCAGGAATGCATGGTGTTCGCTGGTCAGCGGCGCTACCTTCGCGTTCCGCGGGGTGGCCGAGATCGCCGCCCGACCACTCACTCGAAAAAGGAGGAGCTCCATGCCGGTCAGCCAGCTCAACCCGTACCTCAACTTCGACGGCAGCGGCGCCAAGGCGATCGCGCTTTACGAGAAGGCCCTCGGGGCCAAGGTCGAGAACGTTCAGCGCTTCGGCGACGTGCCAGGGATGGACGTCAAGCCCCAGGACAAGGATCGCGTCATGCACGCCGTGCTCCGCATCGGCGTCGGAACGGTCATGCTCAGCGACGGCCCGCCGGGCCGTCCCGTCCCGACCGAGAGCAACACCTGGATCGCCCTTCAGTACGAGGACGCGGCCGAGATGGCGAAGCAGTTCGACGCGCTGGCCGCCGGCGGCCAGGTCGTGATGGCGCTGCAGGACACCTTCTGGGGCGCCAAGTTCGGCATGCTCACCGACGCCTTCAAGATCAACTGGATGTTCAACTGCGAGATCAAAAAAGGTTAGGACTCGACGCGCCGGCCGCGCGGGTCCAGGCCGCGGCCGGCGCCCCACCCCCGTCGCTCATTTGAAGACGCGCAGGTAGTCGATCTGGTACGTCTGGGGGAACGTCGTCCCCGACGGGTCGCCGCCGTTCGTGCCGCCGAGCGCGAGGTTCACGATCATGTAGGCCTTCTGCATGAACGGGCTCTTGCCGTCGGCGTTCAACATGTCGGCGAGCTTGGCGCTGTTCATCAACGTGTCGTCGACATAGAGATCGATCTTCGTGCTGTCCCAGTCCATCCGCCACAGGTGGAACTTGGCCGCCCAGGCCGCGTCGACCGACTTCGTGACCGAGTCCCACTTGGCGGTCCAGCGGGTGTCGGTCCCGCACGCCACGTTGGCCAGGATCTTCCCCTTGTAGAACTCCATGATGTCGATCTCGCCGTTCGAGGGCCATTCGCCGCTGGCGCCGAGCGTCCACCACGCGGGCCACATGCCCGCCGTCGTCGGGATCTTGGCGCACATCTCGAACCGACCGTACTGCCAGCTCTGCTTGCCGCTCGTCGACAGACTGCTCGAGGTGTAGCTCGCGCTCGCGCGGCTGGCCTTCCAATCGCTGCTGCCGGCCTGATAGCCCGGGTTCGCCTTGGTCTCCTTCTTGGCTGTGATGATCAGGAACCCGCCGGCCACCTGGGCATTCTGCGGCTGGTACCACTGCAGCTCTTCGTTGCGGACGAAGCCCATCTCGTAGCCCCAGCTGGCGCTGCTCGGCGCGCCGTCGACGTCGAACTCGTCGTGCCAGGCCAGCGTCGTGTAGCCGCTCGGGATGGCGACGGCGCCGGCGGTGGCCGCCGGACGCCCGCAGGCATCCAGGCCGCCGGCGCCGCTCGAGCCGCCGGAGCCGGTGCTGGAGCCGCCAGAGCCGGGACCGGCTCCGCCAGCCGCGCGGCCACCCGCGCCCGCGGCGCCATGACCGCCGCTCCCCGGCGCAAGGCTCCCAGCAGCGCCCGCGTCCCCCGGCGAGCCGCCCAGGGCGCCGCCGCCCGAACCAGAGATGGCCGCTCCGCCAGTGGCGCCGCCGGTGCCGACGACGCCGCCGCTGCCTTGGCGATCGATCGCGCCGCCATCCGGCGAACCCGTGCCCGCGGGGCCGGCGCATCCCGCCAGAGCCCAGCCCAGCACAAAGCCCAGCCGCGCGCGCGGCCCCGCGACTGCCGCGCGGTCGGATCCCCTGGTGCTGGACCGAGAGACGGGCAAGGGCGGGCTCGCGACGCGCTTCATTCGCGGTACCTCCGTCGGGGGCAACGAATGAAACACGTTACACGGCCTGCCCGTGGGGGGCCACGAGCGAGCGACAGTCAGCCGACGATCAGAGACGTTCCGCGAGGGACGTTCGGACCGGCCTGCGTCATCGACAAACCGCGGGTGAGCAACGCGGCTGGACGCCAGAATCCCGGATCGCCGTGGCCGTTCGCGGCGAAGCCCCGCATGGCGCGCGCGACGCGGTCGAGCCCGATCGACTCGGCGTGGTGCATCGGTCCGCCCCGCGGCCGGGGAAAACCATAACCAGTCAGGTAAACCACGTCGATGTCCGACGCACGCTGGGCGACGCCATCCTCCAGGACCCTTGCGCCCTCGTTGACCAGCGCAAAGATGCAGCGGTCGACGATCTCCTCGTCGGAGATCGTCCGGCGCCTGACCCCGAGCGAACGGCTGTACGCCACCACCAGCTCGTCGACCGCCGGATCCACGAGGGCCTCTCGCTGGCCCGGCTCATAGCGGTACCAGCCCGCGCCCGTCTTCTGGCCGAACCGACCCCGCGTGCAGATCTGGTCCGCGATGCGCGAGTACACGGCGTCGGGCTTCTCGACGTAGCGGCGCTGCCGGATCGACCAGCCCACGTCGTTGCCGGCCAGATCCGACATGCGAAAGGGTCCCATCGCCATGCCCCAGGCCTCGAGGGCCCGATCCACCTGAGCGGGAAGCGCCCCCTCTTCGAGGAGGAACCAGGCCTGGCGCAGGTACTGCTCCAGCATGCGGTTGCCGATGAACCCGTCGCACACCCCGGCCACCACGCCGATCTTCTTCAACCGGCGCGCCAGACCGAGGACCGTCGCCAGGACGTCCTTGGCGGTGGCAGAGCCGCGCACGATCTCGAGCAGCTTCATCACGTGCGCGGGGCTGAAGAAGTGCGCGCCCACCACGTCCTCGGGACGCCGCGTGAACCGAGCGATGGCGTTCAGGTCCAGGGTCGACGTGTTGCTGGCCAGGATGGCCCCCGGCTTGGCCGCCTCGTCGATCGCCCGCCAGGCGCGTTCCTTGACGGACAGGTCCTCGAACACGGCCTCGATGACGATGTCGGCGCGGGCCACCCCGGCGTGCCCGTGATCGCACGTCGGGTGGATCGCCCGGAGGCGTTGCTCGGCGTCGGCGGCCGTGAGCTTGCCCTTCTGAACGCTGCTCGCGTAGCTGCGGCGAATGAGCGCCATGCGCGCCTCGAGCGCCTCCGGCGTCACGTCCAGCAAGGTCACCGGAATGCCCGCGTCCGCGAAGCACATCGCGATGCCGCCGCCCATCGTTCCGGCGCCGACCACCGCGGCGGCGCCGATCGGGCGCGTGGCGGTGTCGGCGGGAACATCGGCGACATGCGACGCCGCGCGCTCGGCCAGGAACGCATGACGCAAGGCCCGCGCCTCGCTGCTCGAGACCAGGTCGGCGAACAAGGCCCGCTCGACGCGGAGTCCATCCTCGAAGGGCAGCGCCACCGCCGCGGCGATCGCGGCCACACACTTCGACGGCGCCGGGCCGCCTCGAGCTCCCGAGGCGGCGCGATCTCGGACCGCCTCGGCCAGATCGGCGGCGGCCGTGGAAGCGTCCGGCACCGCGCGATCACGCGCCCGCGGCAACGGCCGTCGCCCCGCGATCGCCGCCGCGAAGACGATCGCCTCACGCACCACATCGGCTCCCGCGTCGGGCACCAGCGCATCTCCGCTCGCGACGATCGCCTCGCCGAGCACCCGGTCGAAGAGACCCAGGTCGACGAGCTGGCCCGCCGGCACCAGCTCTCCCGAACCGATCAGCTCGAGCGCCGCGCGCATCCCGACCAGGCGAGGGAACCGCTGGGTGCCACCGGCCCCTGGGATGATGCCCAGCTTGACCTCGGGAAAGCCAATCAACGCCCGGGCGTGGGCGATCCGGTACGAGCACCCGAGCGCCAGCTCCAGACCGCCGCCGACGGCCATGCCATGAACGGCCGCCACCACCGGCTTGGGACCGGCCTCGAGGGCCTCCACGAGCGTGGCCAGCGACGGCTCCGCCCCCGCAGCTGGCGTCCCCAGCTCGGTGAGCTCGGCGCCGCCCGAGAAGCCCTTGCCGGCGCCCGCCAGCACGATGGCGGTGACCTCCTCGTCGAGCTGGGCTCGCCGGAGCGCCGCCAGCAGCGCGCGCCGCACGGCGTGGGTCAGACTGTTGACGGGCGGGTGGTCCCACCTGACGACCGCGATCCCAGCGCTCACCGAAAGGTCGACGTTGATCACGCGGTCAGTATCTCGGCTATTGACCATTAGTCAATACAGCACCGACTTCGCGACTTTCCCGCCTTTGCCGACCGGCGCACCAGCGGACCGAGCACGCTATTGACTTCTAGTCAGCAGCGGGCTATATGGTTTGTCGCAGGCTGGCGGCCTCGACGCCGCTGAGCCGCCCGCCAGGCCGACGTTCGCCGCGTGCGGGCGCCTTCCCCGAACCCAAGGTCTCCCATGCGTACAGCTCCGCTCAGGAACCTACGATGGTCGTGTCTGGCCGCCTCCGCCCTGGCCCTCGGGCCAGCGGGCGGCGCGTGCTCCCTGGTGACGTCCGGAGAAGACCCGGGCGTCGATCCCGGCAGCGGCGGCGCCGCGACCCCGGCGGCCAGCGGGGGCACGGCGGGCTCCACCTCGGTGGGTGGCCGCGGCGGCACCTCCGGTCCGAGCGGCCCCGGCACGGGCGGCAGCGTTTCCACCTCCAGCGGCGGCAACGGCGGCGGCGGCCGGCCCGGCACCGCTGGCGGCCCGGTCACTGGCACGGGCGGCGGCGGGGGCGCCCGGCCCGCGGGCAGCGGCGGCGTGGCGGCCACCGGCTCGGGAGGCAGCAGCGGCAGCATCATGCGCGGTCCCAGCCCGACCGAGGACAGTGCGTCCATGCCCGGGCCCTATCACGTGGCGCGATACTCCACCGGGCTCGCCGACAGCGCAGCGTACGCGGGCTATGACGTCGACTATCCGGAAGATGCGACGCCGCCCTTCGCCGGCGTCGCGGTGATCCCAGGCTTCATCGAGGGCCGCTCGGCCGTGGGCGACTGGGGGCCCTTCCTGGCGTCCTACGGCTTCGCGGTCATCACCGTCGATCCCAACACCGCGCTCGATCCCCCCACCACCCGGGCGGACGGCCTGTGGGCCGCCATCGGCTCCCTCAAGGACGAGAATGTGCGGGCTGGCAGTCCGCTGGCGGGCAAGCTGGACACCAGCCGTTTCGCGGTGATGGGACACTCCATGGGCGGAGGGGGCACCCTCGAGACCGCCAACGCTCACAGCGCCGATCTCCGGGCGGCAATCCCCTTGACCCCGTGGGATCTCGTGACCTCCTTCGGGATGATCACCGCGCCGACGCTGATCCTGGCCGGACAGACCGACACGGTGGCGCCCGTCGCCCAGCACGCCATGCCGTTCTACTCGAGCATCCCGGCGACCAGCGTGAAGGCGTACGCCGAATTCTCCGGCGGCGATCACTACGTCGCCAGCAGCCCGCTGATGAACAAGGGCGTCGCGATCCTGGGCCTGTCGTGGCTGAAAGTGTACGTCGAGGGCGACAGCCGTTATCGGCCCTTCATCAAGAGCCGCTCCGAGCTCTCGATGTTCCTCTCCGCCCCCTGATCAGCGAGCGGTGCGGCGGAGGGGGGCGGCCGACTTGTCGCCTTCGCCTTCCTTGTTTCTTTCCTTGCTTCCGTCTTGTTGGCTCTGAGCCTGCTTGACCATGGCGTTGATCAGGTGCGCCGACTTGGGTTCCAGCTCCAGCGTCCGTTGCAACAGCGCGCGGTAGCCCGAGATGAGCAGCTCGCGCAGGTCTTCCTGCTTCAGCGATGGGTTGGCGATCCATTCGAGGCACACGCCTTCGACCATGAACATCCAGGCGCGAAGCGCCGCGCGCATCAAGGGCGGCGCCTTCGAGATCCCGAGGTTCTCCAGCAGGTAGTTCATCACGGCCGCGCGATGCTCCTCGAGGATGCGGGGGACCTCGGGGGAGATGGCGGCGCCGCTGCCGCAAAAGGCCACGTACATGGCCCCGTCCTTCTTGGCGTGAATCAGGTGGGCGTCGAGCGCGGCGCGCAGCCGGGCCCACGGCGCCAGGCTGGGATCCGGCTCCGTCGCGCGCCGCCGCTCCATCGACATGGCACGGATGGTCTCGACGTAGAACTCCCGCTTGTTGCTGAAATAATGAAACAGCAGCCCCTTCGACACGCCGGCGGCGGCCGCCACCTCGTCGATCGAGACGTCGTCATAGGCGTGCGTCGCGAAGAAGCGCTTCCCGAACTCGAGGAGCTGCGACCGGCGCACATCCAGATCGAGCCGCACTCGCCGAGGTGCGGTGCCGGCTTTGGTGGCTCGCCGGGCTTTGGCGGGGGGCCGGTGAGCGCGCTTGTCCTTGGTCTTGTCGCTCATCGCCTCAGGCGTCCGCAACTGTCGGGCACCATACACCACGCCGTCCCCCTTGAGTAGCAAGACTCACATCCAACCGCCGTTTGTCGGAGCTCAGCGGCACAGCCTCTCGACCAAACGTCACCGGAAGCGGCCTTAGAACCCGGCCGACAAGCCGGCCCGATGGCGATGCCGGCCCGAGGACCGCACCGGAGCATACTTGTGCGTATGTGAGGAGCGGACCGGAGGGCCGGCGCAGCCAGCGGGTCGGATCGTCGGCCGTCGGTGGAACGAGAACCAACGCCGCTCAGAACAACGACATGCAGGTTTTGGTTGCGGCGGTGTAGGGATAGACCGTGAGGAAGTTGAAGCACATCTCGTCGCTGGTCTTCGGCCCGAAGTTGACCGCGTTCGGGTTGGGATTGTCGTAGTAGCAGGTCGTCTTCAAGGTGTCGCCGGGCAGGACCTGACGCCGCGGAGCCACCGCATAGGCCTTCTGGCCGTCGAAGCTCCAGGTGCCGAGCGGAATGTTCGAGAGGTCGCCCATGTCCATCCCCCCCCGCATGTGCTGCGTGCGGAACCCCGTCCCGAGCAGGTGCATGTGCGGGGAGGTGTCGATCACCGTGAGAGCCGTCTTCCCGTCCGCCGACAGATTGCTGCAGCTGTTGTTGACGGGGTAGTCGTTGGCGTTGGCCGGGATGCTGAACAGCATGTTGCCCACCACCACGATGCCGGCCGCGTTCTGGCGCGGCGTGGTCGTACTGCAGAAGCCCACCCCGCTCGAGTCGGCTGCGTCGTCATACCGCTGATTGTTGTAGTGGACCTGGAGTTGGTAGTACGGGTAGTCGAGGACCAATCCCACGTCGGGTTCGAAGACCGCGTTCTGGCCGCCCGGCGCCCAGCCCGCCACGTGCGTGGCCAGCAATGTGGTGATCTCGCACCCATTGGTGATGGTGCCGTCGGTGAGGGGCGCGTTGGTCCCGTAGAGGATCCAGTGGTGGATGACGCGCGCATCGTCGGTGATGGGCGCCCACGCGGTCGCCTGCTCTCCCGGCGCGAACGGTGACTTGAAGTTGAAACAGACGTACGTGTCCTGGGAAGGGTTCGGGACGCGGTACTTGGCGCTGGTGGAGCCCTCGGCGTGGGCACGGAAGTAGTGACTGGGCTTGCAAGGCAGATACTCCGGCCCCACGCCGGGGGTCGAGATCCCTCGCGAGCCGCCCGCGCCCGTCGCGCCTCCCGCCCCGGTCGATCCACACGCCTTGGTCCCGGCCGGCACCCCCGCCGCGAACCAGGCGTCCAGGGACGCGAGCTCGGCGGCGGTCAGGGCGGGTTGATTGCGGGGCGGCATCACCGACTGCGTCGTGCTGTGCACGCGCGTCTGCATGACCTGCCAGACGGACATGGTCGGGCTCGACACCGCGTGCGCCTGCATGTCCGCGTAGGTCACGAGGGGCACGGGCGCGCCGTTGAGCGGCACCGCGCCGTGGCAGTTCTGGCACTTGGCCCGAAGGACCGCGTCGACGTCGCAGGGGAGGCCGCCGCTGGCGCTGCCGGGCTCGCTGCCGGTGGCGCCCCCGCTGCCGTGCACCAGAGATCCGCCGCTGCCCGATGAGGGTCCCACGGGTAGGCCCGCGCCGCCCGTCGCGAGCGCTCCCCCACTTCCCGACGGCAACGAGGCGCCGCCGCTTCCGCCGGGCGGGATCGTGCCGGCGCCTCCCGTCCCCTTCGAGGACGGCGCGTCCGAGATGATCTCGCCGGCGCATCCCACCAGCAGGGGGAGGCACATCACGAATCGACTTACGCCTCTTTGCATCGCGTTTTCCTCCGGTTCGACGTTGCTGCGGTCATCTTTGATTGCCACGCTGTTGACTATTAGTCAATAGCGGCGGCAAAGGGATCCAGGAGCGTGAGGGGCCGCCGTCCCCGGGAAGCTCAGGGAATGACGGCTTCGGCGCAGGCGAAGCTGGCTTCGAGATCCGAGATCGCGCCCGACTGGATCTGATCGCACCAGGTCCCCGTCAGCTCGATCGAGGTCATGTCGGGACCGTATCGCCAACCGTCGGTGTCGCTCTTCGGCACCCGGCTCCCGTTGGCCTTGACCGCGACGTTGTTGGGATCGGCGGGCGGATCGGGGGGGCGCACGCTGAACGAGCACGAGGCGATCTGTCCGCCGATGGCCGACAGCGTCGCGCTGAGATCGGCGGCGGTCTGGACCGGATAGTAGGGAGGACTGGCGCTGCGGGGCCGCCCACCCGCCATGGCCATCGAGCTCAGCGCCGCGTCGGCCATCCCCTCGGTCGCGATGCCAATGACGTACACGGGAATTCCCGCAGCCGCCAGGTTCGAGACGGCGGTGGTCGCCGCCGCAGCGTTCCCCCCGCAGGTCGGCTCCCCATCGGTGGCGAGCAAGACGAAGCGCGGGTTGGGACGTCCCAGGTTCGAAAGGTAACGCCCGGCGCTGGCGAGCGCCGTCGTGGTCGGCGTGGCGCCGCCCGGCATCGTCCCGGCCAGCTTGTCGTTGATGGCCCTGGCGTTATCGGCCGCGATGGGGACCGCCGCACCGTCGGCGACGCCGCAGTTCTCATCCTCGGGGAAGAGCTTGAGGCCGTAGTTGACCGCGGCGGAGCCGGCGGTCACCGAGGTCTCGAGGGCGCTGGTCATGGCGTCCCACTTCGACATGGTGGGCGGACAGTTCTTGAGCAGGAGGCAGAGGATGAACATCCCCACGTCGTAGCCGGGCGGAATGACCTGATCCCTCATCGATGCAGAGCGATCGAGGAGGATGAGGACATCGGGGGGCTGCCGCTCCAGGGTCGAATGGACGAGGCCGCAAACGGAGCCGTCGCCGGTGCCCGAGTCGGCCTCGAACAAGGGCCGGCCGCCGTCGGCGCCGCCGCTCCCGGGCCAGGGGGAGCCGCCCGTTCCTCCCGAACCGGGTCCGGCGCTCCCGCCGGTCGCCGCCCCTGTCGGCCCCGGGGCCCCCATCCCGGCGTCCTCGGTCGACTGCTCCTTTGGATCGACCCGGGCGCATCCGAGCGAGGAGGCGAGCGCCAGGCAACCTGAAACTGGCCACAGGACGAGCTTGTTCATGACGTCCTCCGATTTCACGGACCGTTCATCGCGCGCGCCTCTGCCTGGCCGGCGTCGGCGCGGGTCTCTTTACGATAGATCTAATTGACCCCTGGTCAATAGTCAGCGGGGGCAATTTTTCGACCGACTGAAGGCGTGCGGCCGCCGAGCTCGGCGCCGCCACCATGCCCCCACCAGGACGGCGGAGGCCCACCACCCGCTCGAGCCGGCCGTGGAGGTCGAGCACGCGCAGCCCGCCGGACGAGCGCGGTCGTTCATCGACACGACCGCCGGCCCATCATCCACCGCCGCCCCGTCGGGAGCCCGTTCGGGCGCCGCCTCGGACGCACCTCCGGTCGCATCTCCGATCGCATCTTCCGGCACCACGGCCGCGTCACCCGGCGGCGAGGAGTGAGGCATGCACATCTGCGCCGGCCAGAGCTTCACCGCCGCTTGCGTCAGGCAGCTGTCCTCGCAGACGTCTTGCACACACCCGGCGATCGCGCCGACGTCCTCGTAGCGCATGAAGGGCTGCCAGGTGGTCCCCTCGTCGGTCGAGGTGGTGATCGCGAACGGCGATCCGATGCGGGCGGCGCCGAAGATGGTCCCGCTCCGCTCGGAGAAGCCCCACAGCGTGGGCGGTGCCGGCACGGAGGCGAACGATCGCCCTCCGTCTCGAGACCGATGAAGGACCGCATCCGCCCCGACCAGCCCCGATACCAGGATCGCGCCGCCGCTCGTCTGAAGAAAGCCGCTCATGAAGCCGCTCTCGAGCCGAAGGGGCGTGGAGACGGTGGTGCCTCCGTCTTCGACCACCGCGAGCACGTTGGCGCTCGGGCCGTTCACCTGCAAGAACACGCGGCGCGGATCGTCGCGATCCACCGCGATGAGGAGCACACTGCCCGTCCCCAACGCGCCGCTGAGATCGTGCTCTCGCCAGGTGGCCCCCCGATCGGTCGAGAGCGCCAGCGCCGGGGCCAGGTCGGCGCCCTTCAGGATGATCAGATAGACGGTGGCCGGATCGGCCCGCGCGATCTCGACGCCCGAGAGGGTGTCGCCGGCCGCCGCCGTGTACCGAACGATCGGGAAGGTCGCGCCCCCGTCGGACGACTCGAGGAGACGATAGGCCCCACCGCCCGCCCCACGGGGCGCCGCGATGGCCAGGACGCGAGCGGCCTCGTTCGGATCGGGAAAGGCATCCGAGATGACGGCGCCGTCCAAGGCCCCCGTGGCGGCCGTCCAGCGGCAGCCCCGATCGTCGGTGAAGACCAGGCCGCTCGAGTCACGGGCAAACAGCCGGCGGCCGGGCGACGCGCCCAACTGGTAGAGGTTGCGCCGGCCGTTCGGGTCTTGCTCGCAAGACCAGGTCCAGCTCCCCCCGTCGTCAATCGACGTGATGAGGCCAAAGTTGGTGGCCAGCAGGATCTCGTGCGGCCGATCGGCTGGCGTGATCACGGCCTGCGAGTCGGGGAAGGCGCCGTTGCCCAGGGCCGTTCGAGCCACCAGGCATCCCGCTGCCGCCGCGACGACGACAGCCCCGGCCAGCTTCATGCTTCGCATGATGACGTATTACTGACTCGAAGTCAACAAGACGCGCACGACGCGAAAGCCGAGGGGCTCCACCGACGATCAACGCCATTGACCCGCGGTCAATACGGTGATATTCAGGAGGAGGTCGATCGGCGGCTTCAGATGTGGCTCACCATGAAAAGCAGGCTGCTCGTCGCGCTCTCGGCTGTCGCGCTCACCGCAGCCACTGCGTGTGACGCCCGGTCCGGGGGGGCCCTCGACGGTAACGGCAGCGGCGGTGCCGCCGCGCGCCCCGGCGACTCCGGCAGCGGGGGAAACACCCCGGCGGGCACGGGAGGCGCCGGAACCGGTCCGGCCGGCGCAACGGGAAGCGGCGGAGACCAGGCGTCCGGCACGGGGGGCCGCGCGACCGGTGGCAGCGCCGGGGCCATGCCCGATGCCGGCGCGGCGACGGCTTGCACCTCATGGGCCCGCGCCCTGTGCGCCAAGGGCGAGGACTGTGCACCGTTCGCGACGACCCTCGTGTTCGGCAGCCGCGCCATCTGCGAGCAGCGCCTGCAGCTCGACTGTCTCGCTCGATTCGCGCCCGGGTCGAGCGCGACGCCGGCCGACACCACCACCTGCGCCGAGTCACTTTCGTCCCAGTCGTGCACGACCTTCGCGCGCGGCGATCTGGGCGCCGCCTGTGCGCCTCGCCCGGGCAGCTCGCCCAACGGCGCCAGCTGCCTCGACGACCACCAGTGCGCCAGCACCTTCTGCGCGCGCGCCCCCGACGCTGCCTGCGGCGTATGCGCGGCTGTGACGACGGTGGGCAGCGCGTGCGTCCGCGGCTCCTGCAGCGCGGGCACCGTGTGCCCCAAGGGGGCGGCGACGGCGGCGACGGCGACCTGCCTGGTCCCCGAGCCCGGGCCCATCGGGGCCGTCTGCACCGTCAGCGAGCAATGCGATGTCGGCCACGGAGTCGCGTGCAACCCGCTCACCGGCCGCTGCATCAAGCTGGCCCTGGCATCGAGCGGCGCCTGCGGCCTGGATCTGGCGGCCGCCACCTACACCGCCTGCGGCGCCAGCGGGAGCTGCAGCCCGACCCTGGCCGGAAAGTGCGTCGCCGCCGCTCCCGACGGCGCCACCTGTAGCACCGCCGACACGGGACCGCCCTGTCTTCCCCCCGCGCGCTGCGTGGGCGGGCGCTGCAGCCTCCCCGATCCGAGCCTCTGCGCCCTCTGACGCCATTCTCCGATTCGACGTCTTCTGCGTTGGTCGCCTGCGCTCTGTTCTCCGTTCCGCTTTCCCTCTCGTTTGCTCAGGTTCTCGCCTGCCAGACCCTCAAATCCCGAGGCAACGACAATGACTCACAACCGAGCTGCCGCCCTTCAGCTTCATCTGGACGATCCCTGCTCCGACTCGATCACGCACGAGCCGGCGCCGGCCTGGCCCGCGGACTGGCCCGGAGACGGCCCGATCGATCTCGATCGCCATGACCGGCCGCACGCCTCCTCGGCCCTCGAGTGGTGGTACGTGAACGCACAGCTCGAGATCGCGGGCGGACGTCGGGTCGGGATCTTCGCGGCGTTCTTTCGACAGGCGACGGGCCGCACGGTGAAGGGTCAGATCGAATACGCGCACTCGATCGCCTGGGCGCTGAGCGACCCGCAGAGCCGGCGCTATCTGCCGGTGTGCGCCATCGATCAGGCCGCCGTGGCGTTCGGGCTGCGCAAGATCGACAGCGGCGCCGCCATAGCCGACGAGCGCGTCGCGCGCGCCCTGCGCGAGGTCCTCTTGCGCGGGCACGCGCCGCTGCCCACCCGGATGCTCGAGGGAGAGCCCCGCGTGGCGGCTGACCGGCTGGACCTCGCGTTCGGCGCGAACCGGCTGTCCAAGCGCCCGTCGGGAGAGTACGAGCTGCACCTTCGCGACGAGAAGTCGGGGACCGCCTGCGATCTGGTGCTCGCACCCCAGAAGGCGGCCGTGCGCCACGGCAACGACGGCGTCATCCACGGCGTCTCCGACGAGCTGATGTTCTACTACTTCATCCCGCGGAACCGCGTCACCGGCGAGCTGGTCATGGAGGGAGCACGCTGCCCCGTCGTGAGCGGGCTCGGCTGGTACGATCACGAGTTCGGCTACGTGCCCGAAGCCGGCGCGCCCGCGCCCCGTCCCGAGCCGAGCCGCGCCCTCCCAGCCAAGCGGGCCGAGGGCGGCGCCACCTCCTGGAGCTGGGCCGGCATCCAGCTCGACGACGGCGCCGACGTCACGGTCTACACCATCACGCGCGCGGGGACGGGAGACGTGCTCGACCACTGGGCCGTCGTCAGCGACGGCAGCGGCCGGCGTGCGCAATATGACCGCGTCATGCTCCGTCCTCTGCAGACCTGGCGGAGCCCTCGCTCGTTCCTCGAGTACCCGACCCGCTGGCGGCTCGTCGTCCCCGAGGCGAAGCTCGACCTCACCCTCGAAGCGACGTTCGACGATCAAGAGCTGGTCACGGTGATCTCTGACCCCGCCTTCTGGGAAGGTCAGGTGACGGCCACCGGGACCCGCCAGGGCGGGGTCGTCACGGGCCTCGGGTGGGCCGAGCGAAAGGGCCTCCGCTTCGAGCGGCTCGACGAGTTCTTCGCGTCGGCGAGCGCGCTCGTCCGCAAGCGTGTCGAGGACGTGATGCCGCTGCAACCCTCGGAGACGCAGCTGCAGGACTTGATGGTGCGAACCAACGGAGCGCGTTGCCTCGACGGGCTGGACGCCGGGCAGCTCTCCGAGGCGCTGATTCGCCCGGTGCGAGAGATCATCGATCGAGGCGGCAAGGCCTGGCGCTCGTACGCGGCCCTGGCCTGCATCGACGTGGTGGGCGGCGACTCGCGCAAGTTCCTTCACTGGCTCCCCATCCCGGAGCTGTTGCACGTCGGCTCGCTCGTGGTCGACGACGTGGAGGACCGCTCGACGGTGCGCCGGGGTGGGCCGACCGCCCACGTGATGTTCGGCGAGGCGCTGGCCATCAACGCCGGCACGGCCGCCTACTTCATCGCCGAGCCGCCGGTGGCGCGCGACGATCTGCCGCCCGAGACGAAGGTCCGCATCTATCAACTCTATTTCGACGGCATGCGGGCCGGCCACGCCGGCCAGGCCCTCGATCTGGCGGGCGTGGGCGATGCGATCGGACGCGCGGTCGACACCGGCGACGTCACGGCGCTCGAAGCGCGCGTCCTCTGCATCCACCGCCTCAAGACCGCGGTCCCGGCCGGGACCCTCGCCCGCATCGGCGCCCTCCTGGGCGGCGGCACCGAGGCGCAGGTCGACGCCGTGGGACGCTTCTTCGAGGCGGCCGGGCTGGCGTTCCAGATCATCGACGACGTCCTCAATCTGCGTGGCTTCCGCGGCGACCTCAAGACGAAGGGCGAGGACATCGCTCAAGGAAAGATCACGTTGCCGGTGGTGAAGGCGCTCGGCAAGCTGCCGAACGGCGAGCGCCAGACCGTCGCCGCGCTCATCGCCGGCAAACCACAGGCGCCCGAGACCATCGGGCGGATCATCGCCCGACTGGAGCTCGTGGGTGCCCTCGACGCTTGCGTGGCCCAGGCCCACGACCTCGTCGAATCGGCATGGCGCGAGCTCGATCCCCTCATCGAGGACTCGCAGTACAAGATCACCTTCCGGGCCTTCGGCTGGTACGTCCTGGAACGCCACTACTGATGCCTCCGGAGATCGGGCTCCCCGCGCGCTGGCGCGGCTACCTGGCCGCGCCCCGCGCGCGGGTGGTCATCGCCGGGCTCGCGGTCCTGCTGGTCGCGCCCTCACTGCGCGTGGGCCTGGTCGGCGACGATCTGTTTCACGTCCTGATGCTCCGTCCCGAGCCCGGCGTGCGCGGCCTTACCCACGGTCCGCTCGATCTGTTTCGCTTCGCGACGGGACAGGCGTCGGCCAACCACGCCCTGATGGACGAGGGGGTCTTCCCGTGGTGGGCCGACCCGCAGGCGCGGCTCTCGTTCTGGCGGCCGCTGTCCTCCCTCACCCATTGGATCGACCATCGGCTCTTCCCCGACAGTCCGGCGCTCATGCACGCGCACAATCTGGTCTGGTACGGCGCCCTGGTCCTGCTGGCGGGCCTGGTGTACCGGCGCTTCTTCACGCGACCGTGGTACGCGGGGCTCGCGCTGCTCCTTTACGCCGTCGATCACGCGCGCGGTCCGACGGTCGGCTGGATCGCCAACCGAAACGCGCTGGTCGCCCTGACCCTGGCCCTGCCCGCGCTGCTGTCGTACGACAGCGCGTGCCAGCGGGGCGACCGGCGCGCCGCCGTCCTCGGGCCGCTCTTCCTGGGGCTCGGGCTCCTCGCGGGTGAGACGGCGCTGACGGTGGTGGCGTACCTGATCGCGTACGCGCTGTGGCTCGACCGCGGTCGCTGGTGCTCACGACTGCTTCGCCTCGGTCCCTATCTGGGCGTCGTGGTCATCTGGCGGCTCGTGCATCTCACGCTCGGGCATGGCGCCGATCGCTCGGGCCTCTACTTCGATCCGGGCCACGATCCGCTCGGGTTCGCGAAGGCCGTGCTCGAGCGGTTGCCGCCGTTGCTCCTCGCCGCCTTTGCGCTCCCCTTCTCCGATCTGTGGGATGTCTATCCCCTGATGGCTCCGGGCTGGCAGCAGCCCATCTGGCTGCTCGGGCTCGTGATCGGCGGCGCGATGGCGGCGCTGCTGCGCCCGCTCGCCGCCCGGGACCGGACAGTCGGCTTCTGGGCGATGGGCTGTCTGCTGGCCACGCTCCCGGTCTGCGCACCCTTTCCGAACGATCGGCTGCTCATGGGACCGAGCCTGGGGGCCATGGCCCTCGTCGCCCGCCTTCTCGGCGCGGTCGCCGACGGCGCGTATCCAGGAGCGCTCGGTCGGCAGCGTCCCGTGAAGGCGGCGGCGGCCCTCCTGGCCGTACTCCACCTGGCGCTCTCGCCCGTGCTGCTGCCGCTGCGCGCCCGCGGCGTGGCTCTCATCGACACGCGCCTGCGGCGCGCGGACGCCTCGATCCCGGCCTCTGACGCGATCACCGGTCAGACGCTGGTGCTGGTCAACCCGCCCATCGACCCCTTCGCCGGATATTTTCCGATCTACCGGGCGGCGTTGGACCGCCCGGCTCCTCGACACTTTCGCTGGCTCGCCACGGGCGTCAGCGAGCTCGACATCGAGCGCGTCGGCGCGAGCGCGCTGCGGGTGCGGCCCGCCGGGGGATACCTGGCCAGCTCCAGCCAGCTCATGCTGCGCAGCCCGCGTCACCCGCTGGCCCTGGGCGAGACGGTCTCGCTGACCGGAGTCACCTTCCAGGTCACGGCGCTCACCCGCGACGGCCGGCCGGCGGAGGTCGAGGTCCGCTTCTCGGTCCCGCTCGAGGATTCTTCGCTCCGCTTCATGCAGTGGGACGGAGCCGACGGCTACGTGCCTTTCGAGGTTCCCCTTCCGGGCCGGGCCGTGCGCGTCCCCGCCGTCGACCTGCGGAGGGCGATCTTCGGTTGAACGCGACGGTCACATCCACGAGCCCTCTCGCCGACACGCCCCGCCTGCGGCGAGCGTACGCGTGGCGAAAGAACCTCGAGAGCCTCTATCGCCGGCCGCCGGGCCACCAGGCGCCCGTCGACGGACTGCGCGCGCTGTCGATGTTCTGGGTGATGGCCACCCACGTGTGCCTGGCCCTCTCCGTCTTCCTCGACTACCCGAGCTTCCGTCGACTGGTCGAGGCCCTGCCCGCGCCGGTGTCGTGGATCTGGCACGGCGAGAAGGCCCTCGACACCTTCTTCGTGATCAGCGGGTACCTCATCGGCGGCGCCCTCCTCGCCGAGCATCGGCGCACGGGCCGCCTGCGCCTCCCCCGCTTCTATGCGCGGCGCTACCTGCGACTCACGCCGGCCTACCTGGCGGCGGTGCTGCTCGTGTGGGCCGCGGGCGTGGAGCCCGCCCGCAAGACCGCCCACCTCTGGGCCAATCTGCTCTACGTCAATAACTTCCTGACCTGCGACCAGATGTTCATGGACTGGACCTGGAGCCTCGCCGTCGAGGAGCAGTTCTACCTCGTCCTGCCCCTGTTCCTGGTCGCTCTCTTCTTCCGCACCCGCCACAAGATCGCCCTCCTGAGCGTGCTCTTCGCGGCATCCTTCGGCGTGCGCGCCTGGGTCCTGTCCCGGCACCCGCACCTCGCCCAGACGTCCTTCGCCAACCACTTCTTCCGCGACTTCCCCGGCTTCACCTGCGAATACTTCGACAGCGTCTACGACAAGCTCCCCACGCGCTTCGGGCCGTTCGTGGTGGGGGTCGCGCTGGCGTGGGCCCACGTCCACCACGGCGCGCGGCTTCGCAGGTTCTTCGCGCGGCCCTTCACCAGCGATGCGGCGGTGCTGGTCGGGGCCGGCGCCTGCCTCGCTCTGCTGGGCGTCCCCATCTTTCGCCCCGACACCGCCGCAGGCCCGGTCCTCCCGCCTCCCTTCATCTTCGCGTACGCGGTCGTGCACCGGAACCTCTGGGCGGTGGGCGTCGGCCTGGGCCTCCTGGCCAGCCTCCACCCGAACGGCCCGCTCAGCCGCGCGTGCGCGTCGCTCCTGGGCGCGCGCGTCTGGTATTCCGTGGCGCAGCTCTCCTACTGCACGTACCTGTTCCACCTCGGCTTCGTGATGGTGTCGTACCTCGTCGTCGCCAGGCTCTTTCACGCCGGCGTCGATCCGCGGCAGGCGCTGGCTGCGTTCTCGATCCCCGAGCTGGGGTTGGCGTTCGCGCTGACCGCCGCGATGTCGTTCGCCTTCGGGGCGATCGTCTACCTCGCGATCGAGCGCCCGTTTCTGAACCTGCGGCGTTGAGCGACGGGTCAGCCGCGCGAACGGATCAACCCTTCCTGCGCGGTCGAGGCGACCAGCCGGCCGTCGCGGGTGAACACCTGCCCCCGCGTGAAGCCGCGCGCCGCGTGCGCGGTCGGGCTCTCCATGACGTGGAGCAGCCAGTCGTCACATCGGAACGGACGGTGAAACCACACCACGTGATCGATCGAGGCCAGCTGCACGGACGGGTTCATCCAGGACACGCCATGCGGCGCCAGCGCCGTCGTCATGAATTGATAGTCGGACACGTACGCGAGCAGGCACGCGTGCAGCGCCGGCTGGTCCGGCAGCGCGTCGATCGCCCGTATCCACATCAACCGGCGCGGCTCGCGGCGCGCGGGCGCGACCGGATCGTCGCCTTCGGGGCCGGCGGTGCGCACCTCGAACGGACGCTCGGCGAGCAGCTTGGCCCGGATCGGACCGGGCACCGCCGCCAGGAAGGGGGCCAGCCGCTGCTGATCGGTGGGCAGGGACTCCGGCGCCGGCGCGGGCGGCATGGAGGCCTCGTGCTCGAAGCCCGGCTCGTCGACCTGGAACGAGCACGACATCGCGAAGATCGCCGGCCCGCCCTGCTTCGCCACCACCCGGCGGGTCGTGAACGAGCGACCGTCGCGGATGCGATCGACCTCGTAGACGATGGGCCGGTCGACGTCGCCCGGGCGCAAGAAGTACGACTGCAGCGAGTGCACATGGCGGTCCGCGGCCACCGTCTCGACCGCCGCCGACAGCGCCTGGCCCAGCACCTGACCGCCGAACACGGTCCCCCAGCCCGGGTCCTCGCTCTGGCCGCGGAAGACGTTCTCCTCCAGCCGCTCGAGCCGCAGCAGCGCCACCAGATCGTCGAGGGGTTTGGCCATGGACGGTACTGAATCTTAGTCAATTCGAGGCGACGGCGCTCGACGAACCTGCCCCCCTCCTCACAGCCGCCGCGTCTCTCCGATGGCCGCGACCCACACCCGGTCGGCGGGGATCTGCTCGCGCCGGCGGATCTCCTCCAGCAAGCGCGGTGGCTCGTCGAGCGGCTCGTCCGTCAGCTTGAACGTGCCCCAGTGCATCGCGCACAGCAGGCGGGCGCCCAGGCTCCGGAAGGCATTCATCGCGTCCTCGGGGTTCATGTGCTGGACGCGCATGAACCACTCGGGATCGTAGGCGCCGATGGGCAGCAGCGCCGCCGCCAGTCCCGGAAAGCGCCGGCCGATCTCGCCGAATCCTTCGAAGTAGGCGGTGTCTCCCGCGAAGTAGACGCTCGAGCTGGCGGCTTCGAGCACGAACCCTCCCCACAGCGTCTCGTTCTTGTCGGCCGGTCCCCGCTGCGACCAGTGCTGTGACGGCACGAAGTGGATCGTCAGGCCGCCCAGCTGCGTGTGCGCCCACCACTCGAGCTCGATGACCTTGTCGGCGCCCCGGCGCGTGAAGAAAGGTCCCAGACCGGCCGGCACGACATAGGTGGGCGCCGGGCCGATCCGCCGGATGGTCGGCGCATCCAGGTGGTCGCGGTGATTGTGAGAGACGAGCACCACCGAGGGGCGCGCCTGCTCGAGGCTGATGCCCGGCCGAACGTTGCGGCTGATCCCGGGGCCGAGCGACTCGGACCAGACCGGGTCCGTCACGACGCTGTG
>Ga0068859_100002034_pt1 | contig 20667 bp, 29 predicted proteins | sample KBSSwiS22_FD_66585 | JGI IMG/M metagenome (GOLD analysis project Ga0068859, IMG submission 66585) | Switchgrass rhizosphere microbial communities from Kellogg Biological Station, Michigan, USA - KBS Switchgrass S2-2 | ecosystem: Host-associated > Plants > Roots > Rhizosphere > Soil ...
TATCTTTAAAACCAAAAGGTAAGTTTACATATCCCAACCCTTTGTCTGAAGTTCCACAAGGGGCAATGTCTAAGGCTTTAAATGTTATACTCTCTCGTCCAAGCGTAATCGAACAACGACGCGGTATTAATAATTTTGGTAATGCCCTAGCAAGTAATGTAGATTCATTATATAATTATCAGAATCGTATTATCGTTCATCAAGGGACAAAACTTTCCTATGATTCGACAGGCGCAGGTGTATGGACCGATTATTCTGGTTCATATACTAAACCAACAGGTGCGCTTGTTATACGTTCTTTTCAAGCCAATAAGAACATATATTTTTCAACGACTACCGGTTTTAAAAAACTTGACGTTTTAACTGGTACACCAGTTCCGTCTGGTGCGCCAGCTGGATTAGATGGTAGCGGTACAACGACTGGATCAGGATGGTTTGCCGATCAGACTCAAGTTGCGTATCGTATTTTATTTGGTTATACTGATGCAAACGATAATCTTATTTTAGGCGCTCCATCACAACGTATTGTAGTCTCAAACAATACAGGCGGGGCAACGAATGTTTCTTTAACCTTTACTTTACCGGCTGGTATGACTACGGCATGGCAATACCAGATTTATAGAAGCCCCATGTCGGCAAATCTTAATACAGAACCAAACGACGAATGTGCGTTGGTGTTTACAGGTAATCCAACTTCCGGTCAATTAACAGCCGGTGTGATTACTCTGACAGACTCAATCAGTGATGCTCTAAAAGGGCCGTTCATATATACAGCGTCTAGTCAGCAAGGTATAGCTCAATCGAACTATCAACCGCCTATTGCAACGGATGTTACGACTTTTAAAGGCTTTACTTTTGCAGCGAACACAACTTCACAACAAACGACTTTACTTACGTTAGTATCAGTAGGCGCTCCCGGTCTTCAGTTAAATGATACAGTAACAATAGCTGGTACGGTTTATACCGCAAAAGCGGCTGAAGTAATAGCTAATCGTGAATTCCAGCTTTTTACTGGCGGAACACCGTCACAAAATATAACGAATACGGCAAATAGTCTTGTACGAGTTATAAATCGGTATACCGGAAATACATTAGTTTATGCTTACTACTCTTCGGGATATTCCGACCTTCCGGGTCGTATAACTCTTAAAGAACGGGGTATTGGCGGCAGTACGTTTAATTCCGCTTCGTCTCGTGCCGGAGCTTTTACACCTGATATTGGTGTAACTGCTCAGGTTTCAACGAGCAACACTTCGCCAAATGTCGTAGCTGTTTCTAAATTTTTACAGCCAGAAGCTTTTCCTTTAGCCCAAAATATAAAAGTTGGATCGGCTGATAAATCTATTCTTCGTATTATCGCACTTCGAGACTATATTCTTGTTTTCAAACAAGATGGTATTTTTCAAATTACCGGCGATAGTATAGATACGTTTGAACCGCAGTTACTTGATAGTACGACCATATTACGCGGCATAGAAACGGCTGTCGCTTTAAACAACAAAGTATATTGTTTTTCTTATCAAACGATTGTATCGGTAACTGTGAATGAAGGCGTGGTTCTTAAATCAAGACCTATACAACAAGAACTTTTAATTCTGTCATCTTCGTTATTTCCTAATTTCGATACTGTAAGCTATGGAATAGCGTATGAATCGGAGAATCAGTATATTCTCGGTACAGTCAGTCTAACAACTGATACAAAGGTTACACAGTTTTATATATATAACTATTTAACTGATACTTGGACTAATTGGGAGTTTCCAAATACTCAAGGCACAGGATTTGTTAATCCTACAGATAATAAATTATATTTTGGATCGTCTGATACCACATCGAAATATGTATACCAAGAACGAAAAACATATACTAAGTTTGATTTTGCCGATACATCCTATCCAATCAATATAGTATCTTCGGTAGGTACGACTATAACTGTAACAAGTTCGGCAAATCTAGAAGTTGGTTGGGCTGTTAGTCAGGGCGTACAAGTTTCAAATATTACATCTATTCCAGATGGTACGCATATTGTTGTGGCAGATAATATAGCGTGGATCGCTGGTGCGGCTGCTGTTTATCAACCAATACCAATTTCTCTTGAATTTGTTCCAGAACATTGTGGAAATCCTGGAATTGTTAAACATTTTAAAGAGTGTCATAGTATTTTCTCCGGTGCAGAATTTGACTCATTTGATCTAGGATTCTTTACGGATTTCTATGAAAATATCAACACTGTTACGCTTATCCCAAAGAATACTAGCGGATGGGGTACAGGATCGTGGGGTGTTTTCCCGTGGGGCGGCGGGGCACCAAGAGCGCAAGTAATCCGTGGATTAGTCCCACTTCCGCAACGCCGGGGCCATTGGTTGATTATTACGATTGATTATGCTGATGCTTTGACGACCTTTGCGTTAGATGGTTTTGTAGTTTGGTATCAACAAATGTCTCAGCGCTTTCACTAGGATATTATGCGAATACCAATTCAACAACAGTTATCAAGACAAGACTTTCCAGAAGCTCCAAGTTGGATATCGTCTTTATTGTATCCTTTGAATTTGTTTATGACGATTATGACAAATGCTTTACGGAATCAATTAACTCTACAGGATAATTTTTCGTTAGTCGTTAATGATCTAACATTTGTCGCACAAGCTAGTGCAGATCTTAATATATTCTCTTTTTTATGGGAATTAAATAGGCAACCAATCGAACTAACGATGCACGTTACACGTTCTGATGGAACGTATGAGTCTATTTATCCTATACCAAGTTGGAATCTAGTCGGTAATAGTATTCAGATCAATGGAGTACAGGGTTTAACTCCTGGTGTATCGTATCATATAGTTACTGTAGTCAAGTAGGGAGATTATAATGTTTGTAGAAAATCCAGATAACGAAGAAAAAAATAAAACTAATCAGTCTAACAATTTATCAGTTGGTACTGGTGGAGGGGCTTCTGGTATAGGTAGTCCTGGTACTACAGGAAATCCATCATCGATTACTCCGGTTCAATCAAATCAACCAAGACAAGAGTTTGCCAGTATTCAAGATTATTTTAAATCGAATCAGCAACAAGGCGAAGATTTAGGTCAACGAGTAGCTTCTAATCTTGATACGAGTGCTACGAATGAACGAAATGCGATATCAAACGCTGCTACAGGAGCATTGAACGAGGTTAATGCTAATCCTATAAGTTATAATGCAGATTTAGCACAACGAGCATTAACTAATCCTACGGAAGTAGCAAATAGTCCAGATCAATACGATGCGTTTATGAAACAATGGAACGCTTCTTACAAAGGCCCGTCTTCGTTTGAAAATTCTGCTTCATATGCTCCTGCTGCTCAGGCTGCGAATGAAGCTAATCAAAAAGCTGAAACTCTTAAAACAACGGGCGGTCGTCAACAGTATTTACAAGATGAATTTAATGTCTATGGTCAAGGAAATAAAGGTTTAGATGAAGCGTTACTCCAACAGTCTAGTTATTTTCCGGCGATTCAAGAAAAGGCTAAAGGCTTTAAGACTATTCAAGACTATCTTGCTCAACGATCTGGTGAAGTCGGAGAACAAGCTCAAACAGCAAGAACTAATGCTGAAACTGCTAAAGCAAATACCCAAGGAACTTTCACGAATAATTTATCGAACTTTCAGAATAAAATAAATAGAAATGTTGAAGCGAATAGAGAATACGCTAGAAATCATCCGACAGGTACTACAAGTAAGATGTTAAATCCAGAAGTCGATATAAACGCTTCTAATATCGCTTCACCAGAAGATTATGCTAATGCTGCGGCCTATCAGAAATTAACTGGTGTAAATTATGGTGGTGTTTTAAATCCTGCAAACGTAGAGAACGCCGGTACACAAAATAAACTGCATCAACTTCAAGCCGAATTGGATCTAATAAAACAAAGCGGAGCTTCACCAGAAACACTAAGGGACGTTACAAATCTATACAACCAAGAATTGAATAAGATCCGACAAGCCGGTGGATATTCAGATGGCGGTGTAGTCGAACAAAAAGATTTACATACATATTTAAAACGGAAGAAGGAGTAACATCATGGGACTGTTTAGCAAACTTTTTGGCGGTGCAGGATCGGACAAGGCCGATAATATGAGGCAACATGCGATTGATGCTTTTAATTCAATCCAAACTCCTGCATTAAAAGAATTACAAGTTCAATTAGATAAATATGTTAATGCTGGACAATTAACACCAGAACAAGCAGAAGCTACACTTTTACAGTCTAATGCTTTCAATGATATTGTTACCGATCCAGCACTCGAAGGCGCACAAAAACAAGCGTTAACTGCACTTCAGGATGTTGGTACACAAGGTGGACTTACTGCAATCGACCGAGCGCGTTTACAAGATATAACGAACGAGCAAAATCAGGTTGCCAAAAGCCGTAATGAAGCCGTCATGCAACAAGCCCAACAAAGAGGAATGGGCGGATCTGATATCAATACAGTCAATCAACTTTTAAACGAACAAGCCGCAGCCGATAGAGCTTCACAAAGAGGGACGGATGTAGCTGCTGAAGCTCAAGCACGAGCTTTACAAGCTTTAGTAGCTGCTGGTACAACAGCAGGACAAATTCGCGGACAAGATTATGGGGAACAAGCTAATAAGGCGCAAGCTGAAAACGCCATTGATCTCTTTAATAAACAAACATTAAATCAAACGAATCTATACAATGTAGATGCTGCGAATAAAGCTCAAGCTGCTAATCTCGCAAACGCACAATCTATTAATAACGCAAATACAAATGTATCGAATACTGAAAAAGTTCATAATGCTGCGGCTCGCCAACAAGTATTCCAAGACGAAGCTGCTAAAGCAAACAGTAAGGCCGGAGTATTCAATTCTTGGGCAAATGATGCGACTCAAGCCAATCGGTCAGAAAATGCTGCGGATCAGGCGTTACTCGGCGGGGCAATTTCTGGCATTGCTACGGCTTTTGGTGGTCCTACAGCCGGTGCTGTAGCTCAACAAGCAACAAATCCATATATTACAGATATTGGTGGGGGTAATACTACAAACGCCAATTATCGGCGTAATCCCGATGGTAGTTATAGTTTTGCTGAAGGCGGAGAAGTTAAACCAGAAGACGAGAATAAATTTGAAGGAACGGTCTTGACTGGTATGAGCGATGGCGGAGATGTTAAAACACCGCCTTTGCCTATTACAAGTGAAGGCACACAAGGATGGACAATTCGAGATCCGAAAGGACAGGTTATCGGTACTTTTGATAGCTATGTAGAAGCCGCAGATTTCGCTCAAAAAGTACAACAAAAACAACCGCACGTTTCCGATTTTAAAGATGGGGGGCGAGTACCGGGTCATGCTAAAGTTCCAGGAGACAGCCCAATCAATGATACAGTCCATGCAAAACTTTCGCCTGGTGAGATCGTTGTGCCTAGAACAGTAGCAAATGATGACGATGAATTTAATGCGTTTATGGAAAAATTCAGACCATCTAGACGGGCAAAATCAATTGATCCTGATAAACCTTTAATCGCACAGGCGCTTTCAAATCTACATTCCCGTTTGAACAAAATAGAGGGGCGATAATATGCAAGATTACTATCACAAACTAATCGAAGAATTAAATAAACAAAATCCTGGTGCATTGCCAGAAAATGCCGCGACAAGTATGCCGGATTCAGTCGGACAAGAATTATCTTCCCGTATACCAGCTATAGATCCAGAAAACTATGGTGTTCACGTATCAGATAATACAGTTACAATGGACGGAAATGTTGATACTACACCCGTTTCTACGGATGATATTAAATTACCAGAACCAGACGTGGTTCCTTCTGCACCTGTTGATACTACACCCGCTCTTCCGTCTGTGCCTATTACTGAAGCTAAAACAAAAATTCCGGCAAAAAAATCTACAGATTTATCGGCTATCACGACACCAGATGAAGTACCTGTTCGTGGTAAGCGAAATCCTTTGCCTATTTTAGCAGCCGGTATCGGTGACGCTATTTCTGCATCTTCTTCTGCATTTGGCGGTAATGCTCCTGGTGGATCTATGCAACGTGAGGTCGAGCTACAGGATAAAGACCTAGATCGTGCTAAGACTGAAGCTGAATTAAAGATTCAAAACGATCCTAATTCTTCGGTATCAAAGAACTATCGGCAAATGGTAGCACAAATTGTACCCGATCTTGCTAAAAATCCAGACTTTCAAAACATGTCGGCTAAAATGATCGGCGATAAAGTACCGATGATTGATACTATGATGAAAGCCCAGGCTCAAAAAGATATAAAAGAACTTGGTATGCAGCAAATTAAAGCCCAAAAAGAAGCAAACACATTGGCTCATAACGATCAACTTCAAGGTAAATACGAAAAAGAAGGACGCGATGTTATTTTAAAACAGCTCTCTAATCGTAGCGGTGGACTAGGTTTACAAGATTCTAAAGTTAATCAGGCTATCGATCTTCGTCAGATGATAAATCAAAACTATAATCCTAAAACTGATACTTATAATATTCCTCCTGCCTTACATTCAGAATTGGTATTAGGTCTAGCTCGTTTAATTTCCCCTAACGGACAAATAGGTATTCAACTCGAACAAGAATTAAAGACCAAAACGGCTAAAGAAGGATTGGCAAAAACTTTTACGTATCTTACTGGTGTTCCTGTTTCTGGTGCGCCGCAAGACGTTATCAAGATGTTCGTCCAGTCTATTGATAGACAAGGCGAGACAGCGGAAGCTTTACGAGATAAATATAATACTCAACTTCGCCAACTCATGCCGACTCAGTTGAATGATGATGTCAAACAAAAATTAATGCAACAAGAAATGGGTAGTAAGTTTTCAGATTATAAAAACCCTAAAAAAGCAAGCTCGACAAAAGAATCCAGTATAGTTAAACCAAAACTAGAAAAAGACAGTTTAGGATTATTCTAATGAACTCATCAGAATTTGCGGCTAAGGTTAAAGCTAAATATCCAGAATATAATAGCGTTGATGACGATACTCTTACCCAAAAAGTAATAGAAAAATATCCAGAGTATAAAAGCGTTGTAGACATGACAACTCCTGAAACGGCTGAAACGACGGAAACGCCTGAAGCGACTCCTACAGAAGCCCCAGGCGCAATGAAGTCTGCTGCTTTAGGCGCTATGTCCGGCATCCCTGGTGCTGAAACTGTTGTATCCGGTTTGCAAGCTTTATCGCCAGATAAAACTTATGAAGAAGCCCATCAAGGTTTAGAGTCTCTAAAAGACCGAGCGTGGGAAGAACATCCTATAGCCTATGGCGCGGGTAAAACTGCCGGTATGGTTGGAACCGGTATAGTAGCTCCGGCGTCTATTCCAGGTGCTATTGGCGTTGGTGCGTTATCAGGCATTGATGCGGCTAGCAAATTAACGGATATACCTAAAAGTGCGGCCATAGGTGCTGGTACTGGCGGAGTGTTAGGTGCTGCTGGTAAATATATCGTTGAACCTGCAATCGGAGCGGTGGTTAATAAAGTAGCTCCTGCAATCGGTAAACGTGCCGTTGCTTCTCTCGGTGAACCGACTTTAGAAGATGTTGAATCTTATTTACAAAATCCCGAAGCAATTCGTAATGCTTTGACTAATCCGCAAATGTCGGAAAAATTAGCCGGAACAGTTGGAGACGTAGGTGAAGAGACAAGAAATATGGGCGCGGCTGCTCGTAAATTACTCGATACAGAAAATGCGCCTATAACTACACCCCTACCAAAACTACCAAAAGAATCGACTGGATTGGTAAATTCTTCTGGACAAGAAATTATGAAGGATTTAACGCGAGAACAAACGATTGTCCCGGATACCTTATCACCTATTTTTAATGAGTTAAAATCTAGATATCTACAAAACGGTGTTCCTAAAAGTGCGGCTGCGGAATCGGCCATTAACGCTTTAGACGCCCAATTCAATCGGATACAAAAAATAGCACAAGCTACGGGTGGTAAACTAGATGAAGCAGCTATGAAAGAACAAATTGTCGAACTTCAACAAATGGCTCGGAAAGCATTTACTGACGATGTTGTTACATCCACATCTAAAGACGCTCTTAAAAATCTAAGTGGAGCTTTAAATGGTATACTAAAAGAAGCTAATCCGGCCTATGGTGAAGCAATGGTGCCAGTCGCGAATAAAACCGGACTTATAAAAGATGTAGCGGATAAATTTAGTTTAGAAGCAACAGATGGTGGGTATAAACCTACAGAAGCAACTGTTACTAAAATCAACAATATATTAAAAGAGAATAAAACAGAATCTCAGGATATGTTGGAAAAACTTAAGGACATGACGGGAATTGATTTTCTTGATCTTGCTAGAAAGGCTAAAACTAAACAAGCTTTTGAAGGCGAAGGATCTAGCCAAGGTATAAATGTTATTGCTCATGCCGGTGGTTATGGACTTGGTGCGCTATCTAATATACCAGGCGGTCGTCTAGTTGGTAGTCTTTTAGGTGGTGTTGTAGGCCATAATATCAATGGCGGACAAGTAGCAAAAAGAATACTTGATGCGTATATGTCCGGTTCCGAATCATTTGCAAAATCCGGTACAAAAGCTGCATTACAAAAATATGGACCAGTATTAGTCAATGCGGCTAAACAAGGCGGCAATAAACTAGCCGCAACACATTTTGTCTTAGGCACGTCTGATCCTGAATATCAGGAATTAGCAAGCGATCTAGATAATCAATAACATGCCGTATAAATCCGAATCACAGCGTAGGTATTTCTATTCCCAACTTCCTGAATTAGCTAAAAAGTGGGAAGCAGATACACCGAATAAAAAACTACCAGAAAGGATTTCAAAATCCAAATCTGATAGTACATTACACCAATATATAAAGAAACATCGTAAAGTTTAAATAGGTAGGCGGTTCCAAGCCGGGTTTTAGCGTAAGCTAACTCATGCCCTAGAACATGATAAAATACCGCATCCTCGAAAAACCTCCCGGTAAATTTAAGGAGTTTGTTATGCCGAAAAATGAAATACAAAAGTTAATACTGTCAGAAATACAAGAATTAAAGTCGGAAATTAAGGAAGTCCGTCAAACGGATATCCCTAATCTCCGAACAGCCGTTGGGGTATTTAAAACTGAACTTGCTACCGTGAAAGAGAAAATTTCAACTAAAAGTATGATTATTACTTCCGTCGGAGGACTTATTGCTGTCGCTACATCTGTAGCCGTCGCTGCGTATTTAAAGTAAGATGAACGGTGCAATGATATGTGGCGTTCAAAAGATAGACCGGAGGGATCTCGCAGGATAGAAGCAACATACTGTCCTGTTTGTAACGTATATTTTGGTAGACGAGATTGGGAAATATATTTTATGGCCCGATGTAAAGAATGTAAAGCTACTTTCCATTGGAAGCCAGGAGAGGATAAACCATCAGTAGTAATGGATTCAAAACCGACGGATAAATGCGGTTGTGAGAGATGCGGTCGATAGCCGTGAATGAGGATTTATGAATAATGTATATGCAGCAGTAAACGTACCGGCAGCGACTCCAACGGTTATTAATGGAATCACTGTACCAGATCGTGCGCCTTATAGTCTGAAAGGACTTATTGTATGGTGCGAAGCCGATATGGATATAACAATCAAGTTAAATGTGGATACAATTGGCGGAGGTCGTGTTACTGGTTCACAGCAGACTCTACATATAGACTTTTCTTCATCCCCTTATGGTTTAAATCCGAGAGACGTTGTTACCGTTATAGCGACTGAAAACGCAGATTTGACCCCTCCCGCTACCTATGTCGTTTATAGTACCCTTCTCGTCGAACAACTGTAATTATGTCTAATAAAACTCCTATACGAGTAACTGGTTCATTCACACCTAGTGGAACTCAAGACGTTAATATTGTATCGTCTATTACAATTCCTGTCAGTGGTCCATTGACTGATACAGAATTACGTGCGACACCCGTACCTATATCGGGTACAGTTACAGCTAATTTAGGAACGATAGATGGCGTTGCTACTGAAGTAACTTTAGCTGCTATTAGTTCTTTATTGGCCCTACGTCTGGATGTTGCTTTATCTACTCGCGCATCTGAGGCAACTCTCTCACTCCTTAATGCCAAATTTGTAGACGGCAATGATATAGGTGATGTAACCGTTAATAACGGTAGTGGAGCATCGGCTGTAAATATCCAAGATGGCGGTAATAGCATTACTGTCGATGGACCTTTGACAGATACACAACTTCGTGCAACACCAGTACCCGTATCAGGAACTATTTCAGTCGGAAGTACAGTTACAGTCGTACAACCAACCGGAACTAATCTACATGCGGTTATAGATTCTGGTAGCATAACTGTTAATAATGCTTCGGGTGCTTCAGCCGTAAATGTACAAGACGGCGGTAATTCGATTACAGTGGATGGTACGGTCACATCCAATATAGGTACGACCGGAGGATTGGCTTTAGATGCGACATTGACTGGCGGTACGGCTAAAACCCGTATAACAGACGGTACAGATAATCTAGATATTACTGCTGCTGGTGCTGCTAAAGTAGACGGATCTGCCGTAACGCAACCAATTTCAGCCGCGTCATTACCATTACCTACTGGTGCATCTACCGCCGCTCTTCAAACCCAACCAGGCGTTGATATCGGAGACGTGACTGTAAACAATGCTTCTGGTGCAGGTGCAGTTAATATCCAGGATGGCGGAAATTCTATAACCGTAGACGGATCGGTTACTGTTACTCAAGCAACTGGTACAAATTTACACACAGTAGTAGATTCTGGTACGATTGCGGCTACTCAAAGCGGTACTTGGAATATTACAAACATTTCTGGTACTGTTTCTCTACCGACTGGTGCTGCTACATCAGCGAATCAAACCACAGAGATTACGTCTTTACAGTTAATTGACGATATCGTACATGCAGATAATGTCGGTACAGGTAAATCAGCTTTAATTTCCGCAATGGCACAAGCTGATGTTCCTTCTGCTGTATCGGACGGAAAATCTGGTTTTCTAGCCTCTACTTTAGAACGCGGATTACACGTAAATCTCAGGAATAAATCTGGACAGGAAATAGGCACACAAACAAATCCTGCTTTTATTAGACCGACTGACGGTACTAATAATATGCCGATGATGGATGCTGGCGCAAGATCTGGATTCGTAAAAATATTTGACGGTTCTGGTGCTTTCAATACACCTGCGATTGTATTATCTACTCCGGGAGGATTTGGACTATTAGGCGTAGTTAATGCTGATGCGGCTGGAAATATTCAAGCCTATAAAGCTACTGGTGAATCTTATGCTTTAGTAGGAGCTACAGCAAATACTTTAGCCACGGCAGGGTATTTAAAGATTGATGCTAGTCAGAGGATTGTAAATGTTCCCGCATTTGAAACAAGATCGGATACATTCACGACTACAACAAGTGGAACGACTGTTGATACGTCTACAAATCCATTAAAATCATTTTCTATACAAGTAAAAGGAACCGGAGCAGGAGCGACTTCGTGGACGGTTGTACTAGAAGGTAGTAACGATAACACGAATTTTACTACTATTTTGACTCATACTACAGCATCTCTAGACGGTGCAACGATATATTCGGCTGCGACTTTAACCCCTTGCTTGTATTTCCGCAGCCGCTGTACCGCTGTTGTTTTAGGTGGGGCGAGTAATATAGTCGCAACAATCTTAGGAGTACAGTAATGCCTAATAATGTAACACGAATTCACACATTTGAAATTGCGAAAGATGATCTTACAAGTCTTATTCGACCTTTTCTTCTTCAGAGGTTTCCAACAACTTCTAGAGATGTAGAAACTTTATCAATTTCAAGAATAGCGTTGAATATAGAAGACCAAACTATTATTACAATAACATTTGAAGAACGGCTTAAGGAATCTTAAATCCTAATTCGGCTGAAAGTTCTTTCTTCATTAAGTTCTTACGTTCTTCTAGGTTAATATTACCAGCCGTACCAGAATAAAGCATACGATATTTGATGTATTCATCCGCAAGTTTTTCGTATCTAAATTGTAGAATTCTAGCATCTTCTACATGCTGAAACCTAGTAGAAGCCTCTTTTAATTCCGCTTCTTTAGCTCGCTTAGATAGTTTGTCAATCTCCTGCCATCCCCACGCGCTATCCCACTGTTTAATGGCCTCATCTCGTACAGCATGAGTAACGGTCATAACCCCCATACAAGAATTACATTTTACAAACCAGTTCTCATAATCTCCCATTTCAAGCTTATCGACTACAACATTATTCCCGCCACAACTAATACAGGCTCGTGTTACTTCCATAATCTTCTCCTCCAAAACTTAAATGTATAGATAAAATCCTTTATTATTTCTAAAATTTGATTCTTCCCAATAGTAAATGGCCTATTAACCATATAGTAAAAATACATACAATTTCTTTACCGCTAAAAGAAATAACACGATCGTTAAATACTAAAATTATTCCCATTTTCTCCATGGCTCCTCACCTATTTTACAATCCGACCAAGTAAAAACATACTTATTTCCATCAGTATCCCAAAGAATATGATCGTCGTCCTTTGCTGCCATATCGCACATTTCTTTATTGCCGGAACTTAACCCTGGATCGCAGCAATCATAGTACCACGTTTGATTATGTGCATCTCTGTCCGACGGCAATACACAAGGTTTAGCGATACACCCGCTAAATAAAAGAAAAGCGATACTAATGAGTTTTATTTTCATGTCTATCCTCTATCGGTTCACTTATTTCGGTACTCTCTTCTGTAACTAGATCACCTTTAGGACTTGTTGTAGTTTTCTTAGTTGTCTTGGTCCGTCTATGTTTTTTCTCTAAATCTTTTTGTTCATCGTATTCAAACTCCTTTCGTAACATAAAGTTACTATGGAATTCTATACAAAGTCCGATGACTAAAAGAGTAAATAGCCATAGTGGTTCATAGTACGCTAATAATTCAATCATATATTTCCTAATTAAACGTCAATCCTATATAAAACGAAGGAAACCAATATACTTTATCCGCATCGCGCCTTGCTCCAATACGAAAGTATAAGGTATACTTATAGTTAAATCTATAATGAAAGGCTATAAACACAGGCCATTGAATCTGAAAATGCCATTTACACCAATACTGAATCGCGCTAAGATAAGCAGGGTCCATTTTATATAACCTATAATTTTCTACGAGAAAACTACGTGTTATTTGAAGGTTTTTATTAACGATTGTCTTCATATCACTAGACGCAGCAAAGTCGGAATCCCGTTCCCATCCTTCGCTTTCAAACCGAAATGCGCCTTTGCCTCTAATAGCGAATAAAGTCTTAGGGAATTCGCGCCATCGCGCCCACTTTTTACTAGAACGCGGTCCGTATGCGAATAACCCTTTCAATGGAATCTTCCACCTCATATACCAAACATCGGCATCGGTGTTTTTCCAATTATCGGGATCTTGTAATCTTTCTGGTAAAGAATCTTTAGGCACGGTAGTCCTCTTCGTTAAATATTTTATTATCGTATTGTATACCCATAATGTCTGCCATTCTCTGTCCGCCTGCCGGATTTGCTGTATGAATTCTTATTTTAAAAGCAGGATTAGATCGTAATTCTTCTTTCGCAAATATAAATCTAGCAACAGGTTCAAATGTTTCCCAACTAGAATGAATCTCTCCGGTTTGAGATTGGCAACAAATATCGTGGTCCAAACTAACCTCTTCTACGTCCTGCGTATCAAGAATACGGATGGCTTCGGTTATAGTGCGAGCCGGTATCCATCCGTCAGGACACCGTCGGATATCATCAATAAATAGCTTCAAAAACCCCCCTAGCCCACCAACAGTTTTCTATCGCAGTTACAACAATATTGCCATCTATAGCCGTCTTCACCGACTTCGACGTATTGATATTTATGGGAAGTCTTGCATTGTCTCGTTCCCATAATATCTTGTTCTTCATTATTCATAGCCTTTTTTCCTCCGTTGTTCAAGTATGTATATTTGAGCTTCTTCTTGTGTCTGGAATATCATGTTCGATTTTATACCGTTACAAATATGGCAAGCTGCAACAAAATTATCTGTAGAGTTATCCCGCTGATAAGAATACGGTGATAGATGATCCCAATTAATTTTTAGAGCGATCTCTCGAATTCCGCGCATAACACATGATCCAAAATATAATCCGCAATAATAGCACTTATCGTCCTGCGCGGCTAAAATGCACTCTTGTTCTTTCTTAGATGGTACTTTTCTACCTCGCGGATCACAAACTCGTTTTGTGCTGGTAGAAGTACCTTCATATGGAGCGTTACAGCATCGTAATTGACGATCTATAACAAATGCTTCAGTATCACATCTTTCGCAGTACCCTTTGGGTAGCGCAATTCTTCCATATAAAAAATTCGTATTATACCGCATATTCTACCGTTTCTTTCCTAGAAAACAATCTTGCCACACGAAAAGCGTTGATAATCAATAGTCGATTATGCGCTTAAAAACCTCACAAAAGTTTTTCGTCGATCAAACGTAGGATTTCGACCAATACACGCTTGACTCTCTCCCCCGATGGGCCATCCGGGGTTATGCTCCTAACCTCATCAATTAAATCAACTATTTTCTTGTTCATTTTTGTCTTCTTTGTCTATCCTGAGTAACTTGAAGTGCTTGGCTTTATCCTGAATATACTCTTCTTTTGTCTTATTCGTAGCTACTACATTCTGCATCCTTCCTTCTTCTGCGAGTTCGGCAAGGATCTTAATCCGTTCTTTCTCAGTATCGGCTTTTCGTTCTATACAGCGTTTCCAGAATTCCATTGCTGTATCAACGCTCATCGTCCAAGCTATATTTTTATCGGCCACTGTATTTCCCATTCATAATCTCATAAAAGAAATAATTGATAGAGTTTATACTCTGCGCTATAGTCGAATGAGCCGGTCCAAAAAATACAACAATCATGGCAGATACGACTCCGACTAACTCACCGTTCGTATTAATGACCGGACCTCCACTATTTCCGGGGAGAGCGGTACAGTCTAAAAAAGTAATGTCTCCATTCAATTTAGAAACAATACCTTCTGTGATGAGGTTTGTTATACCTAATGGGCTGCCGATAATAGCGATTCTTTCGCCCACTGTAACCGTAGGTGCTACCTCAAAGAAAGGAGTCGGTGCTTTACCTATTTGAACAATAGCAAGATCCTGACCTTTGGATAACGCGACTACTTCAGCCCGATATTCTTGGCCGTCATAAAGAACGGCTTCTACATCAGTAGAATCTTGAACGCAATGGCGAGCAGTAATAATATGCCCTAATTCGCTAACAAAACTACCGGAACAAATACCTTGACCGGTTTTAGATTTCATCATAGCCTTACGCTGCTTTTTAACTTCAACAGATGAAGGCGGAGCAAATGTAATATGCAACTCCACTATCTTTTCCTGAAGTGGTACTTCTTTCTTTGGTTCGGCTTTCACAATCTTATGTTCTGCGAAGACAGTCGCCGTCACAGATAAGCTCAATAATACTGCTAATAGCTTCCTCATTTTGTTCTCCTATTTATTTCAACTCACGTAATTTTGCTTTTCCATTATAAATCCATCCTAATAATTCTAATATACTTCGCATTGCTACAGTCGCATCATAGCGAAGCCGAAACTCCCACCATCGGGCAAAGTTATATTGTATCATAAGTCCTTTATAGATTGTCTGAAGATCAGATGGCGTTATAATTTGGGAATACTCATATAAAGGATTTTTAAGATCGTCGGGATTGAATCTGTTCATTTTCCTTCCTTTAAAAGGTTCTTCTTTTTTATAGTAGTAAGTAGATTAATCCGACCTTTGGGACGTTTACCACAATCCTTACATTTATAGCCCTGAAATTTACCGGCGTCAGTATAAACGAATCCCTTTTTATAGATATTCGAGCTACCACAGCGGCAACGAACTTGTGCGTCATCAAAGTAACAAGCCATATTTTGTGTCTTAATCCAACCTTGAATCTTTGTATATAATTCTTCTGTAGCTAGAACATCGTGTATACAATATGTCTTCATCTCTTTCCACGCTTTCTTATCGCCTTCAAGGACGGCTTTCCATAATTCAAATCCAGGGTACTTTTCGTGCTTCAATTTCTTATATTTGGTATTTAACTTATCTGACATATACTCTAAAGAATGGGAAGTAAAACTAAATACTTTACGGCTTTCTTTGAGTGTATCGGTACTTTTGAATGGACTAACAGGTGGTAAACCATGGATAGCAGCCCGCGCATTGAATTTCTTAATATCGAACTTATCACCGTTTTGTGCTATGACTATATCAGCTTGGTCTAGAAGTTTCCATAGACCAACAATTAAAGCTCTATCGTTTTGAACGTCCTTAGCTTTACTATTGTCCATATAAATTATTTTATTCGCCGGTTCATTTAACCATTTACCAGCCCACGCCAGAAAATGCCAATCATGCTTTATTTGGTTCAAGCTGATATTTTGATCCCAAAGGTTCCAAACGTGAGCTGTAATTGGCGAAGTCTCTACGTCAAATACAAAAACTTTTAATTTATTTTGTTGTGTCATAAGTCTCCTTTTCATACCTCACTAAAAGTCGTTCCCCATTTTCCATAACAAATTCATCAAGTGGTCTAAGTTCCACAGGCGCATATTTCTTTATCAAACGAAGGCTTTTTGTACTCATTTTTTTATGCGTAACGAATGGTAATTTAAGATAGGCCGCTACGTTCTTTGCATGTGGAACCGCAAGAAAATTACCATTAAAGGTTACATCCCGAACATAAAATCTTGGTTTCTTACCGTATACTGTTCCGAATACTATAATATTATCGACTCCAAATGCCCCTAAAGCCAAACTAATATGTTCGGAGTGCAAAACATCAAGAATACTGTCTAATCCAGCAGATCTAGACCAGCCGTATTCTGTAGAGTAGCAAATAGTTTCTTCTTTACCTTTCAATGTCTTTAAAGCATAAACTTCTGGAAATGATAATATTGGATGATCTTTAGTTAATTCCACTTTTAAATCCCTTTCTTTTCAAGATTCCGCATCATCTTTTCTGCAAGTACAGCCGCACCGTCGCCATAAACATGGGTAATAGTTTTGCCATCACTAAGCCTATAAGTATTGACACTTTCTGGCTTTTTATCACCTTTAATTCGAACCGCTGTTTCTGATCCTATAAGAGTAGAATTTACATAAATTTCTACGCGTAGCATAATTATTCTCCTATACTATCCCAATCGTGACTCGACATCGCTTCAACCCAATAATGCTTTCGTGCTACATCATTTGGGGAGGATGGTGTAACTAATATATCAGCCATTAAATCTGTGTAACAATAATCCGTTATGGATACAAATCTACTGATACCGCAATAGACACATGCTACAATCAACTGCATGTTAATAACCGTGTTCTCTATCATAAGATCGAACGGCGGCTATACCGTCTTTTTTTCTAGTAAACACACCTAGGTATATAATCTTTTTATCACGTTCAATTTGAGCAAACCATTTCTTTTTATCGGTAGTTCGTTTCACGCCCAGACCCCCAAGATTTCTGTTTCGGTTGTTTATAGCGGATGTAACCATTCTTAAATTTTCTTTTCGATTATCGAATGTATTCCGATTTATGTGGTCGATCTGATAGGGCGGTATCGGACGACCCATTATAAAATGGTGTAGTTTGACTTTATCTGAATGATTAAACGTATGAACAACATAACGAGAATTTAAATACCACACATATTGTCGAGCACGATCATAGTCCTCGTCGTCTACAATAATCTTTCTACGGCTGTTACTAATCGATATAGTTTTCATCCGCTAGAGTCTTCTGCTTCATCAAAATAAAGACCACATAAAATACACTGAAAAGAGTGTTGTCCAAAGGCGGCTACTCTAAATTCAATATTATGGGTTATACCTGGCGCTATACACATTTCATTCGTATTCGGTATTTTACTTTCCATAATTTTCCTCAATTTCTAGATATTTAGCAACTCGTCTCGCCGATTCTAGTGTATGTCGTCCAACGATAAATTTATTACAGCGGTAACATAACAATCCGCGAACCTGACCTGTCTTATGATTGTGGTCTACAGCTAATCGCATTTTAAAACTACTTTCTGGTTTATAACAAACTCCACATTTTCCATTTTGCTTATCGAATAATTTTTTACGCTCATTTTCAGCCTGTTCTTCTGTCAGTTCCGGCCAATACTTTCTAAGACCGTATAATTTAGGTTTTTTTGCTTTTGACACGTTTGATATCCTCTTTAATTATACCTATGTATTGCGAAACTGTCAGCTTTCATTCGTTTACCTCTGGTATAGCAACTACATAAATAGGTTTATCTACTTTTTTCATTTCTTCCATCATATTCTTGGTTCCTCGGCTTTTTCCATCCCATACGACCATAAGAGCGTCTGCATATTCGGCCATTTGTTGATTTCTAATAGGTCCGGCTGCTTTACCGTGAGTAATCCAATCCGGGTTAAAGCGTTTCATTATAATTCCATAAAGTTTAGCCCATCTCTCACCTAATTCATCGATTCCTCGTGCCCCACCTGATACTATTTCAGTCGGCCTTAGATTAAATGCGTGTAACCACTTTGTTACATTGACTGGTGTGTAATTAGTAATGGTACGAGAACCAGCTATAATCAGCTTCATATTCCTATTTCGCCTCATTCCAGTTTTTTCCTGTCTTTACTGTACACGTTAATTTCAATTCTTTAAACCATGAGGGCGATATTGACATTGCTCGTTTAAGTTTGGCTACAATAACTTGTTCATGTCCTTTTTTAGCGAGACATAATAGTTCGTCATGGGCCTGGCCGACAACGCAATCTCTCATTTTTTTCATAGCCAGTTTACACAGTTCGCCAGTAAGACCTTGCGCCATACCTTCCAAAACTTTACCCGAATACAATTTAGCTTTTTCTAGTCCGCTTTTCTTCCATACATCATAAACCCATTCTATACGACCCTTTTCTCCTTCTTCTTGTCGTAGATTAGGATACCGAATCTTAAGCCCAGATGGAAGCTCGATAAACTGATATCCAAGTTTACCTGGAAAAGGCCATATAGCTGGTTTGCCAGTAGCAATAGCTGGAATTATACTGTCTAAAAACGCCCATAAAGCAGGAATCCTATTATACATCTCTCGATAAAGCCTAACACCTCGCTCGGCTTCTTCTAGGCTAATGCTCTGTCCGGTTTGCAGTTTTACTGTTTTTTGGAACTTTTTTGCGCCCATCATATATTGAAGTCCCAATATTGCGGTTTTTCCAAATCGCCGCTCATTTTTATCAGCTTTAGTAATTCTTCGACCATAATAATTTGAAGAGAATCCTGAATATGTATCGCCTTCAAGAGACGCAATCAGTCCTGGATCTCGTGCGAGATAAGCAACGATTCGACATTCAACTTTATCGAAGTCACCAACAACTAAACTGTAACCTTTTGGTGCTTCAACTGCTTCACGCAACGCCGAATCTCTCGTAAAATTTTGCGGGTTTCCGCCTGCTCCTGAGCCACCCGAAAACCTATGTGTTTGATCTGCTCCTGAAAATTCAACATCGAAGGGCCAGTAACCAGTGCGTCCGATAGCAGATAGTTTAAGGCTCCGAGTTTCAAGTAAGTTTGACTTAGCTGCGATACGAGCTTCACACAACGCTTTAAGTTCATCATTTCCATTCTCCATTAATGAGATAAATTCTGTATCTCCGAGAGCCAACGCCGCAATAGTTTTACTGGTACGAGGCGATATTTTAGTAGGTACATTGTAACCTCTATCTTTGAGCAAGGCAGAGAATTTTGCATTAGATGAAAAAACTTCTTTTTGAATCCCGATTTCTTTAAATATGTTTCCACGTCTTTTAATCTCCTCTTCATTTGTTTTCTCCAATAATGGTACATTAAGGACTAATTTAGGATTTACGAACATATCTATAGTCCGGTGCATAGACTCGTATTCGCCTTCAGGAAATTCTGGTTTAAGCCGTTTATATATTTCTCTGCAAAGTTCCACATCGTGGAGGCAGTAGCTCGCTAATTCCTCTTCTTGTTCTTTAGTCAATTCTCTAAGTCCATCGGTTTTCATCGTACCTTTCGGCTCCATACCGAAATGTTCTGCAACAATCGCAAGTGAATGATTCTTAATAGTCTTACCGAGTGTGGCCCTCGACATACTTTTCGTACAGATAAACTGACTTGGATTAATACCGTAAATTTCTTTAAGAATAAATGCGTCGAATTTGATATTGTGGCCTATAATCGCGGTATTATGCCAACCAAAACGCATACCGAATTCACTGAGATATGTCGGAATCTCTTTACCAGTAATCCATCGGATAGGATCGTTTAAACCGGCAGCTACGCCCATTCCAAATGCTTTGAATCGAGGGTCACGGACGTATTCGACGGTCGAGAGTTGTTTAAGCCCATAGCCGCCTTTTTTCGATTCCCATGCGGACTCTATATCGACAAAAAGAAATTGCTTCATTAGTTTATATTCTCATCGTCGTACGCCTGGCCACAGAGTACTAAAAAAGATCCAAATGCTTCTAGGATCTCTTCTGTAGAAGCGTCTTCTTTAACGACAAATTCTTTAACGAGATTGGTTCCATTAGATTCAAAAATAAATGTAAATCGGTTCA
>Ga0068859_100002040_pt1 | contig 20625 bp, 18 predicted proteins | sample KBSSwiS22_FD_66585 | JGI IMG/M metagenome (GOLD analysis project Ga0068859, IMG submission 66585) | Switchgrass rhizosphere microbial communities from Kellogg Biological Station, Michigan, USA - KBS Switchgrass S2-2 | ecosystem: Host-associated > Plants > Roots > Rhizosphere > Soil ...
CGTTGTTAAAAAGACAAAAGCCCATTGAGCGTTCTTCGGTCGCATGATGTCCCGGCGGGCGCACGGGAACAAACGCATTCCTGACCTCACCCGCCATGATCAAATCGATCGCCTGGCACGGCGCACCCGCCGCACGTCTCGCGGCGTCGAGTGAACGCATCGACACAACCGTATCCGGATCCAAATAGCCGATGCCTTCGCTCACAGCCCTCTCGACGTGCTTGTAGAGTTGCGGCGAGTGAGCCGCCTGAATCTCGCCACGCGCCGCCTCTCGCGCCTCAACTTCGCGCAACCCGGACCAAAGCTCCGCATCGCCCCGCAACGCGTCCATTACCACGCTGTAACGAGAAGGATTTTCGGGATGGCCGGGTCCGGTGTCGTGTTCGCGAAAAACTGGATGATGAACGATAGCGGTTGTCATGAGTAACAAAGTACCAAGTCCGAAGCACAAAGCACAAAGCGTCCACCGCTGAGTTCGGAACCGTACGATATCGAAACGGTTTCCGCAGCTTCATCAAACAAATCGCGTGTTAGAGGGTTGGGAATGATGTTTGCCAACGTGTCGATGCAAGACAAGGTCAGCGGAGGTCAGGGGATGAAAAGGTTACTTGCCTTGATACTTGTATTAACCCTGCTGGTGTTTGCTGGAACGCTCGTCTCAGCGGATGGAAAGACCAGCGCAGTAATAACGAATTCAAATCTCGACAAGAGTATCGAGCAAACGGAGGCTAAGTGATGGCATACGATGAAGAACAAGCAAGAAGAAGCCGAGTGGTAGTGGAGACACCAAACGAAAGACGTGAGGTCGTGAGTTCACAATCGGTGCGAACGCCGGACAACAGCGGCATTTCTGCAGGAATGGTCGGCGTACTTGTTGTGGTAGCTATCGCGTTGATAACAATGCTGGTCCTATTCTGGATGAGCAGTCAGCCGGCAACTGACAACGCCAATCTGGCGGCACAGCAGCCACCGACGACTGTCGTGCAGCAACCAGCACCGGTTCAGCAACCTCCGGTAATCATTCAACAACCGGCGCCGGCAACACAGCCCGCACCGATCATCGTGACTCCACCGGCGGGTGGTACGACCATGCCGGCCGAGAGCGCGGGCAGCACCGCCAACATGGATTCGACTGTCCAGGCGGCAGTAGACAAGAAGCTCGCGGACGATCCGGAAATCTCGACGCTTGGCATTACAGCGACCGTGTTGAACGGAAAAGTGATGCTGATCGGAACAGTGAAGACAGAAGAGTTGAAGACGCGGATTGAACGGATGGTCAGACAGATTAAAGGCGTGAAGAATATCGATAACCAGATCAGTGTTATCGCTTAAGTAGTTAACTATGGGTGGGCGCGGATTCGATCCGCGTCCACCTGTGTGTTAACGACGTTTCAATCAGGAGCTTTCCCGACTCACAGTTCAACACCAACCTGCGTTCGTTTCCGTTCTCAAATAATTCAACCGATTCGATTGGGCCAGTGCTGGTATCATTTGCCTGATCTACGAAAGCACGCAGCTCGTTTAATTCCGCGATCGCGAGTGACTGCGGCACCAGACCCATCTCCATATCGAGATAAATGTTCCAGATGAAACCGATGTCGAGAAGTACGTAAGCAGTCTCGTCCCAGATGAAATGACCCAGAGGCGTGGCTCCAATGACATGCGCAATCACGTGGTCCTGATGTGTGTTTGTCTCTGCCGCAGTCCAATTCATTAGCCCAGTTCATTCCCGTATCTCAAATTCCATCAAGCTCTTCGACTTCACTGCCGCGATCGCCGCAGAGATAAGTGAGCCCGCGCCGCCGATCACGACCGACAAAGGCGCGCCAATAAACCCGGCCAGCACGCCCGCCTCCAACTCACCAAGCTGCGGGCCACCCATGAAGAACATCATGTTGATCGACGTCATTCGCCCGCGCAGTTGATTCGGTGTAACGAGTTGTCGAATAGTTTGCCGCAACACTGTGCTAACCGTGTCAGCCGCACCGGTCACAGCAAGCATCAGTAACGAAAACCAGTAAACTCTTGAAGCGCCGAAAGCCGCAGTGGCCACGCCGAAAACTGCGACTGAGTAAACCACGAGACGCCCTTGCCTGTGAAAAGTTCCGAGGCGTGCCATCACCAAAGCAGTCAATACTGATCCGATCGCGGGCGCCGCTGCAAGGAAGCCGTACCCACGCGCGCCGACGTGCAATCGTTCCTGTGCGAAGATCGGCAACAGCAACGTCGCTGACGCGAAGAACGTTGCGGCAAAGTCGAGCGTCATCGTTTGCACGATGATTGGAGTGTGCCAAACGAACTTGAGCCCTTCTTTGAGCGCAGCGAAGCTCAGCGCATCTTTGCGTTCGATCTCTAACTCCGGTTTGCCGCTGGTTCGCATCGCAATCAAAGCAGCGATCACTGCGAGGAACGAGAGCGCGTTAATCCCGTAGATAATTGCGGGGCCGCTTTCGGCGAGCATGAAGCCTGCGATCGCCGGGCCGGCAATGGTGGCGACGTTGAAGACGATGATTCCCAGACTGACCGCGTTGGGAAAGTCTTCGGGCGGAACGAGTGTCGGCATAAAGGCCTGTCGCGCAGGGGTGTCGAACGCTTGCGCCGCCGCCGCGATTCCGCTCAGCACGTAGATGGGCCAAACACTCTCCAGGCCTGCGAGAGTGCCGGTAGTCAACAACGCCGCGGTCGTCAGCATGACGGTTTGCGTCACGACCATCAGACGTTTTCGATCAATCGCGTCTGCGACCACGCCGCCCGCAAGTGAACAAAAGATGATCGGCAGTCCGCGGAAGAGTCCGACGAGACCGAGTGCAAAGGCCGACTTTGTCAGCAGGTAAACGTGCCAGTTGATCGCGACAAACTGCATCTGCGATCCGGTGATGGACACAATCTGACCCATCCAAAGAAGCCGAAAGTCGCGGTGACGTAAAGCAGCAAATGCGGAATGATTGGCAGAACTCACGTATCGCCGTAGGACTCATTTAACTTGCGGAAATGGTAGGCCATTGCGGCATGTCGCAACAACTCGACCATGCGATCGTGATGTGTGCGCGCTGCCCGGATGAAGAACCGCCAGAACTCGCGCCGCTCAGCGTCGAGCACACCTAACTTAAACGCGACGCGCAGAAAGGCCGTCAACGCCTTGAAGCCGTGATACTGGTGCGCTTCCGGGAAGTCCTGAGGCACGCGCTGCAACGAGTCGAGCGCGCGGCGATAGTATTCGCTCGGCTTGTAGATTGTCCGCATGATCCGTTGATAACCGGTGATCAACGTGTCCACGTCCATCTTGGGAATGAAGTTGACGGTGGCGATGGTGTTGTTGCCGGTAGCGTCGGCGCCGAGCAGTCGCCCTTCTCTTTCGAGACGTTTCCACAGTTGCGTGTCGGGCAGTGCGTTCAGCATTCCGACCATGGCCATGGGAATCGCGCTCTCGCGAATAAACTCGATCTGCCGTTCGAAGATGTCTTCCGGATCGTTGTCGAAGCCGACTATGAAACCGGCCATCACTTCCATGCCGTGATTCTGAATCTTCCGCACGGACTCTAGCAGGTTGCCGCGGTTCTGCGGTTTTTGGGCTTCTTTCAGACTCTCTTCAACCGGAGTTTCTATGCCGAGAAAGACACGACGGAACCCGGCGTCCTTCATTGCGGTTAGTAAGTCGCCATCATCGGCGAGATTCACGCTTGCTTCAGTCAGTAATGAAAACGGAAAGCCGTTCTTCTTTTGCCACTCGATCACTTCGGGCAGAAGCAGGCGCACGTTCTTCTTGTTGCCGATGAAATTGTCGTCGACGATGAACAGTGGTCCACGCCAGCCTAATCGTTTTAAGGCGTCGAACTCGGCGAGTATCTGTTGATTACTCTTGGTCCGAGGCACGCGTCCATAGATCTCGATGATGTCGCAAAACTCGCATGAAAATGGACAGCCGCGTGAATACTGTAACGACATGCAACTGTATTTCTTGAGATTTGCGAGACCAAAATCCGGCACCGGTGAGAGCGCTAACGGCGGTCGTTCGGGAGCTTTGTAAGTGCGTTTAGCTTGTCCGCACTGGAGATCTTTAAAAAACTGCGGCAGCGTTGTTTCCGCTTCGCCCTGGAAAATGTGATCGGCGTCTGGTAGTTCCTCGATGGTGCTGGTGACGTATGGACCACCGAGTACGATCACCTTGCCGCGTTGTTTGCAACGTTGGACCACTTCATGAAGCGACTCTTTTTGTGCGAGCATGCCGGTGATAAAGACCATGTCGGCCCACTCGATGTGCGAGTCTTTCAGTCGCTCGATGTTCAAATCAACCAGCCGCCGTTCGCACTCACGGGGCAAAAGACTGGAAACGGTCAATAGACTAAGGGGAGGAAACACACTGCGCTTTCCTTCAAACGGCAGCGCATAACGAAAACTCCAGTACGTTTCCTGAAACTCGGGGTTAACTAACAAAACTCGCATTGCGTCTCCTCCCAGATTTGGGCGCACTTCTACATTCTGACAACGAACAATTGGCGATCGGGGCAAATGGGGATAACTGATGTTAGCTCGAATCTGATTCCTGCGGGTAATAATTCTGTAAGAATACACTAATAAACATCGTTGTCGAAATACGCCGCATCCAACTGTCTCTTCGAATAGGGTTGTGCTATAAAATCGCCTACTCAACTCGACCCGAAACCAACGAAAGGTATACCGCACTATGAAAACACGACTTTCACGCGCTCTTGCCATTCTTCTAATCGTACTGTTTTCGCTATCGCCAGTTTGGGCCACTTGTGGTGGCGGCGGCGGCGGCGGCACTGGCGGGGTAGGTGGCGGCGGCGGCAGTGCAGGTCCTGCTCCTGCCGTTTACAAGGTGCCGTGGAAGATCTACGAACCGAGAACCGTACCAAACAAAGGTCTCGTGTTGTATTGGTTTCCAGCCAGTAATGACGAAATCAAGAAGTCGAGCCTGCTGGCATCACGACTACTTACGCTCTACTCCGCTCAATGCGTCGCGATGACTGTCGCTGACGCCAAGACACCTGAGCTACAGCCGATCATTGGTGACTCCACACTGCCGGTAGCCGTGTTGGCGAGTGCCGATGGTTCGCCGATCAAGAAAGTGGAAAACACTGGCGGCAAACTCAAGGTCGAGCAGGTCGAGAAAGTCGTCGAGGCTGAAATGAAACAGCGCGAGACAGCGCTCGACACCTCTTTAAAAGACGCGAAGGAAAAAGCCAAAGCCGGTGACAACCAGGGTGCGATCGCGCTCCTGAAACCCGTCGCCGAAGAAAGGTGCCTGTTTCCGAAAAAAGCGAAAGACGCTGCGAAAGAGTTGAAGAAACTCGGTGTTGAAGAAGTCGGAAGCATTCCCGAGTCGCCGATCTTCGATCGCGTGCAGAGTGCGAAGATCGAAGCCGTGATGCGACAGGGACTGCGCGCTGAGATCGCTGAACACTACGTCACTGCTGAACGTCTCTACCAGCGCGCTCACCGGATGGACCCAGCCGATCCGACACCGCTGCGTTACCTCGGTGAAGTTTATCGGCACCACACGGGCGAGTGGGACAAAGCACGAGCGACTTTCAACACGATTCTCAACATGCCCGCGGACGCTATCGCGCGCGCCGTCGCGCTGCACGGACTCGGCAAGATGACGATTCACGATGGCGAGTTTAAGAAGGGGCTGTCGCTGATGGAGCAGTCCGTAGCGGAATTTCCGCTCCCGCTGGCCTATCGCAACCTCGCAGTCTATTGGAACTCTGAAGGTGATCTGGTCCAGGCCAACGCTTACACTCAGAAAGCTCTCGCACTGGATCCGAAGGATCCATACAACCTCGTGTTTGCGGCAGTCTTCATGGCCGCTTCGGGCCATGGCGATGAGGCGTTGAAGATCGCGCAGGCGAATCGCAATCTCTTGCCGGCGTCCTACAACCTGGCGGCAATCTACGCCCAGACTGGTCATCGCCGTGAAGCACTCGCGCTTCTGCAACGTCACTTCTTCAGTTACGAACGTTATCAGACAGTGCGCGCGAAAGAGATGATGGAGGCGCGCGTCGATGCGGTGTTTGATTCACTGCGCCAGGATTCAGAGTTCCTGGCACTTACCAGCGGCGCCGACGGCAAGCTTCAGATGCCGATGCGAAACATGACCGGCTCGTCAAATCGACAGTAATCAAAACCAGCCAGGGATCTTCGCAGATAAACACGGAATTTAATCCGCGTTTTCCGCGAAGATCTGTGGCTTAAACCAAACCAAACTTGGCCCAATATCGTATCTGGCAAGTCATCGCAGCTTCCGCGGTCGGCACCATGATCGAATGGTACGACTTCTATATCTTCGGAAGTCTTGCGGTAATCATCTCGCCACTCTTCTACCCCGAAGGTAACGACACGTTGGCGCTAATTGCCTACTTGTCGACCTTCGCGGTCGGGTTTGTAGTCCGTCCTTTCGGCGCACTCTTCTTTGGTCGCATCGGCGATCTCGTCGGACGAAAGTATGCGTTTCTCGTGACGCTGCTCATCATGGGTGGCGCCACAGCCGCGATCGGTTTCCTGCCCACGTATGCCACCATCGGAATCGCGGCGCCGATTATTCTCTTGCTGATCCGTGTGCTCCAGGGACTCGCGCTCGGTGGTGAATATGGTGGCGCGGCTGTTTACGTCGCGGAGCATGTGCCGGACGCGAAGCGAGGTTTCTACACGAGTTTCATTCAGATCACCGCGACCCTCGGGCTGTTCGCCTCGTTGCTGGTCAGTATTCTGGTCCAGAACGCGATGACGCCGCAGGCATTTAGTGCGTGGGGCTGGCGCGTGCCGTTCATCATTTCGATCTTTCTCGTCGGCATCTCGCTCTACATTCGCCTGCGCATGAAAGAGTCGCCCATCTTCAGTCAAATCAAAGGTGCGGGCATGACGTCGAGCCGCCCGTTGGTCGAGGCGTTTACGCGTTGGGAGAATCTGAAGCGCGTCTTGATTTCGCTGTTCGGCGCAACGGCGGGTCAGGGTGTGGTCTGGTACACCGGGCAGTTTTATGCGCTCTTCTATTTGCAGACTGTATTGAAGGTTAACGCTCGCTCCGCGCAGTACATCATCGCGATCGCACTGCTGTTCGCGATGCCGCTCTTTGTGTTCATGGGCGCGCTCTCGGATCGCATCGGACGCAAGTGGATCATGATGCTCGGTTGTTTGCTTGCCGCGATCTCTTACTTTCCGATCTATGAGGCGATGCAACGTGTGGCGGGGTCGAACGTTGTGACTACGGTCTCCAAACCAAATCCGGTTACGGGCGCCATCAGTCTCATTCCGCAGACAGAAGTAAACGGACAGTTACAGGCAGCCAAAGAAGCGCTGCCTTATGTGGACTTCTCAACGCTGCTCAGTTCTCCGATCGCGTGGAAGTTGATTTTACTGGTCTTTATTCAGGTGTTTTTCGTGACGATGGTCTATGGGCCAATCGCGGCTTATCTGGTGGAGGCATTTCCAGCAAAGATCCGCTACACGTCGCTGTCACTGCCCTATCACATCGGCAACGGCGTCTTCGGCGGTCTGCTCCCGGTCATAGGGTTGACGGTCGTCAGCAAAACCGGGAACATTTACGCGGGACTTTATTACCCGATCGTCGTAGCGTCCCTGACGTTTATCATCGGCTCGCTGCTACTGAAAGAGACGAAGCACACGCTCATCTGGGACGAAGTTAGCCACAGATGACACGGATAAAAATCCGGATTTATTATCCGTGTTTATCTGTGGCTATAAACCACGCCGTTCTTCATCACGAACACGACTTTCTGCATATTATCGATATTCGCAAGCGGGTCTCCGGAGACGGCGACGATGTCGGCCCACTTGCCGGTCGTTAAGGATCCCAGGTGTTTGTCCCAGCCTAATAGTTTCGCGCCATTGAGTGTGCCGGCGACAATCGAGTCCATGTTGCTCATGCCGCCCCATTGGACCATCAACACAAACTCATGTGCATTCGATCCATGAGGAACTACTCCGGCGTCAGTTCCCAAGGCAATCGGAACCTTGTTCGCAACAGCTAGTTTGATCGCGTGGCGAGCGGCCGCTGCGGCGGCCAACGCCTTCTCGGCACGCAGGCCTTTCAACACGCCATTCTTTGCCGCCTTTTCAACCGCTTCAGCCGCGGACAACGTTGGCACGAGGAAAGTTCCACGCTCTTTCATCAGGCGTGCGCCTTCATCGTCAAGAAACGAACCATGTTCGATCGACGACACGCCCGCCCGCACCGCTATCTTTATCCCCTCAGTGCCGTGAGCGTGCGCGGCCACTTTTCGTTCCAGTTTGTTCGCCTCATCGACCAATGCCTTCAGTTCTTCGTAGGTGTACTGAGTCGCGCCGACAGCATCTCCTTCAGACAACACGCCACCAGTAGCACACGTCTTGATCACATCCGCGCCATACTTGATCTGATAGCGGACCGCAGCGCGAATCTGATCTGGTCCATCAGCGACGCCCTCCTCGATGCCCGGATCGAAGAGTCCCGGACGAAACCCATTCTCATCGCAATGACCGCCGCGCATGCCAAGCGCGTGACCCGCGCTCATCATTCGGGGTCCAGGAGTCCACCCTTCATCGATGGCTTTACGTAAAGCCATATCATCAAACTTGCCGGAGGCACCCACATTGCGCACGCTCGTGAAACCCGCCATCAGAGTGGATCGCGCATGTTCCACACTGATGATCGCGGCAAACGATTCAAAGTCTCTGACGCCCGCATTGTCGCCGGCAGGATCGCCGAGCACGCGTCCGATTAAATGCGTATGTGCATCGATGAACCCCGGCATTAGTGTTACATCGCCGAGATCGATCACCTTCGCGTTTGCGGGAACGCGCACTGAACCTGCTGGACCAACCGCAGTGATAGTGTTGTCAGTAACTACGACGACCGCGTTGTTAATGGGCGCGGCTCCGGTTCCATCAATCAGCCGTGCAGCTTTTAAGACAACTACGCCCTTCCCAATTGGCGCTTCAGGAGTGATGCGCGGCGTCTGCGACAACGCTAAAGGCGCGAAAAGACACAGAAAGAGTGTGGAGGCGAGCAGTTTGTATGGTTTCAAAGTTGATCCTCAGCAGGAAATCGGAATTGATGTCCCAAACGCTGCATTGACGTAAGCAAGAAAGCCCTGCGCCGATATCGTATCGAGACGGTAGTCAACGTTTGTAGAACGGCAGACAGAATCGCCGGTAATAGTAATAGAAACGATCAATTGCTGCCCATTCACCGTAAGAAAGTTTGGACCACCTGAGTCTCCAAAACACGTTCCACCATTTCCGGTGGATGCATTTTGCGATAGACGCAGATAGCCTCCGTTTAGAGAATTGAAACTCGAGAAAGAGAACATCCGCGGAATCGGATTCAGATCCTGAAAGAACGGGACGCCGCCGCCCACGACGCGATTCTGGAGTCCATAACCGGCATTCGTGAACACTGCCGTTTTCAATCCGTTCTGGGCCATGAGTCGATCCAACAAGCCGCACGACGGCAGTGTTGCCGGCGTCACACCTCGGACACTCTTCGCCAGAATCAACACCGCGACGTCTCCGGAATCACTCTGGCTCTGGTTGTAATTAGGATTGCTGACTACGTGTGCCACAGGTATTAGCTGAGTTGAGTTGCTCGTGAGGTCGCCAAAAGGTATCGACTGGTCGAGACTGACGTAAGCAACGTCACCTTCCGGCGCCAATTCCTGCGTGTAAGAAACTGTGCAGTGACTCGCGGTCAGAAAAACGTTTGGGGCAATCAATGTGCCCGAGCAGATTGGAAAGATTTGTCCGTCGGATGATTTGACAATGAAAGCTCCTGTGTTGCGGAAGGTGTTGTTTGAATCCACAAAGCCGTAAGTGATCGCTGAAGTTTGCGGCGCTAACCAAAGGGTCGCGCAGATCAAGCTAACCACCACGGCAAATAGGCAGGCCACTCGTTTCATTCCGGATGTCTCCTCGGGTGTATGTGGGAAGTCAGGGCCGAGGAGGATTCTACAACCGGAGAGTGGGTGCCTCAAAGAGCAGTGCTGGCCGCCATCATGAGTGTGCCCACGATCAACATCGTGGTCAGGATAAATCCAACGATTCGGCGAAACTGTTTCTTGCTCATAACTACCTCCCTCGCCTGCGTTCTTACTTAATTATGATTGCGAACCTCATGCCAACACATGAATCTCGTAGTGTGATAGATTTACGTCTTTCTTGCAGCTTTATTGCCTATGATTAACCGTCGCCAATTCAACTACGGACTCGCTGTTGCGCTGGGCTCGCTTTCGTTCGGAGGTTTGTCTCCACAATCGGGGCTCCGCATCAATGGTAAGCGAATCATGGACCACATTCTCGCACTTGGCGAGTTTGGCAAAAACCCGCAGGGCGGCGTCAGCCGTGTGGCGTACAGTGATGCTGACAAACAAGGACGTGAGTACGTACTCGGTCTCATGCGTGCTGCAAAGCTCGATGTCTCGATTGATGCGGCAGGTAATTTGATTGGTCGTCGACCAGGAAGCGTCAGCGGTCTGTTGCCGCTATTGATCGGATCGCATGTTGACACAGTTCCTGAGGGTGGAAACTACGACGGCGTGGTCGGTTCGATTGGTGCGATCGAAGTCGCGCAGACGCTTGCTGAGAACAAACTCACTCTCCGGCACCCGCTCGAAGTGGTCATCTTTCAGAACGAGGAAGGTGGACTAATCGGCAGTCGCGCGATCGACGGCGAGTTGACTGAGAAGGAACTCGATCTGGTGAGTCGCAGCGGCAAGACGATTCGTGAAGGCATCAAGTTCATTGGCGGAGACGTTTCCAAACTTGCAGACGTGCGGCGCAGGAAGGGCGACATAGCCGCTTATCTCGAATTGCACATTGAACAGGGCGGCACACTCGATAGTGAAAAGATTAATATCGGCGTAGTTGAAGGAATCGTGGGCATCAACTGGTGGGACGTGAGCGTTGAAGGCTTTGCCAATCACGCCGGCACCACTGCGATGAACAACCGTCAGGACGCGCTTTTGGCTGCGGCGAAGTTTATTGAGGCAGTGAATCGTGTCGTGACCAGCGTGCCTGGCAGGCAAGTGGGTACGGTCGGCAGAATCACTGCGCTTCCTGGAGCGCCGAATGTCATTCCCGGAAAAGTTGTGTTGAGTTTGGAGTTGCGCGATCTTGATGCCGCGAAGATCAATATGCTCTTTGAAAGGATCAAGGCTGAAGCAGAGAAAATTGCGGCCGACAGCAAAACAAAATTCGATTTCAAAGAGATCAACGTCAACATACCAGCGCCGACCGATCCCAGGATTCGCTCATTGATCACGGAGGCCGCCCACGACCTTGGCCTAACAACCAAATCGTTACCTTCCGGCGCCGGTCACGACGCGCAAGACATGGCCCGTCTTGGCCCAGTCGGCATGATCTTCGTTCCGAGCGTCGGCGGCATCAGCCACTCCCCCCGCGAATTCTCCCACCCCGAAGACATCGCGAACGGCGCGAATGTGCTGCTACACACGTTGCTGAAGCTGGATAGGTTGTGAGTGCCCAGTTCCTATCATGTTATACTTCTGCGGTCAGAGATCGAAAAGGTAATAAGACATGGCTCAAACCATAGCGGCACACTTTGATGGTAAACAGATTCTTCTCGACGAAGCTGTGGAACTCGAGCCGAACACAAAGTTGCTTGTGACCGTATTGCCGAAGGATGAAGAACGCGAAGCATGGCTGGCTCGGTCCGCCAAACGGCTTCAAGATGCCTACGCTGATGAGGAAGAAGACTATCCCTAGAGTTATTTAAGAAGTAAATAAAAAATATGAATCAAGGTGACGTGGTCCTCACCTCCGTCCCTCAAGCCGACGGAGTCATCAAGAATCGACCAGCTATTTTTCTCCGCGAACTGCCAGCATATCGGGATGTACTTGTATGCGGTGTCAGCACGCAACTACACCAAGAAGTAAAAGGCTTTGATGAAATAATTCAGTGGTCGGATTCAGACTTCACCGGTACCGGCCTTAAAGCAGCATCATTAATCCGGCTTGGATTTTTGGCAGTGTTACCTCGAAATGCAGTAATTAAATCTATCGGCAGAATCTCGGCCGATAGGCACAAGCGTTTACTCAAAAGACTAGCCGACTATCTAATCCGTTGACCTGTTATTGTATCGAACTGCTTTTACTTACACTTGCTATAACCACAGTCCCTGCAGAAATCACACCCGCTCGCGTGCTCCAATTGCCCGTGGCATTCAGGGCAGATGCCGATCATGTTGGACATGATGGCGCCGGTCACGGTTTTCTGGTGGGAAGGATGTGATTGCTGTTTGCTCGCTACAGCACGTGCCGAATCCGGCAGATCCTGTACGCGTCGCACTGTGATCATGATGCACTCGGCAACTGCCTGCTCCGGTGATGTGAGCAGACGTTCGTTGAACCAGACAGCGTGAGTACCGGTAACTTTATTCAAACTGTACGCCACTTCAGCCGCGTCAAAACCGCCACGTAGCATCTTCGACGCAAGCAATCCCACACCGCCGCTGATCGGACCAGTGGCAAAAACTTCCTGGATCATCTTGCCGTCGTGGTTAACAGTAACGTAGAGATTCTGACCGTCGAAAGGAATTTGCCAGGTCGCGCCACGCAGTTCGCGCGGACGTTCGATCCTGATCGCAGTCACCGCCGGCACCTTGATAGTTTCCGAGTGTTCGCGCGCAATTGCCTCCTGACGAGCAGAAGCATCGTCCGCGGCTGTTGCTTCAGCCGCGCTCACAATTTCTTCCAACGGCTCGATCACTGCTTCAGGATTACATGCGATCTCACCCTTCGGCTCTTCCGCTTTCATTGACGTAAGCACCTGATTCTCGCGCGAACCATCACGATAGTAACTCACCGCTTTGCAACCAAGCTGACGGCCGAGGCGATAAAGCGCGTCGACTGACTCCACCGTATCGTTAACCGCACCATTGCAGGTCTTCGACACACTGTTGTCGACGTTGCGCTGAGCAGCCGCGAGCACATGAACGTGCTGCTCAGCGCTTATGTTCATCGCCGAGATAAAATGCGGCGGCAATTCTTGTTCGTGTTCCACGACGTAAGTCGCAGCCGCATCTATCGATTCCTGATCGCATTGGTCCACATCGATGCCAAGCGCTTGCGCCGCCAACGTGTGTACGTAAGTGCGCGTGCCGAGCGTGTCTTTGCGAACGTATGCCCAGGAGAAGTTTGGCTCGATACCGGAAGAAGTCTCCGCCACGAGGGAAATGGTTCCGGTCGGAGCAATGGTCGTCACTTCATAGTTGCGCGGTGTGAGCGGAATATCTCTCGAAATTCCGATCTGATTATAAAGAAAATCCGTGTAAGCCTCGCGGTTTGGCTCAAACTCAGGAAACGCGCCCTTCTCCGCGCCGAGTCGATTGCTTTCCAGCCATGACTCGCGACGCACAAATCCCATTACTTCGTCCATCAGATCGATCGACTCAGCCGAGCCGTAAGTGATCTCAAGATTCAAACAGAGATCAGCGAAGCCCATGATACCGAGACCCACTGGCCGTGTACGATGGACCACGTCCTGGATCTCAGGCAAAGGCCAGGCACACGTGTCGATCACGTTGTCGAGAAAACGAGTGCAGAGATGCGTCACACTGCGCAGGCGATCCCAGTCGATCCTTTTTTCCGGATCGTAAAATTTTGCCAGATCGATCGAACCGAGATTGCACGAGTTCGAGAAGTGTAGAAACTGTTCGCCGCACGGATTGCACGAATAGATCGGGCCCATCGACTTCATCATGTGATTATGACGATTCACTTCGTCGATGAAAGCGATGCCCGGTTCCGCGTATTTGTGCGCACTGGCAACAATCCGGTTCCAGATATCAGGCGCGAAGATCATGCCGGGACGCGGCGGCTCTTCGATCGTGCAGTCCGAAAGATCGGTCGTGCGGAACGCCTGCCGGTCACAGAACGTTACTGTAGTTCCATCCGGTCGCCGATAAACGACGTATTTATCTTCACGCACTGGATCAAAAATCCACTCGTTCCAGTCTACCCCGTCGAACTCCAGTTGAAACCATTGATTGTTGTCAACTGCGTTCAAAAAACTGTCAGTGACGTTGACGGAGATGTTGAAGTTGGTTAACGAATGCTGATCGTTCTTTGCATGGATGAATCGCAAAACGTCCGGATGCGTGACGCGCATCATTCCCATGTTCGCGCCACGTCGCACACCGCCCTGCTTCACAACATCAGTGACCTGGTTGACGATGTTCATGAACGACACTGGACCGGAAGCAACCCCTGTCGCCGAACTCACCATCGCGCCGTGCGGTCGCAGGAATTCATAAGTCATACCGGTGCCGCCACCGGTCTGGTGAATGGTGGCCGCCGCCTTCGCATGGTTCATAATTCCGGTTAGCGAATCGGGAACTTCCAAAACAAAGCAGGCTGCGAGTTGTCCATTAGACTTGCCGGCGTTGACCAGGCAAGGCGTGTTGGGGATGAACTCCCGTGCCAGCATGACCTCTTTCATCGCCACGAAAAACATGTCTCGTTTTGCGCCAGTTTCCGCCTCTGAAACATGCTTCACTACGCGGTCGACAATGTTCGCCCATTCTTCAGTCGGCTTTCCTGCCGGGTTCTTCCGCGAATACCGCTTGATAACTACTTTTCTGGCATTGACTCCAAGTTGCTGCGCCTTTCGACGTGGGGAAACTGCGGGAATTTCGGCTGGGACATTTCCGATTTTCTTGCCGATAGTGGCGCTCATCGTTCTTCTGCCTTTCGCGTTCAAAAACGGGTGTACGAAGCGTATTTCTACGCTGACCTTTAGCTTAGAGTGTGTCTCTGAGTGCTGCGGTCGGTTCAATTATATAACTAGCAGCGCGCCGGAATATACCCCGGAAAGGTCAGGGTGTCAATCAATATCTTGTGGTTAATTTTCCGTTAGGTGCTATAGAGTGTAGACACAGATTTTTAGCGGATTTTACTTGGAAGAGCCGGTATTCGATAAGAGCAGCTCGTAATTGCCGATATCGCGGTTGTGGCTGTCGAGGGCCGCAAACGTGTCTGACGTCTCTTCGAGCATCTGCTTGGTCATGGCGATCGAATCGCTCAGCTGCTCGAAGTCAAGCGATGAAACACGCTCGGGCGTGGGCAGTGTTACTACCTGATCGTTTACGAGGCCAAAGAAGTTTTCGATGGACTGCAATTGACCTTCAACCAACTTCACTGAACGTTCAATGTCGTTGAAGGCAGCAACGCGCCGTTTGAGAATTTCAACGTTCGCCCGTTGAATACGTCTCTCGCGATCGTCCCTGGCTCCTTCGACTGCTCGTTCAGCCTGGACGAGCTGATTCTGCACTGCCTGACGATTGATCGAACGCAGGTGATGTTTGCGACGACGATACACGTCGAGCAGATCGACAAAGTCTTCCCAACGTTGATCGAGACTCTGAATGTTGTGAGGAATCTGTTTGGTGCCGGTGAATTTTTTGTAGTTCGAATAGATCTGATTCTTCATCCAGCGCAAGTATTCGACTGCTTCACGCTCACGCGGATCGAACAACTTGATCTGAGCTTCCCGTTGCTGCTCACGCAACTTCAACAAGCGCTGCTTCTCTCTGCGATCCACTAACCGTCGATACACGGTACTGGCAGGCACTGCCGCTAGGTAGAGCGTTTCAGTAGCGAGTGCAGCGACGAGCGGCGTAACGTCCTGAACGTATGCTGCGGCCACTGCAAATCCGGCCATTCCCCAGAAGTTAATGGGTTCCTTGAAAGCCTCTTTAAGATACTTCAGATCAATCTTGGGAAGTTCCATAAAAAGATTATGGCTACGAGCTACAACTTATTATTAACTGGCGCGATTTCCTCCGGCTCCATTCTGATTGCCACCGGTAGTTTCACCTTCTGCCGGCAAAGCCTGTGGCGACGATGGACTACCAGCGCCCAACAAGCCCATGTCACGTTTGTACGCAAGCAACTTGTCCTGCAACTGCATGTCGAGAGCCTCACGCTCGATGTCCTGCATTTGCGTATCGACATTCGCAGCGCCTAACTGCATCTTCGCTTCGGCTGCGGCGGCGCGACGATCGATCTTATCCCGCATCTCGTTGAAGGTCGATGCGTCGTCGCCCAGTTGAAACGACTCCATCGTCTGTGCAAGCTGTTCCTGAAGTTTTGCCTGCTTCGACTGGTTTATCAACTGCATCGCCTCAGCGGTGCGGCGTTGCATTTGCAGCACGTAATTGTCGCGCGCTTTCAGTGCCTGTTTCGATGCGAGGTTGGCGTGCTCCAGTTGCTGCCCGGTTTTCTGCAGATCGAGCTGTGCCTGTTGTAACTGGCCTATGTAAGCAGTCGCGATATCGTCGCGACCCATCTTCACCGAAGCGCGAATTTTAGAGTCGAGATCGACAACCTGTGTTTCGAGACGCTCCTTGTTTTTGGCGAGCAGCTTTTCGGTCGCCATCACCTGCGCCACCGAATTGTTCAATTCAGGCACGCGGTCGCGCATGTCGCGGATAGTTTGCTGAAGAATGAGTTCCGGGTCTTCAGTCTTCTCGATTATCCCTCCAAAGAGGGCGCGCACTGAGCGCTTCATTCTTGTCCAAAGTCCCATTTCTGCTCATCCTCCGACAGATTTACGGGCCATTTAGCTACCGCTTTGATGTACGACATATACGCTCAGGCGGTTTCAAGTCCGATGAAAACTGGCTTTGAGTATAACAGCACTATTAAAAGCCTTCCAGAAAGCTCATCCAATGGCCGCCCGCCTGCCTATATCACGCCTGAATTGCATGCCCGGCCAGTGAATTTTTGCCAGCGAGTCGTAACAGACGTTCAGAGCTTCGGAAAGGTTTTCGGCGGCTGCTGTAACTCCCAAAACCCTGCCTCCAGTGGCGATAAAACGGCTATCTGCGTCTTTTGACGTTCCGGCATGAAAAACCTGCACCGCCTCAGTATTAACCTCATCGAGGCCTTCGATAACCGCGCCTTTCTCGTATTTTCCGGGATAGCCTTTGTTCGCCGCCACAACACAGGCAGACGACCCTTCAACCCATTCCACTTTCAATTGACCAAGCGTCTGGTTGTACATGGCTTCGAAGATGGAAAGTAAATCTGTCTTTAGACGGACGAGAATTGCTTGTGTTTCCGGATCGCCAAAACGCACGTTGTATTCGAGCAGCTTTGGTCCATCTTCAGTCAACATTAATCCCAGGAACAATACGCCCTTGAAAGCAACCCCCTCTTCACGAGCACCCGAAAGCGTAGGCTCAACGATCTCACGCACCACTCGTTCCTCAACACTCTTCTCCAAAACAGACGCATCAGTAATCGTTCCCATCCCGCCAGTGTTTGGACCAGTATCGTTTTCACCAATGCGCTTGTGATCGCGTGCCGCAGGCATCAATGCGTAGTCACGTCCATCAGCAAAAACTAATAGCGACGCCTCGGTACCAGTTAATGCTTGTTCAAGCACTACTCGTTGCGCCGCTTCACTACCCGCGACGTGTTGGACCATGAGATCTGCAATCGCCTTTTCCGCTTCCGCATGATTAGCAGCCACGACCACGCCTTTTCCGGCTGCCAGTCCATCGGCTTTGATCACCACAGGCGATTGCGCAGAACCAAATTTTCCGCTTCGCAAATGTTCAACTGCCTGCGAGGGAGATTCAGCCACGCGATATGCAGCGGTAGGTATCTGATGGCGCGCCATGAAATCCTTCGCGAAGATCTTGCTTCCCTCGAGTCGTGCCGCGGCAGCAGTCGGCCCGACAATATGCAGGCCTCGCTCGTTAAAATGATCCACGATTCCGGCCGCGAGCGGCGCTTCGGGTCCGACAAAAGTCAAATCAATCTTCTGTGACTCCACAAAAGATGCGAGACCCGCATGGTCATCGACGGAAACATTCGCGACTTGAGCGATTTCTGCGATTCCCGCATTACCTGGGACACAAAAAATCTCCGCCGGGTTTGATGTGTGGTGAATGGCCCAGACGATGGCGTGCTCACGACCGCCAGAGCCAATAATTAATACTCTACTCATGGTTTTTGCTGCCATTCGTTGCTGGCCTGTCAAGGTCGTCCTGTTTTAACGCAAATTACCTTGACACAGTTTCGCCATAGTTATATACCAGTTAACCATATAGCGGCCTCGCAGGCTGAAATCTTTATTACCTCATTGGTGGCAAACCGAAGAGCGTACTATTAGCGGTACTATTTACCCGCCGACATGATGTTCTTAGAGGCAAACGGACCGAGGGAGTTGAACATGGCAATTACGGAAGCCGCCCAAGTATTGGAAACCACCCACGGAAGCGAGTATCAAGACCGCCCCATCAGATGCGTTGATTGCAACGAGAACTTCATCTGGACTGCGGGTGAACAGGTATTCTTTCACGATAAAGGTTTGAAAAACGAACCAAAGCGATGCAAGCCCTGCAAACAAGCTAAGAACGAACGCTTAGCGGCGATTGCGGCAGCCCAATCATCGGGAGTGCGACAACGCATCGAAGTCTCGGTGAACTGCGCACAATGCGGACAACAAACTACCGTTCCTTTTTATCCTTCGCAGGGACGACCAGTCTATTGTCGCTCGTGTTTTCTCGCGGGAAGAATTTCAAACGGCGACGGCGCACAGATGTAGCGTTCCTCGCAGTCATTCAAGTCAGCCAGGCTGAACCCCGACCTTAAGACCTAACCGCCCACATGCACGATCGGACGTCGATTGGAGTCCTTCTCTGCCTTACGTAAAACTTCGTGTGTGACCGGCGCCGTATCGCCCTCTCCAAAAGCGATGTACTTAAGCAAATAGGAAATCGGATTCCCCTCGCTCCAACCAAAATAGACGTGCGGCAATTTGCCCATCTCATCGCGCAGGTAAAGTAGAAACGCAGCGATTGCATTAGGCACTGCCGGCGATTCCGTGCGGAGTATGCGATAACTATCAACTGTCTCGCCGCGAATACACAGTGTGCCTGCGAACTCGGAAGCGTCACCCGGAGTTACTTCGAAGAAGAGAATCGGTTCACCCGTCGGAATGTGATTACTGGTGCGTTTCTCTTGTTCCTTCAGAGAGTATTCGTCAGCGTCACCCTTGTCTTTGCGATTGGCAATAATGCGAATGGTTCCTTTAGCAGCGTCTTTAATGAACTGTCGCGCCTGGTCGTCTAACTCGATTCGTTCAACACGCAACTCTGTGGAGCGGTACACTCTCGAGAACAGCGAAGCAAGAATGATCGTCAGGATAAAGAACGAAGCGATCTTGATACCTTCCGGCCGTTCGTGAATGTTCTGAATAGTCGTATAGACGAAGATGAGTGCGATACCGAGATAGATGTACCAGTTTCCCTCTTTGCGGCGCACTGCAAGCGTCACTGCGATAGCCGCGGAAGTCATCAACACCAACACACCGGTAGCATAAGCACCGCCCTGCTGGTCCACGTCGGCATTGAAGATGAATGTGACCGCAAATGCGATGATGATGATGACGATTACCAGCGGCCGCGCTGCCCTGGCCCACTCAGGCGCCATGCCGTAACGCGGCAAATAGCGAGGGACGATACTCAACAGTCCGGCCATCGCTGAAGCGCCGGCAAACCAAAGGATCGAGATCGTGCTGAGGTCGTAGAATGTGCCGAAGATGTTTCCAAAATACTCGTGGGCCAGGTAAGCGATAGCACGACCGTTGGCTTCACCACCCTCGGCAAACTTCTCGGCCGGAATCAGGATGGAGGTAACAAAACTGCTGCTGATGAGCAGAACGCTCATGATCAATGCCGCGGAACGGAGTAACTTCTTAGTGTTGCGAATGCGTTTTCGCAAGAGTTGGCGAGTTTTTCTATCTTCTACGTGGGCCGTACGTGTGGTTTGAATGTTGGCCCAGTCGTCTTCACTTATATCGTCGTCTCCCTTTACCAGCGGCATCACTGCCACACCCGTTTCGAAACCGGAAAGACCCAGCGCCAGTTTCGGAAACAACATCAACGAGACACCGACAATCAACCATGAATTTCCGTGTACTTTCGGATGTTGTAACAGCGCTTGCTTCCATTCAGGAAAGTGATGCGGATGGGTAAAAAGCTCATACAAACCATACGAGATCACGATCGAGTTCAAGAACAGATAGATAGCAACGAGCGCGACGGCGATTCCGATCGCCTCTTTGAACCCACGCAGAAAGATCACACCCAACAGCGCAATCAAAGCAAAGGTTATTCCTAGCTGGTGTTTCAGGATCGCGGGCGTAAACGGATTCTCGATGACGTGAGCCGTCGCGTCAGCCGCGGAGAGCGTTATGGTGATAATGAAATCCGTGGCAACGAAACCGAGCAATACGAGTACGAAGAGCTTTCCCTTCCAGCGTGAGAGCAGGTGCTCCAGCATGGAGATGGAGCCTTCACCATGCGGACTCTCTTCAGCGACCCGGTTATAAATGGGCAACGCGCCGAAAAGCGTGAGCAGTACCAGTATGAAAGTCGCGATTGGGGAAAGTGCCTGGGCGGCGAGGAACGCGATGCCGGGTTGGTAACCGAGAGTCGAAAAATAGTCGACGCCGGTCAAACACATTACTTGCCACCAGGGATGTTGCTTGTGCGGAGTTGCGTTGGGAGTATCTTGCTGTGTGGAGCCTTTAAATAACCAGAGTTTAAAACGTCTTCCCGCGGTCCTTCGAGTAAT
>Ga0068859_100002042_pt1 | contig 20614 bp, 19 predicted proteins | sample KBSSwiS22_FD_66585 | JGI IMG/M metagenome (GOLD analysis project Ga0068859, IMG submission 66585) | Switchgrass rhizosphere microbial communities from Kellogg Biological Station, Michigan, USA - KBS Switchgrass S2-2 | ecosystem: Host-associated > Plants > Roots > Rhizosphere > Soil ...
GAGCCCACCCAAGAGTATTTCTCCCGGTGCGCTGAGTTCCTCCACCGGGGTGGCCTCGCGGGACTTGAGCGAAACGTATGGGCTGCCCACGTCGATGGTGCCTCCATGCGAGACATCGCCAGGACGGAGGGCGTCAGCCTGAAGAAGGTCTTCACGACGCTCCACCAGCTCGAAGACAGGCTCACCGCCTGGTGGGGTGAGACGGCAGCCAAGCGAGAGCAAGAGTCCAGGCGCCCCCGGGGACGACCCGCGAAGGAAGACCGCTCCGAGGTTCGAGGCTCTCTCATCGGAGCCCACGTCACCGCGGAGGAACTCGCAGTGCTAGCCGAGGCAGCCAAGCTCGCGGGTGCCCGCTCCGTGTCCTCTTGGCTTCGGGATATCGCCATCGAAACAGCCAAAAAGATCGCCTCTGAGAATATGGCGTTACGGATTAATCAGAGCCCAAAGAGGGCTGCGTAAAGCTTCCGGTGGAAACAGTCATCCCTTTGCATGGCGAGAGAACCACGCCGCACTAGCAAAGATGCATCTCCACCCGCGAAGCCGAAGCCCCCGCGGAAGAAGCCTGGCCCCAAGCGGAAGACGGGCATTCCCGCGGGGATCACCGAGGCCCTGACCTGCGAGATCGAAGGCTACTTGAGAGAGGGGAATGCCCTCGCCACAAGCGCGCGCCTCGCGAACGTCAACGAGGGGACGTTCATGGTGTGGATGCGGATGGGCCGGGGCCCCGACGCTGAGGAGCCCTACCGCTCCTTCCGAACTCGCATCGTGCATGCGAAGGCTGAAGTAGAGCGCGAGGTCGTCAGGCGCCTTCTGTCCACCGGCGAGTGGAAGGCGATGGCTCATTGGCTTCGCCTGCGGAACTCCCAGCACTGGGAGCCCACGAAGAAGACAGAGGCTCGGGTCACCGTCAGCGCTGAGAAGCTGAGTGATGAGGAGCTACAGCGCCTCGTAGACGAAGCATCGGGCACAAAGCTCCCGAAGGTTCCGAAGTGACCTCGCCCCCCATGGGTGTCCACTCTTTGACGAAGGGTGGCAGCGAGGAGAACTTCATCAGGAGTTCGTGGCTACAGAGTCAGCGACGCTGGCACCTCTATGGCAGCAAGGAGCCCTCTTGGACTCCTGAAGTCTCTGAGGCCACGAAGGCCCGCATAGAGCGTCACCTCCAAGAGTCTCTCTTCATCGTCGCGCACGAGGTCGAAGACCCGGACACCATCCTGGCTTGGATCTGCGCTGACTTCCCGCTCTGCCACTACGCCTATACGAAGGCCCCGTTCAGGAGATGGGGCATCGCCAAGAGGCTTTGGACCCTCGCGGGTGAGCCTCGCGAGTGCACATCACAGGGCTTCGTCTTCGGCGCCATACAGAAGCGCTACGGCCTGACCTTCAAGAGAGACCTCCTATGACCGCTCGAAGACTTGAGTACGTTGGATTCGTCGCGCCCGTTCAGGAGCCACCCGGAGGCTGCCGCCCATCGGACGGACGCACCGGCAAGGAGCGCACTTCCCTTTGGGACTACGGGGACCAGCCCGGTGGGGATGGCAACGAGCTACACAGCATCGCGGCCTACCTCACGGAGGAAGAGGTCCTCTTGGTCCACAAGGTCAGCGGCATCCGCAACCGTGTCCCTCTTCGCAATGTCTCCTGGTACCGGGAGATGGGAGAGCGCGAGCGCGCTGCCAACGTGAAGGACGAGCTACGCATCGAGATGGCCCCAAGGCCAGAGGCTGAGCCCGCCCCCACCCAGGCGATGCCCGCACCCAACCCGGAGTTCGTTCCCACCCCCGCGAAGAAGGCACCGACACCCGCGGCCAAGGCCACTGGGTGAGGGGTGAAGCGGCTGTATCAGACGTCCACGGGTGCCTACGTCGATATCGCCGACGCAGCCCGGGAGCTTCAGCGACGACGGCGGGGACCTCCTGACGTTCTCGCCGCAGCCTTCCCCATACAGCGCGCGTTCATCGATGACCCATGCCGTTTCAGGGCTGCCCTCTGTTCTCGAAGGGCAGGGAAGTCCTTCAGCACCGGCATACAGCTTACGAGCGAGGCCCTTGCACACCCCGGGGCAAGCTTCGTCTTCATGGGGCTCACCCGGCTGAGCGCGAAGAGGATCCTTCACAAGGACATCCTCCGGCCCATCACCAGACAGTTCAGCATCGAGGCTCGGTTCAACGAGACCACCGGGGACGTGACCTTCGGCAATGGGTCCGTGGTCTACGTCGTGGGCGGTGACAGCACTGCCGAAGAGGCTGAGAAGATCCTAGGCAGCAAGCTCCGGGGCGCCGTCGTGGATGAGTCCGCGAGCTTCAGGCAGGACCTAGAGACCATCGTCGAAGAGAAGATCCGCCCGGCCCTCGTGGACCTTCGAGGGTGGCTCTCCCTCATAGGAACGCCGGGCTCGGTGAAGGGCTTCTTCTGGAGGGTCACCACGGGCGCCGTCCCCGGGTGGAGCGTCCACAAGTGGAACGCCCGGGACAACCCGCACATACGAGCCCAGTGGGACGAGGAGCTAGCGGAGCTTCTTCGGTCCAACCCTCGCATCGCAGAGACCCCGCTCTTCAAGAGGCACTACCTGGGGGAATGGGCGATCGATGACTCGCTCCTCTGCTACCGCTACGACTCTTCGAGGAACGATCTCGCCAAGGTGCCTGACGGTCGCTGGACCTACTTGATGGGCATCGACCTGGGCTACACCGATGACACGGCTATCGTCATCGGTGCCCAGCGTGAGCACGACCCGACCCTCTACTTCGTCTTCGCGGAGAAGCGGAAGGGCCTCATCGTCTCCCAGGTAGCCGATTGGATCGGCAACATGGCCCAGCGCTACCCCGTGCATGGGATGGTCATCGATGGGGCTGCCAAGCAATCCGTTGAGGAACTCCGGCAGCGCTACAGGCTCCCCTTGGAGTACGCGGACAAGCTGGGGAAGTCGGACGCCATAGACATGATGAGTTCCGACCTCCAGACGGGACGCATCAAGGTGCTACCCAATGCCGCGCCTCTCTCCGAGGAGTGGTCCGGGCTCGTATGGGACGAGCGCGCGTTGGAGCGGCACAAGCGAGCTGAGCACCCCAACTGTCCCAACCACCTCGCGGATGCTGCCCTCTACCTCTTCAGGAGAGCCACCAACTACGCAGCCACCCCGCTCCCCAAGAAGCGCTCGGTCTACGTCTACGATGACGAGGCAGCCGTCGAGGAAGAGGAGCGCGAGGCCCAGCGGCGAGAGGCAACACCGTGGTGGGAGAGGCCATAGGGAACGGGCCACCCCATAAAGGGTGTCCCCCGTGGCACCTGACCCTGGCACTGGTGGTCCTCCCTGGCCACTGGGAGTCAGGGCGAAGCGGGCCCTACTCGCACACGGGGACTTCTCTTGGGAACGCCGGTGCCATCGAGATGGCACCTACTCCCGTGGAAGACACCCTCGCGCTCGTTGAGGGCCTGGCCAAGATCGCCTCGAAGTACCGCCTCGACGCAGTGAAGGTCGGTGACCTCTCCATCACCCGTACCCAGCACATCACCGCGGAGGACGTCGCTACCGCCACGGTGCGAGCCCAGCGGCTGAGGGATCAGGATGAGGATGACATCCTCTTCTACAGCGCGGGTGAGTCGTGAGCACCACCCCCAAGGTCCGCTACAGCCCGCGAGTAGAGCGGGGCTCCACGGGCGAGGAGACCCCTCAGACAGAGTGGTGGACCATCAAGGGCCCCGACGTGTGGATGCACGTCATGGCCGTGGCCTCAGCCATCGAGATGGATCAGCAGGGCAGGAGGGCCATGTACCTCCGCAACGCGCGCCTCTTCAGCAACCGCGAGCTGATGGGCCTGGGGTTGGGGAAGTTCAACCGCACCGTCACCAACAGGGACAGCGATCGGATCACCCTCAATGTCATCCGCTCGTGTGTGAACACGGCGAAGAACAAGATCGCGGCTGCCAAGCCGCGCCCCGTCTACCAGTCCAGTGGGGGCGACGAGACCATCGAACGGAAGGCGAAGAAGAGGACCCAATACGTCGAAGGTGTCTTTGACGAGACCCGCAACTACGACCTGATGAAGCGGCAGTTCGTGGACGGTGCGGTTTACGGGACGGGCTTCAAGCGATGGTTCATCGAGAACGATCGGGTGAAGGCTGAGAGGGTCCTAGCCCACGAGGTCCTCATCGATGAGGAGGAAGGGCGCTACCAGGACCCCAGACAGCTCCACCTCGTGCGCCCCATCCTCCGGGCCAAGCTCGAAAGCATGTTCCCCAAGCACCGGGAGCGGATCCGGGGCAACGCCAACGAGGGTCACAACACCCGTGACGTCGAGTTCGTGCGCGTCGTTGAGTCCTGGCACCTCAGCGAGGACCCCACGGGCAAGGGTGGGCGCCATACGATCTGTATCGACAACTGCACGTTGCTCGATGAGGGCTACGACCTCCCCCACTTCCTCTTCACGGTGTTCCGCTGGGAAGACAGCCTCGAAGGCTTCCACGGTGAGAGCCTCGTGGATGAGCTGACGGGCATCCAGATCGAGATCAACCGCCTACTGAGGACCATCCAACAGGCTCAGCACCTCGCATGCGTGCCGCGGGTCTTCCTTCAGGCGGGCTCGAAGGTCACCAACGAGATCACGAATCAGATGGGTGGCCACTATGAGTACGTGGGCAGCCCGCCTGTCATTGCCACGGCGAACGCGATGCCCTCGGAGGTCTACCAGCACCTCGATACCCTCATCCGACGGGCATACGAGATCACCGGCATCAGCCAGATGGCTGCGGCTTCGAGGAAGGACACGGGCATCACTGCCGGTGTGGCCATCAGGGAGATGAACGACCTCCAGACGGAGAGGTTCGTCACCCAGGGAGAGCGCTACCAGGACCTCGCCCTCGATGATGCCCGGTGCGTGCTGGCCCTCACCACCCAGCTCGCGGAGAAAGGCCATGCGCCCAAGGTGAAGGTGTCCGAGGGGAACAAGTGCCAGACCGTGGACTGGGAGGACATGGACGAAGACCGCTACATCGTCCGTGGGTTCCCCGCGAACTTCCTCCCCACGACACCCGCGGGCAAGTTGCAGCGGGTGGCTGAGATGCAGGAGCAAGGTCTCATCACGAGCCGTGAAGAGGCCCTCGAACTGTTGGACTACCCCGACCTGGAGAAGTGGTCGTCCCTCGCCACGGCCCCACGCAAGGCAGTGGAAATGATGTTGGAGAGCATCCTCGAAGAGGGAGTGCTCATCCGCCCCAGCCCCAACGACGACGAGAAGACGTGCCGCACGCTGGGCAACCTCTACCTGAAGAGGGCTGAGGTGAATAAGGTCGAAGAGTCCAAGAGGGAGCTACTCCTCCAGTGGCTGGACATGGTGGACGAGACCTTCCCCCCAGCTCCCCCAGCACCGGCACCGATGGCTCCCCCGGGTGGAGCCCCAGGCATGCCCCCCGAGATGGGTGCGCCTCCCGGCATGCCCCCCGAGATGGGCATGGGCGCGCCTCCCGGCATGCCCCCCATGGCTGCCTGATAAAGGTGTCCGATCCGGACATGTTATTTTGAGCTCATAGGGTCCGGGCTCCTGAAGCCCCCCGGGGCGCCCTCGTAGTCGTGCGCCCTTCGATGAGAGATCGAAGCCTGTACACAGGGGGTATACGGGGATCGGCGTGCCCTGGGAGGGCTTCAGGAGCCACCCAGGCGCCCTCCGTTAATCATGTCCGGATCGGACACCTTTATCCGGGCGGGCTCCTGAAACGCGGGTGCTCTGTCGATGGAGAGCACCACCGTCACCACACCCGTCCCTGAAACCCCCGACCCCGCGCCCGTAGAGACCCCGGCAGCGCCCACACCCCCCGAGGCACCCAAGCCCGATGAGCCTCCCAAGGCACCGGAGCCCGAGGACCGCCTGTCGAAGGGCTTCGCCGAACTCACCCGGAAGGAGAAGGCCCTCCGGAAGGAAGCTGAGGCCCATAAGCAGGAGCTAGCTGAGGCGAAGGCTTGGGCTGAGCTGAAGGGGAAGCTGAAGGACGACCCATCCCTCTTCCTCTCGGAGGTCGCGGAGAGGTTCGGGGTCTCGATCGATGCCGCAGCCGCAGCCTTCGCAGGCAAGCTCGCACCCCAGACCGTTGAGAGCAGGCTCGAGAAGCTCGAACGGGAGAAGGCTGAGGCTGAGGCGAAGGCCGTAGCCGATCGCGAGAGGGCAGAGGCTGAGCAACAGGAGAAGGCCCGCACGGCCTTCCTTGCGACCCTGCACACTGAGATCCGAGACCACGTCAGCGCCAAGGCTGAGGAGTGCGAGGCGATCACTTGCTACCAGGCTCTTCACCCGGCCTGGGATGTGGGGAAGGAAATCTTCGAGTTCAGGGATGCCCACTACAGGCAGACCGGCGAAGTCCTAGAGGTGCCAGACGTCGTGGCCAAGGTTGAGGGGTTCTTGGTCGCTGAGATCGAGCGCTACGCGAAGGGCCTCATGGGCGCGAAGAAGTTCGCAGCCCTCTTCGGTGTGAAGAGCCCTGATGCCAGTGACAAGACAGCGGCCGTGAAGGCGATCGCAAAGTCCCTGGCTTCGACCTCGAAGGTTGAGCCCCAGGAGGACGACCCCGACAGGGCAAACGTGAAGGCCATCACCAACAGGGCTGCGGCTACCAGGAAGCCCGTGGCGAGGTACGCACCAACCCGTGACGATGATGCCGTGAAGCGGGCTGTAGAGGCCACGCTGAGGGCTGCGGGCAAGCGCTGACACTACGGGGCGGAAACGCCCAAGCCTTCTATGAGAGTCGAGTTCGAGAGAACCACACGGGCCTGACTCCAACAACACAGCCGCGAGAGACCCGGGCCTAACGGCCTACCGGCACCGAGCGAGAGGCATTCCCGCCTCTCGCTCACTTGGAAATTCAAGTGCGAGGCGTGGCCTCGAAGGTGTTCGAACATGGGTCTCGATCTCACCGCATACGATGCGGGGTTGAAGGAGCTGTACACGGGTCAGCGCATGGAGTTCCTGGTCAACGATGACCGGCCGCTCCTCGCGATGCTGCCGAAGATGCAGAAGTTCCACGGCAAGAAGTACCCCTTGCCGGTCCAGTACGGCGATCCCCAGTCCCGTGGCGCGACGTTCTCTGAGGCCCAGTCGCGGGCCTCTTCTGTCAGCTCGCGGGTCGAAGCCTTCGACCTGACGAGGGTCAACGATCACCAGATCGTGATCATCGATAACGAGACGCTGGAGGCTTCGGCTTCGAGCGCGGGCGCATGGATGGAAGCTCGCAAGTTGGAGATCGACTCCGCGATCAACAACATGTCCAACGCGCTTGAGTTCGCGCTCTTCCGTGGTGGATGGGGTGCCATCGGGACGATCTCCTCGTCCACGGGCTCCACCATCACCCTCACGTCCCTCGGCGATGCTCATCAGTTCGCCAAGGGTCTTCAGGTCCAGTTCGCCCAATCGGAGTCGGGCCACGTCCTCCGTGACAGCGGTGACTACCTCGAAGTCCTCAGCGTCAACCGCCGCACGGGAGTCGTCACCTTCACGGGTGCGGTCTCCGGCATCGCGTCGATCGCTGACGGTGACTACATCTTCGTGAAGGGTGACAGGCAGGACAGCGCGACCCCGACGCGTCGTCGTCCGGCTGGCCTCGCAGCATGGGCACCGGCAACGGCACCGACCTCCGGAGACTCGTTCTTCGGGGTTGATAGGTCGGCTGACTCGCTCCTTTACGGGCAGTACCACAACGGTGCGAGCGATCCGGTTGAGGACGCCTTCATCGATGCGATCAACAAGGTGGCTGAGTTCAACTACAAGGTTGATCACATCTTCTGTTCCTACGCGCAGTTCGCGAAGCTCACGAAGAACCTCACGGACAACCGCCGCTACGTGGATGTTGAGGTCGGCGAGGTCGGCTTCAGGGCCTTCGAGATCAACGGCCCGCGTGGGATGGTCAAGGTCGTCCCTTCGATCGGATGCCAGCGCAACACCGCGTGGGCTGTCCAGTTGGACAAGCTCAAGCTCTGCTCGCTCGATGAGCCCGTGAGGCTCAACGATTCGGGTGGCGCAATCCTCCGTCAGGCCAGTGCGGACGGTGTAGAGGTCCGCGTGGTCTCCCGCGTCCAGCTTGGTTGCATGGCACCGGCGAGCATCTGTCAGATCGCTCTCACCACGGTGTGAACATGGAGAAGCCCTCCCTCTTGCTGGCCCTCATGGGAAAGAAGATGGGCAAGGGCAGCGCGAAGCCTATGCCCGAGGATGAGTCCGAGCCGGAAGGCGAAGAGGAGTCCTCGGACACGGGCAAGGTTGCTGCCGCTGGGGCCGTGCGCCGCGCCATCGCCAAGGGCGATGACAAGGCGTTGGCCGACGCACTGTCCGACTTCTACGAATACTGCTGACGAGGTGCGGCCGTGGCCTCTGTGACCCTGACCTCGATCATAGATGCTGCGTTGGCTCGGGCCGGGATGGAGAACTCAGACTTCATCTCGCGCGCTGAGGCTACGGCCATCGTCAACAATGAGCTGGGAGACCTGTTCGATCTGTTGATCAGCAGGCCCACCAACCCGTTCACGACCCTGCTGACCTTCAGCATCGCGACGGGCAACACCTACGCGCTCGCGAGCGACTTCCAGAACTTCAGGGGTCTGGACTTCCAGTGCGGGAGCGAGTGGACGGAGGTCCATCGTGCGAGCTTCGCCCAACGCAACCGCAGTGCGGCGCGCACCCTCGCCAAGAACCGGCTCTTCGACCTCATAGGGGACACGCTCTATGTGACGCCGAGCGAGAACGCCGTGGGGACCTACCGCCTCTGGTATGACCCCCAGTTCGTTGCTCTCGATGAGGTGACGGTGACGAGCATCGACCTCCCCAACCGTTGGGAGGAGTACGCGATCAATGGAGCGGCAGCGACCTTCCTTGCGAAGGAAGAGTCAGACCCGAGCGTCTACCTCGCGCTGAAGGCGAAGGCTGAGGCTCGCATCCTCGCAGCCACCACGGAGAGGGACCGCGGGGCTCCCAGGGCCATCGTGGACGTCTCTGGAGGGTGCATCGAGGATTGGGATGGCTTCAGGTGAGTACGAAGCGCTTCGTACTCCCCAGCTACCCTGACAGGCTCCTCCAGAAGCTGGCGGACACCTTCCGTCAGCACGCTGAGGAGTTGCAGGCTGATGCCTTCGTGGGTGATGGGCTCCTCATCGAAGGACTCGTCTTCACCGCGGGCCAGACGAGGTCCATCGCCCATGGGCTCGGTCGAAGGATCCGGGGGTGGCTGGAGATCACACCGGCCGATGAGACCACGCGGGTGGCCCTCGTGCCCTCCCATGACAGCGCCACGGACCTCTCCATCCAAGTCCGGGTGACGGCTACGAGCGCGGGCAGGGTCAACCTGCGTGTGTACTGACGATGCCCCTCCCGACGACCCTCGTAGACATCCCGGTAGCCACGGGCATAGACGAGCATACGGATAGGCGCCTCTCCGTCCGTATGAGGTCCCTACTCAACGCCCGCGTGCTCCATACGGGTGCCATAGAGAAGAGGGCGGGGACGGCTTGCATAGCCCTCACGAACACCAGGTTCGATGCGACCACCCCACCGACCCCCGAGGGCCTCATCGCGTATGGCGGTGAGCTTCTACGCGCGGGCAAGGGCCAGCTTGATACCTACTGGCCCAACGGCTCGACCTCCGATTGGATCCTGAAGGACAGGTACCCCAGCATCCTCGCGAAGCGGGTCTCCGTGAGCCCCTTCGGCCAGTTCGATTGCGACCTCGCGTACTGCGATGGCTACCTCGTGGTGGTCTACCTCTCCCGCTCGGAGGCGGGGACGGATCAGATTTGTGCGGACGTCGTGAACGTCGAAACGGGCGCCCACATCTTCAGCCGTCATGTCATCGCCAGCGAGACCGCGGGCACCATCACCAACCCCAAGGTCGCGACCGTGGGGAGCCGCGTCGTCATCGGCTACAGGAAGACCACCACGCTCCTCCTAGACAGCCTCAACCTGTCCACGATGACCTGGGTGGGGGCTACCTTCGCCCTCGCGGGGCTCGTCACCGTGGACGTCGGGGATGGTCGATGGGACCTCACTGGCACCCCCACTGAAGCCATCGTGGTCGTAGAGACGGAGCTGGGCTCGAACAGGGTCAAGCTGGCCCGTTACAACCCGGCAACGCTCGTCATCGTCACCACCATCACCACCCTCTCCGGGGTGAGCACGACGGGCCATACAGCTCTGTGCGTCCACTACGGCTACTACACCGGGCGCGTCCACGTCGGGCTTGGCGTGGACGACACGAGCAACACCCTGGTCAAGGTCCTCGCCCTCTCTGCCGACCTCACCACGGTCCACTACGGCCCCACCACGGCCATTGCTGAGGCAACCGGGGGAACGGTCTTCAACGTTGGGATCGTAGACACCGACACACAGAACGTCTGGGTGGGAGCGACCTACCGCACCGGCACCACGGGGACCGCTCGCATACGTTCCAACGCAGTGGGCTCTTCGGGCTCCGTCATCCACAGCACGACGGACGGCCCCAGGGTTGAGAGGGCGGTGCTCATCTCGAAGCCTTGGATCATCGGGCTCACCGATCCCAGGGTCCATGCAGCGGTCATCAACGACCACTCGACCCATGGGACGGGGTTCGTCGTGGACTTCGGCCAGTACACCGAGAACGTCAAGCGGATGGCTGCGACGTTCGCCCCCAGGCAGATGGGGAATCAGAACGGGGCCACGCTCGCGAGCGTGATCGCCAACCGCCGTGGCATCTCATCCCTCTCGGGGACGGGGCGGTCCGGGGACTACGTCTATGCATCCTTCCTCTCCGGGGGAGAGCCCGACCTCCCCTACAGGCGCAGTGTCGAAGCCCTCCGGGTGAAGGTCACCAACGTCGGGGTCATGGCCGTGGACACGGGGCGCGCCCTGGTCCTCGCCGGGGGCTGCCCGAGCATCTATGACCGCCAGCAAGTCTCAGAGCTGGGCTTCGCATACGAGCCCGATGAGCGAGCCCTCACCCTGACGGGCTCCACGACTGGGGGAGGGCACCTCACCCTCCTGAAGCAATACAACGTCAGGCTGGTCTACTCGTGGACGGATGCCCTGGGGGACACGCATCGCAGTGCCCCTAGCAACGCCATAAGCGCGACCCTCGCGGGCACCGAGAACACCCTCACGCTCGCGGGCATCCCCAGCCTTCACCTCACCAACCGGGTTGAGTCTTCGAGCGCGGCAGCCGTCCTCATCGAGGTCTACTCGACCGAAGGGGATGGGGAGGTCTTCTACCTAAACAAGACCCTCGTCAGCACCGTGGGAGGCGTGGACCAGTCCACGACGTTGACCCAAGCGGACTCGACGCTGAGGCGAGGTCGGATCCTCTACAGCACGTCAGGCCAGCTAGACCATGTGATCCCTCCCAGCTCGGCGATCGTGCACATGCACCAGGGCGCGGTGATCCTCGGGGGCTGCGATACGGATGCGGTCTGGATCTCCCTCCCCGTGGTGGAAGGCGATGGGCTGAGCTTCAACGATGGGTTGGTGATCCCACCCTTCGAGGGCGGGGAGATCACCTCCCTCATGACCCTCGATGATGTGCTCGTCACCGCGAAGGCGGACTCCATATGGATCGTCCAAGGCGGGCTGCCCGGGGAGAACGGCCTTCCAACCCCAGCACCGCCACGACGGCTCGAGAGTGACGTTGGATGCACCCAAGCCCGTGGGGTTCGCAACGCGGGCACCGAGGGGGTCTTGTTCCCCACGACGGCGGGCTACGCGATGCTGAAGCGAGACTTCTCCGTGGTCCTCGTGGGGAAGCCCATAGAGACCACGCTAGGGACGAGCCCGACGGATGCGACCCCCCAGACCATCACCTCAGCCGTGGCCATGCCCTCTGAGAGCATCGTGCGGCTCACCTACGGTCAGTTCGCGGTCAACTACGACTATCTGAACGGCAACAGCCAACAGCCGTTCTGGACCGTCAACAGCTACCTCGATGCCACGGTCTCAGAGGGCTCAGCCATCAAGGCCATCGTGGGCGCCTGTCTATGGCAAGGCCGATGGACCTACGTGAACGCGGATGGGAAGGTCTTCCAAGAGAGCCTGACGACGTGGAAGGACACCGCCACGGGCCATACGAGCCGCTTCGTCTCTATGGCGGGGACCTCGCATCCCATCAACGTCAGTGGGATCGCAGGATGGCAGAGGACACGAAGGCTTCACGTCGTCTTCAACGCCTTCTCTGATGCGGTTGAGTTCACCTTCGGACCCCTCTTCGAGGATGCATCTCCCAGTGTCTTGGAGGATGTGACCTTCAGCATCCCTGTCACCGCCAGCTCTGCGAACCTCGAACGTGAGAAGCACATCGGACAACAGAAGAGCCGTAGCTTCGCGGTGAGCTTCTCCGATGCTGCGTCCCTCGCGGGGACCACGACGGGGCGAGGCATCGCCATCGCGGGCTTTGTAGTCGAGGCGGGGACGAAGAAGGGCACGAGCAAGCTCGCGGCTGCGAGTAGGGGGTAGCTCGAAACAGTGGTGCCCATCCGAGATGGTCACCGAGCCCTGGGATAGGACACGGCACGCGCCCACCCTTCAGGAGTGGGGCCGCTTGATGGAGAGCTCTGTGGACCTCGCGGCATACCCTCCCGTGGGGGCTGTGGCGATGGATGGCACCACTCCCGTGGGGGTGGGGTTCCTGTACACGACCCCCTCAGCCGTGGCGTACCTCGACGGCTTCACCGTAGACCCACGGGCAGCCGTCTTCGCGAAGCGGCTCGCCTTCCAAGTCATCGTCAGTGCTCTTGTCAGAGAGGCTGAGGAGCGAGGGCACTCGATCCAAGTCGCGATCACCGACCTGCCCGGGGTGTTCGTAGGTCCGGCTGTCTTCACCGGCAGTGTCTGCCTTGGATCCAACTTCTCCTATTTCGTTCGGAGGGCCTGATGCCGCAACTAGGAATGATGGGTCTCATGGCCCTTGGGAGCGCGCTCGGCTCCGCTGCCGGAGCGATCCCGGGTGCCGTAGCTGCGGGACAGAACAAGTTCACGCCTCGTGATGCCCAGGTCGATGGCAATGCCTATCAATACGGCGGGCTGACGCCGGAAGAGCAGGCAGCCCAGGGCGCCCAAGGGGACCTCAATACGGCCTTGGGTCAGGACGCGCTGATCAAGTTCACGCAGGAGCACGGTGGGCCGTCCTTCGCAGGCTACCGGAGGACACAGGACACCGATGCCCTTCGACGTCAGCGAGACGCAGCCGCGGAAGCGGCTCGCAAGGCTGGTGACAATGCCACGAAGGACGTCAACCGCGACGAACTCTACATCAACGAGATGGCCAAGGGTCGCGACCCTACCAAGGCCGATCTCACCAACGCCTTGGAGTCTCGCGGGCAGTTCGGGGAAGCCGTTGGGCTCTACCGGAACATGGCCAACGGCCAAGGCCCCACGGCAGCACAGGGGATGCTTCAGCAGGGTACTGACAGAGCCATAGACGCAGGCTTTGCCCAGGCCAACTCTGCCCGTGGTGGCGGGCTCGCGGCTGCGGCTGCAACCCGACAGGCCATGAGTCAGCAGGGCCAGCTCATCGCAGGCCAGGCCGCTCAAGCCTCTCAGCTTCGAGCCCAGGAGCAACAGGCGGGCATGCAGGGGCTGGCCTCCACGCTGGCATCCCAGAGGGCTCAGGACGCCCAAGAGGCGTTCGGACAGGCCAACCTCTCGGATGCCCAGCGCGCCCGAGATGATTCGCTTCGTATGGGCTACGAGAACCTTCGGGCGGGCACGAAGACCACCCAGCTCAACGCCAACATGCAGCGTGAGCAGGACAACCAACGCGGCATCATGGGTGCAGATCAGACCCGTGCGGGGATCGCTGGGGCCAACGCCGCAGCCAACGCCAAGAACGTCGGCACGGCAGTGCAGGCCCCGATCGCCGGAGCCATCGGTGGGGCTGACATGTACCAACGGATGAGCGCCTCCGGTGCGTCGTCTGCCGCAAAGCCCTCTTATGGGACATGGAGCTGATCTATGGGAGACGTACCTAGCTTCACTGCTGAGCAGGCGCAGAGGCTCTCTCAGCTTGGGTTGGTCAAGCCTCAGACCGCAGCCCTCTTCGGCCCCCCGGCACCACCCCCCGTCACACCGATCGGTCCCCCGGTGGCTCCCCCTCCGGCACCACCGAGCCCGGGCATCCCCCTGGGGCGCTCGGTGGATGACCAGCTCGCGACCGCTGAGACCATGGGAGAGCGGCAGGACCCCACGGGGGTCCTCGAGCCCCTCGATGACCGTCTAGGTGTCTGGGCAGGGTCAGGCCCCGTAGAGAAGGCCCAGGCCGAAGCCAAGCGCGAGGCAGCCATCGATCCGGTTGCGGGGCTCGCTCAGCCCGCACCGACCATCACGCAACCGCCAGCAACCCCGGCACCAGCTCCCGCACCCGAGGCACCGAAGCCCAAGCCCAAGGCCCAGGGCGGTGCTGGCGCGCCAGCCATCCCGGACACGCGAAGGGCTGCCCTCGAAGAGCATCAGAAGCTTCTTCAGGAGGAACAGAACGCCCAAGACAAGGTCACCGACGTCGGGGTCCAGCGGGCTCGCGAGGGGGCTGCCATCCTCTCGGAGACGGCTGCCCAGGACAGGGCGACCCTCGCAGAGGACGCAGCCAAGAGGGCGAAGGAGGACGCTGACACTGAGGCTGGGATCCGGGACATCCAAGCCCAGGTCAAAGCGTACGGGGATCAGAAGATCGACCCTGCTCGCATGTACTCCGGGGCCGGTGCCGCTACCCAGGTAGCCAACGGCATCGGTGGGATCCTTGGCGGTGTGCTGGGGGTGTTCAACGGCACAAACGTCAATAGCTACGTTCAGAACGTCGATCGCATGATCGATCGCGACATCAAGGCCCAGGAGATCGACCTTCAGACGAAGGGCAGGAGCATCGACGCTCAACGCGGTGTCCTCTCAGACATGATGAGGTTCACCGGGGACAAGCGTGCGGCTCGAAGTGCGGCGCGCATCGCAGCCCTCTCCAACGCCAAGCTTCAGTTTGAGGCGAAGGCTGCCCAGTACGATGCCCCCGAGATGATGGCCAAGGCCGACGTCGCGCGGAAGGCGTTCGACACGAAGATCAGTGACGAGCAGGGAGCCCTCAGCGAGCTTCTGAGGAAGGAAGCTGAGGCGAAGAGGGCAGCCGCTTCCGCGCATGCAGAGTCTCAGCGTCGATGGGAGGCTGACTACCGCCTGAAGGCTGGGGCTCTCGGGCTCGAAGCTGACCGCAACAACATCGCGAGGGAGAAGGCCGGGCTTGCCGGTGGCTCCTACGCTGCGGACGTCAAGGAGGTAGAGGACCTCTTTGCCCAGGCTGCCGACACGGGAGGTCGCCTCAGCTCGAAGCCCTTCGAGAACCCTGATCTTCGTAGGGCCATGGGGACCCAACTCGTGAGCATCCTCCGTGGTCAGGGTGACTCGGATACTGTCACCCAGGATACCTATAGGGATCTCCTCCCCGGGCCCTATGACAGCCAAGAGCAAGTGCTGGCCAAGCTCAACATCGCCAAGGTGATGATCGCCAACAAGCGTCGGAAGGCTGCGGCTGCCGCACCCAGCACCGATGGTGTCCAGTTCACCCCCGACGCGAAGTGAGACCATGACGACCGCCATAGACAGTGGAGGGCTCGTGGACTCCCTGCTAGGCCAGGCGGGGATCGCGAGCGATCCGACGTTCACCCCCTCGCTGGGATTGTCTGGGGGCCGCGCCGCTCCCGTGGCTCCCCCGGTCGCCCTCTCGGGCAAGACCATCAAGATGGTCGATCGCTTCGGCCAAGTGGGTGACGTCCCTGAAGAGCAAGCCGCAATGGCTGAGGCTCAGGGGTACACCCGTGACACCCCCCAAGCGTCAGCCGTCAGGGAGTACGTCAAGGAGAACAAGGGGCTCTCGGGCGCGGCTAAGGTCGCGCTTGCCCAGTTCGGGGATGAGGCCCTCTTCGGCATCCCTGAGATCATCCACGAGAAGACCAACGACCCCCTTGAAGTAGCGAAGTGGGAGGCTCTCAAGAAAGAGCACTACGCGGCCAACACCATCGGCGGGCTCGGTGGCTTCGGTGCGAGCCTCGTGGTGGGAGGCCCCTTGTGGAAGGGGGCTGCCGCTGCCGGTCGCGCGGCTGAGACAGGCATCCTGGGGGAGCGCCTCATCGCGGCTGGGGCTGAGCAGGCTGTGGCCCATAGCGTGGCCAAGAAGGCCCTCGCAGGCGCCGCACGGATGGGCGTTGAGGGTGGGGTGGTCGCAGCCCCGGTGGCTGTCACAGAGGCCATGTTGGGTGACCCCGATGAGGCAGCCGAGACCATGCTCTACAGCATGGGTGCGGGCGCAGCCCTTGGCGGTGTCTCCCCCGTGGCGAAGGATCTCTTCGGGAGAGCCTTCAAGGGTGCGGTGCTCGCCCCCGGTGAGAAGCTGGTGGACAAGCTGGACAGCTACGCCAACGAGCAGGCCATCAAGTCACTCGATCCCTACAAGCGGATCTCCGATCGCCTCGCTGAGACCATCGGTGGGAAGAACGGGGCCGGTGCCATCATCAGGGAGAAGGGCCTCACCCGTCAGGTTGGCGAGGACTTCGAGAGTGTTCTTGAACGCGTCGAGGCAGCCCGCAAACAGACGGGAGACCAGATCGGGGCGGTCTACCAGCAACTTGATGACGCCGGTGTGACCTTCGACGCGCGCGACGTCGCGCGCGAGATGAGGAAGGACATCCTTGGCCCTCTTGGGAAGAGGGTTGGGTGGGACGCCAAGGAGTCCAAGATCGCGCGGTACATCGAGTCCTTCGAAGAGAAGACCATCAAGGATATCGATCCTGTCAGGCTTCTACCTGAGCCGGAGATGCCCTCCATCAAAGAGGAGCTACCCAAGCCCTTCAAGGAGCGCGATTGGGCGAAGCTCGAACCGAAGGAGCCCACCCTCCCGAAAGAGCCTGACTACGAGGCCAGTGCGCGCAAGATGGTCGGCCCCGAGCCGAAGGATCCTCGCCCTGCCCTCATGAAGAAGGTGGAAGGGGAGTACCCCCGTCCGACCTTCGATGAGGCGAGCGTGCGGGCTGAGCTTCGGAAGGACTATCCGAGGGCAGACGATCGCTTCCTCGAACAGGCCGTTCAGGAGAAGAGGGTCACCTTCGAGGTCCGTCACGCGCAGTGGGAGGCAACGGCCAAGAGGGCCGTCGAAGCCTCCCACCGTGCTGAGCTGACGAGCTACGAGGAGGCCCTCAAGCGTTGGAAGGACGACGTTGGGGCAGCCGTGGAGCTTCAGCGCGAGCAGTACGCAAAGAAGACGGAGAAGGTCATCGCTGACTACGTAGCGAAGGCCGATGCCGTTAAGGCCCAGCGTGCGGCGCACGAGAGCGAGCGCGCCGCATGGGAGGCCAGCGTAGGAGCCGCGAAGGAGAAGAGTGCCCAGGCAGCCTCAGCCGCAGAGGCTGAGTACAAAGCCAAGGTCCAAGAGGTCGCAGCCGAGAACGCGAAGCGGCTGGAGACCCATAAGCGCCTCGCGAGTGACGCGAACTCGCTCAAGCCCACTGACCTGGTGACCATAAGGCAAGACCTCGATCGCCTCATCTATGGCGAGAAGATGCCTAGCCCGGACCAGGTAGATCAGGAGCTGAAGGGCATACGCGGTCTATACAAGGGCAAGCTGGACTCTGCTGTCCAAGAGCACCTTGGGGTTGAGGCTCGTCAGGAGCTGGCGAAGCTCAACAACGAGTTCAATGTCATGTCCACCGTGAAGAAGGGGGCTGAGAAGAACATCGGCCGGGAGATGACCAACCGGACCAACTCCCTCACCGACTACCTCATGGGCATCACGGGCAGCAACATTGGCAACGCTGTGGGGGGCCTCATCGGAGGCCCCGTAGGTGGCATCGTTGGTGGAGGGGTCAGCACCCTCCTAGGCATGTTCGGCAACAAATACCTTCGAGCCAACTTCAATACCGCCGCGGTGAAGGGCGCTGAGAAGCTGGGCATCCTCTTGGGTGAGCAGAGCATGCGAAAGGTCGCACTGGAGTTCGATCGCATCCCAGCCATCTTCAAGGGCATGGCATCGGGCGAGGTGTCGAAGGCTGAGCCCGTCAGGGCTATGGCGGAGATGCTGGGTGTCCACGCACCCGAACACGCTGGGGCAGCGACCAAGCTCGAACAGTTTGAGAAGCTCTCCGCCAAGATCAGTGAGGCAGTGGCCAACGGGGTCGGCACCACCAACGAACTGGGGAAGCTCGCGGGTGCCATGGCCCAGGGTGGAGCCCCAACCATCGGGGCGAAGCTCGCTGAGAAGCAAATGGCTGCCCTCCAGTACCTCTACGAGACAATGCCGAAGGCGCCTCCGCCTCAGCCGTTCTCGCCCAAGGTGAAGTGGACCCCGAGCCCCCAGCAGTTGGCAGACTGGGAGGCACGGATCGAGGTCGTGATGGACCCCACGTCGGTGCTCAAGCACCTCAAGCAAGGCACCGTCACAAGGGCTCACCGCGAGTCGTTGGAGAGGGTCTACCCCGCTCTCTACGAGCGCATGCAGAAGCGCTTTGACGACCTCGCGGCGCAGCCCGATGGGCCGGTGCTCAACTACCGCCATAGAGCGGCACTGCGGGCTCTACAGGGGTTGCCCAGCGAGGCGAAGAAGGCTCCCCCAGCTCCCAAAGAGCAACAGACTTCGATGAAGCCTCCCTCGGGCCGGACCATGGCTGGGGCTCAGCCTACGAAGATCCAACAGATCGCAGGCTGAGCCCGGGAAAAGGGCGCGCGGAAACGCGGGTGCTTCTGAGAGGCACCCGATGGCGAACTCGACTCCCGTCACACTCTTCGCAGCGGCTCAGACGATGACGGGGACCACCACGGTGGTCTCGGCGCCCATGTCTTTGGAGCACACCAACGGCTACTCGATTCAGGTCGTCTGGACAGGGACACCCGCAGGCAACTTCACCCTCGAAGCGAGCAACGATCTGGGGACCGACGATGGTGCGGGCAACATCACCTGCACCAACTGGACAACGGTTGCCAGCTCTACCCAGGCAGCCGGTGGGGCAGCGAGTAGCAAGCTCTACAACGAGACCTGTTTCTATCGCTGGGTTCGCCTCAAGTATGTGAACGCCAGCTCCACGGGGACGTTCAACGCCCGCGGGTATCGCTGATGAGCGGCGAGAGCAACTACCCCATCATCAGTGGGGGGAACCTCGCGGCGACGATCAACAGCGAGGCGTACCGCATCGACGTCTACACCGTGTTCTCGATCCAGGTTGTGTGGTCCGGAACGAGCGTCACGGGGAGCCTGAAGCTCCAAGCCTCGAACGACATAGGTGGCTTCGGAGACCAGGCCATCACCGGGGTGACGAACTGGACTGACGTCCCCAACACAACCCAAGCGGTGTCCACCGATGCGGACTCGCATCTATGGAATGTGGTCGGGGCCGCATGGCGGTTCGTTCGCGTGGTCTACGAGCCCACGACAGGCACCGGCGTCATGAACGGCCGCATTCAGGTCAAGTCCTCCGAGGTGACCTGATGAGCTTCACGTCCATCGACTACGTGAATGGCGCGTCCTCTGGGGGCTCTCCAGGGGCCTCAGTTCCGGCAGTGGCAAACGCGCTCGGCGCGACGATCGTAGAGCGGCCCGCGGGCACGCGCGTGTCAGGTCGTCTGACCTACCCTGAGATCGATGGTCAACTGACGTGGGATCAGATCGGCGATCCCTTCCTCGCGAGCGGCTTCGCCCTCTCAACGGCAACCCTCGTTGAGCGAGGGATCCGCCTGGGCAACCACGCATCCGCGACACCAGCCAACACGGCCATCACCGCGGCCAACAGCTACACCGGGGGCAGCGCCACATCCGGGAGCATTGCGACTGTCTACACGGGTGGCACCGATGCAGGAGACGTAGACCTCGGGGCCTTCACGCCTAACGGATCGTTCACCTCGTGGACCGCTGCGGACTCAGTGATGAGGACCTCCGCGGGCGCGAACGATCCGATCATGACCACGACGCTCACCTACAGCAATGGGAGCGTTAGCAAGACCGCACAGGACAGCACACGTTGGGTCTTCCCGATCTACTACGGGGTCTCAGCCCTGACCTCGCTGACTGGGGCTCAGATCCTAGCCCTCTCGGGAAAGCTCCTCGCGACCTCGCGGGTCAATACGTACGCGCTCTCTCCGAGCCTCCAATACATCTATGTGGCTTGGGCTGACATCGCCCAATACACGGCTGGCACCGTGGGTTGGATCGACCAACTGACCCAACAGGGCTTCGACATGGGGAGCCCCACCACGGTCAGCGTGACCGGCCTTTATGGCATCACGGTCAACTACAAGGTCTATCGGTCCGTCAACGTCCTCACCGTGCCGTTCTCGCCGAGGGCTAGCTAATGCCCGCGGTATCGGGCCAGCTCACCCGGGGCGGTGTGGGGTTCGCGCTCGCGTCCTCAGCCGATATCAAGGGCGCGCCCCAGGTCGTTGCCGATGCAGCCGCACGCCTCGCCATAGACACGGCCCTCCGTGCCGCGGGGATGACGGCTTACCAGGAGGACACGGGCTTCACCTATCGTCTCGCGGCTGACCTTACGACTTGGAATGTCACCGACACCGGCCCGTCCTCCGGCTCGGGCATCGCGAGGACAGCCGTCAAGGGAGTCGTCATCACGGGCTCAGCCGTCCCCAGTGGGAACGGGACCTTC
>Ga0068859_100002048_pt1 | contig 20591 bp, 11 predicted proteins | sample KBSSwiS22_FD_66585 | JGI IMG/M metagenome (GOLD analysis project Ga0068859, IMG submission 66585) | Switchgrass rhizosphere microbial communities from Kellogg Biological Station, Michigan, USA - KBS Switchgrass S2-2 | ecosystem: Host-associated > Plants > Roots > Rhizosphere > Soil ...
ACGATCATCTCGGTCCCCGTCCAGACCGCGGTATGCGCCAGGCGACGGCCCGGCCCGCCGGATCCCGCCCTCGTGGCGCGCCATTGGTCGAGCGAAGGGTCGTAGCGCCCGCCGGTGTCGGTCGGCTGGCTCTCGTGAAGGTAGTCGTAGCCGCCGAAGACGATCATCTCCGTTCCGGTCCAGACCACGGTGGGTTGGTTGCGCCCGATCGGGGCGCCGAAGAGCGTCGTGGCGCTCCATCGGTCGTGCACGGGGTCGTAGCGGCCTCCGCTCTGGAGGAAGCTTGGTGAATTTCCATCGCCGCCCCACACGACCATCTCGCGGCCGGTCCATACAGCGACGTGACCGCGACGCGCCTGCGGGACGCCGGATGCCGCGCTGGTCGGTGTCCAATCGTCGGTTGCGGGACGGTATCTCCCGCCCGTCGACTGCCAGAGACTGCTGTCGTTGGTTCCACCCCAGACGACCATCTCGCTGCCGGTCCAAACAGCGGAGTGGAGGAATCGTGGCGTCGGGACGTCGCCGCCCGTGCTCGTCGGCGCCCACGAATCCGTCGCCGGGTCATAGCGAGCGCCCGTCTCCGTCACGATCGTGAGCGAAGGCGTGCGTCCTCCCCAGACGACCATCTCCCGGCCAGTCCATACCGTTGTGTGTCCATGGCGCGCGAACGGCGCTCCCGCCGTGGGGATGGCGCGCCATGTGTTGAAAGCCGGCGAGTAGCGTGCCCCGGTACCGCCTGGACCGCCCCAGACGATCATCTCGCTGCCCGACCAGACCCCGGTGTAGTCCTGCGAAGGGGCGGGAACGCTTGCGCCGGTTGACGTCGCCGCCCATGAGTCCGTTAGCGGATCGTACCGGCCGCCGGTATTGGTATATGTCCCCCCGGTGTCGAACCCTCCCCACACGAGCATCACGGTCCCCGTCCAGAACGCGAGGTGATTGATACGCGACGTCGGCACACCCGGGCCGGTGCTCGTCGGTCGCCAAGTGTCGGTATTCGGATCGTACCGGCCACCCGGCGCGAATGCCGTGAGGCTGTTCGCGCCGCCCCAGACGATCATTTCCGTGCCGGTCCATACCGCGGCGTGAAGCCGGCGGGCGGATGGCGTCCCGGTCCCGGTGCTCGTCGGCGTCCACGTGTCAGTCACCGGGTCATAGCGTCCGCCGGTCGCGGTGTAGGGGCCGCCGACGTCGCCGCCCCACACAATCATCTCGGTGCCGGTCCACACCATGGAAAAATCTGACCGCCCAGAGGGCGCGGTCGCGTCTGCCCGCGTGGGGCGCCAGGAGTTCGTCACCGGGTTGTATCGCCCCCCGGTTCTGACACGCCCACCCGTGGCCCGCCCTCCCCACACAATCATCTCGGTCCCGGTCCACACCGCTCTGTGGGCGATCCTCCCGCTCGGGACATTGAGGTCGGTGCTCATCGGCGCCCACGTGTCGGTCGCGGGCTTGTACCGGCCTCCGGTCGCCAAGGACACCGCTCCACCCCAAACGAGCATCTCGCTGCCGGTCCAGACCGCCGTGTGGGCGTAACGGGCCTCGGCGACACCCGAGCGGATGGGGGACCAAGCGTCGCGCGTGCAGCCGGACTGCGCGGGAACGTCGAGCGTGTACGTAGCCGGTGGGATCGCGAGGGTGGGCTCCACGCTCACCCGTTCCTGCTGCCACCAATCATCGAACGATCGCTTGGGCCAGATAAGCGTCGCCGTCGTCAGATGATCGGGAGCCCACTCGAGGACAGCCGTCGCGATGAAGGCGTCGTTGGTCTCCTCGAGCCGGCCGTACGTGTCGAGCAAGAGCTCCGGCGCACCACCTTCGGTCGCTGGTGGCACGGTGCCGATCGATTCGCGCAACCTGTCCGACTTCTTGTTCCACTCGTCCAGGGGCAGCCCGATCGTCGCGACTCCCGCCGTCGGGCCGGCTGGCGTCGCGCTCGGGTCGGTCGTCACCGTCCACGTCACCTCCTCATACCGAGCGCCGGTGCTATCGGTGTCCGCGACCCGACCGCCCGCCGTGAGCGCGGCCTCGGCGGTGCACCGAAGCGCGCCGTGGAATCGCTCGTCTCGCGCGTATCCGTTCCGAAGAAGGCGATCGACGAGTGTTGGACGAGCAAGACATTCCGCGATGACCAACGGGTCATTCCCGAGGGCAGCGAAGATCTCGCGCAGCGCCGCGGGATCGCGCGTGTCCGTGGACATCCGCGCCATTTCCGCCTGGAGCTGCGCCGCGGTGACGGCGCGGCCGTACCGGCGCTCGTACGCGCTCGACGCGCGGAGGTATTCGTCGACCTTCGCGCGGATCTCGTCGTCGGAGATCGTTGCCTCGAATGACGGCTTCCCTCCCGGGTTCTCGGAGGGCCAGATGCGGTGACTCCACGCCACGCGTTCCACCGCGCGCAGAGCTTGGACTCGATCGTCAAAGGTCAGCTCACGAGCCTGCGCCCCCGCCCAGGCACCGAAAGCGAGCATCACCCCGAGGGCGATCGATATCGTCCGCATGGTCACCTCCCCGCCGGGCAGGGTCCGATGAAACGAGGTCGGGCGTCAACCAGGAAGGGCGTGGTGCCGGAGCAGCGATCGGACTTTGACTCGGCTGCGCGGTCCTCGTGAGTTAGATCGGATCCGCTCGGTCGGGCACCGCTCTCCTTTTCGGACGATGCCCTCCACCGAGGGCAGCCGCTCACTTCCACCCGGTGACGCGGAAAAGGTCTCCCTGAACCGTGCCGTAGGTGCAAAAGTAGGCCGAGCCGTCCGGAGTGATGGTGAACCATCTCCTCGCGGTGGCACCGGGGATCGGTGGGAGATCGTAGAGCAGCGTTCGCTGGCCGGTCGCAACGTCGAGCCGAAAGATCTTTTGCGCGTCCGACTTCAGAATCTGCCTGACGAAGACGCTCTTCGAATCCGCGGACCAGGCTTCGATCTTGTCCTCCGGCTCGATTCCGGGTATCGGGCGCGCGGCGCCGTCGCCGCCGGCTTGATGGAGCTTTCCTTCGAACGCCACGAGCTTCCCGTCCGGGGAGAGAACGCCGCCGACCCCTTCGGGAGTGAGCGGTTTGGCGGCGCCGCCGTTCAGATCCTGCAGGTAGACGCGCTTGGGGCGGCCCGGGGCGAACCCTTCGAAGGCGATCTGCGTGCCGCCCATGACCCACGAGCCGAACTCGTGCGACAGATCGTCGTGGGTCAAGACCTGCGGCTCGCCCGTGCCGGTGGGGAGCAATACATATTGAGACGGCGCGGGATTGAGCCGGATCGCGAGGACCCACTTGCCGTCCGGAGAGATGGCCGCGCCCAACCCGGTCCCGAGCTTCACCGCGGGTCCGCCGTCGGTCGGACGCAGGTAGATCGCGTAGTCCACGCCTGCACTGTCCCCTTGTTCGGTGAAGAGGAGCATTTTCCCGTCGTTCGAAAGATGCGGCACGGTCGAAAAATCGAACCACGTAAGGTCGCGGTCCGCGGTGTCTTGCGGCCCGCGGCCCACGATCGAGCTCCGTGTGCTCTGCTCCCAGATCAGCACGCTGCCGTCCGGGGCGACGTCGCCGAGATGGAGGCTTCCCGGCACACGCGCGACCGAGCGCACGACGCCGCCGACGGTCGCCGCGAACAGCGCGTCGGCGCTGGCCTCGTCGGCCCCCGTGAACCAGACCTCGCGGCCGTCGCGGCTCCATGCGACGCCGCGCACGCTCGAGTAGTCGCCGGGGATGTCGCGCTTCTTTCCTGCGCGGTCGACGATGGCGATCGAGCCGCGGTCGTCCCCCTGGATCGGGTGATCGGCGAATGCGACGAGCTTCCCGTCGGGCGAGACGCGCACGTCGCTGACGTAGCCGGCCGTCTCGTAGACCGGCTTTCCGCCCGGAAACTCGATGCGATAGCGTCCGTCCACGAAACGCGCCGCGACGAGTCCCGAGCCGTCGGGCAGCCAGTCGGCGTCCTGGACGTCGTCGAGAACGCCGCGCGCCGCGCCGCCCGTCAACGACGCGCGCGCCAGCGTCCCGATCGCCGAGAACCCCCGGAGGATGCGGCGGTTCAAGATCAAAGCCAGCTCGCCCGTCGACGACACCGACGCGACGTCGGCCTCGGGGTAGGACAGGGCGAGCGAATCGGGGCTTCCCGGGCTCGTCGAGTACAGCCGCTTCGCGCTCCCGTCGTCGCCCCACGAGGCCGAGTAGACGACGGTCTTGCCGTCGCCCGAAAAGCGCGCCGTCCAGATCCGGCCGCGGCGAAACGTCAGCCGCTGAAAGGCCGGCGAGACGCCTTTCTCCGGTTTCGCAAAATGACCGCCCGCCCAGTAAGCCGCGGCAATGGCGAGCGCGGCAAAGCCCAAGACCCACGGCGCGACGCCTGCGCGCGAGGGCTTCGGGGCCGGCCCGAGAGCCGCGCCGCTTACGGTCGACGTCGCCGCCGACAGCGTCTCGAGCGCCAAGCCGAGGTCGTGCGCGGAGTGGAACCGCTCCTGCGCGTTCTTCTCGATGCAGCGGCGCACGATGCGATCGAGCGCCGGCGGCACGTGGCTTCCGGTGACCGCCAGCTCGGCCGGATCTTCCTTGAGGATCGCATTCATGGTCTCGACGTTCGAATCCCCGCGGAAGGCGCGCCGGCCCGACAGCATCTCGTAGAGCACGACCCCGAACGAGAAGATGTCGGTGCGGTGATCGACGGTCAGGCCCCGCACCTGCTCGGGCGACATGTAGCCGACCGTTCCCATGACCGTTCCCGGCGAGGTGCCGAGATGGCTCTGGGTCTGGAGCATGCTGCCTTCGCCCGCGGCGCTTCCGACCTTCGCCAAGCCGAAATCGAGGATCTTCACCCGCCCGTCGTTCGTGATGAAGATGTTCTCGGGCTTCAAGTCGCGATGGACGACTCCCTTCTGGTGCGCCGCCGCGATCCCGTGAACGATCTGGATCGCGTAGTCGACCGTCTTGCGCGGCGGGAGCGCTCCCCCGTCGAGCTTCGCCCTCAGCGTTTCCCCGTCGAGCAGCTCGGTCACGGCGTAGGCGCGCGCCGCGGCCTTCCCGTCGAGCGCAAGCTCCGCAACGCCGAAGTCGTGGATCGCGAGGATGTTGGGATGCGTCAGCGCCGCGACGGCCTGCGCCTCGCGCTCGAACCTCGCCAGCGCGGCCGGATCGACGGCGAGGTGCTCCGGCAGCACCTTGATCGCGACCTCGCGGTTCAGCTTCGCGTCGCGAGCGCGATAGACCTCGCCCATCCCGCCCGCGCCGATCGGCGCGACGATTTCGTAGGAGCCGAGCTTGGTTCCGGAAGCAAGCGTCATCGGGCGCGGATCATATAGGAACGATCTTCAGGTCATCACAGCTGCGGACTCCTGATACGCAGCGCCGGGGCCGAGGTTCGGTAGAATCTCGTGCGCGCAATCGGCGGTGAGGCACGGCCATCACGTCCCCTGGGAGGACGATATGTCGACACCTTCGGATCACTTCCCGACGAATAGCGACGACCTACCTGAGGCAACTCGTCCGCGGTCGTTCGAGCTGGGTGATGGAGACCACTTCGATCTCCGCATCTCTGCGGTGAGCAAACGAATCGGAGCCGCGGCCGTGCGAATGCTTGCCTACAACGGCTCGATTCCCGGCCCGACGCTTCGGGTGGGGCAGGGCTCGCAGCTGCTCGTAAACGTCGTCAACGACGGGGATCTCGACACGACCGTGCACTGGCACGGGCTACGCCTCGAAAACCGGTACGACGGAACGGCCCAGACACAGCGGCCCATGCCGGTGGGAGGCAGCTTCACCTACCGCCTACGGTTTCCGGATCCCGGCGTCTACTGGTACCACCCGCACATTCGAGAGGACTACGCCCAGGAATTGGGTCTTTACGGGAACATCGTGGTTGCTCCGTCGGAGCCGAACTACTGGCCGCCCGTCAATCGTGAGATCACCTTGACGCTCGACGACATTCTTCTTGAAGCCGGACGGGTCGCGTCGTTCAGACGATCGGAGACGACGTACACGGCGATGGGTCGCTTCGGAAACGTGATGCTCGTCAACGGCGAGCCAGAGCTGTCGCTCGGAGCTCGGCAGGGGGAGGTCGTTCGGCTCTATTTAACGGGCACCGCGAATACCCGGGTCTTTAACGTCGGCCTGCCTGGCGCACGCGTGAAACGCGTAGGCGGTGACAGCGGTCGCTACGAGCGGGAGGAGCTCGTCGAACGTGTCCTTGTAGCGCCTTCGGAGCGGACCGTGGTGGATGTGCTGTTCGATAAGCCTGGGCAGTTGGCGCTCGAGCACCATACTCCGCACCGAACCTACCGGCTCGCCACGATCGCCGTCAGTGACGAGCGAGCGGAGCCGTCGTACGCTCATCAATTCGACGAGTTGCGGGTCAACGCGGACATGGCGGGCGAGCGAGCCCGCATCGCGGCCTATCTCGACACGACGCCGGACAAGACTCTCGCCCTGGTGGCGGAGATGGACATGGGCACTCCGGATCTACCGCCCGGCGCGACGGTCGCATACGTTTGTCCGATGCACCCGGAGGTTGTTGACAATGAGCCGAGCCGGTGTTCGAAATGCGGCATGAAGTTGGTGGCGTCGGAGTCCGCGCCGACGATGTATGCGTGCCCGATGCATCCCGAGGTCAGGAGCGCTCAGCCCGCTCGCTGCCCCCAGTGCGGCATGAAGCTCGTACCCGGGCACATGGCTCCGGGGGCGGCCGAAGGCACACGCGCGCATTCTCACTCCGGGGCCGGCGATGGCGGAACGGCAGATGACGCCCAGGCAAAGGGCATCGAGTGGGAAGACGACATGGTCGAGGTGAATCGAATGACGACCCCGGCCAACATGCGCTGGAAACTGATCGACCGTGCGACGGGCTCCGAGGGTGCGGCGATTGATTGGAGATTCCGTGTCGGTGACCAGGTGAAGATTCGACTGGTCAATGAGATGGACTCCGACCATCCCATGCATCACCCCTTTCACGTCCATGGAGCCGGCCGCTTTCTGATCCTGTCTCGCGACGGTGTCCTAGAACCCAACCTCGTCTGGAAGGACACGGTCCTGGTGCCGACCGGTCAGACCGTTGACATCCTCCTCGACGTGACGAATCCCGGCGTGTGGATGGCGCATTGCCACATCGCGGAACACCACGAGAGCGGCATGATGTTCAGCTTCAACGTCGATCCCTAGGAACCAATTTGACGGTTCCGCGGACCACTGGCAGAATCCGCCGGATCATGAGATCGATGCTTCACCATGTCGTTGTGCGGTCCGCCGCCATCATGACGATCGCCGCGCTGGTCCAAGGCGGACTCGTCGGCATGGTCATCGCCCTCCACGTTGCGGACCACCACGACCTCCTCCAGCACGACGACGCCTCCTGCCTCGATGCGATCGTTCACGGACATGAGCACGATCGAGGGACGCCTGACCACGATCATTCGGTGGTATCGGCGAAGCCGGCCCCGCAGCGCTTCAAGCGGCATCCCTTGCCCGAATCCCCTGGCGGGGCATCCTGCGCCGTGATTCCGGCAAGACCGAGGGTTCTTTTCGCGTGGGAGGGCCGAACGGAATCATGCGGGCCGAGCCCACCTTTCTTGCCTCAGACGTTCGTCATCCTTCGGATCTGATCCCAGCCATCACCTCACGAAACGGTCGGCGCTTATCGCACGGTCGCGCCGCGAGTCCACGTGTGTGCTGTGCTGGGAGAAGCCATGAAATTGTTCGTCTGCCTGCTCGTCGTCGCAAGTGTCCTGAATTCCGCGCCGGTCACGACCATCGATGCGCTCGTCGCGGACACGGTCGCGAACAATCTCGAGCTGAAGTTCTACGAGGGCGAGATCGCCGCGGCGCGCGCCGGGCGGCAAACGGCGGGCCTGCTCCCCTATCCCGAGTTGGGTGCCGACCTCGGTCGCAAGTCAGCGACGGCGCTCGACGGCACTTCGCTCGGCGACGGGCCGGCTTGGTCCGTGTCGGTGAAGCAGACGTTCGAGTGGCCCGGACGTTTGAATCTCCGCAAGTCGATCGCGAACAGCGACGTGGAGCTTGCCGAGCTGGGCTTGGCGCGGTTCCGCGCTGCTCTCGCCGCCCGCGCGCGCGTGCTGGCCTTCGACCTGTACGCCGCGCAGGGACAGGCTGCGGCGACCCGCGAGGTCGCCGAGCGCTTCGAGGCGCTGCTCGACGTGCTCATGCAGCGCGATCCCGCAGGCCTGACGCCGCAACTGGAGATGCGCATCATCGAAGCGACCGCCCTCACGCTCCGGCGTCGCGCATCCGCGGCCGAGACGTCCATCCGCTCGGCCCAGCTGGAGCTGAACCAGCTCCGGGGAGTGCCCCCGCAGACGCCGATCCGGATGGAACGGGCGAAGCTCGACTTTGACCCGGCCGATTCTCTGGACGTGCTTCTCGATCTCGCGCGCGCCAACAACTTCGATCTGAAGGTGCGATCGGCCGAGCTGGCGCAGCAGGGCTTTCGCGTCGAGCTGGCCAAGAACGAGCGCTACCCGGCTTTCAGCGTGGCACCGTTCTACTCACAGGAGCGGGCCGCGGACGACGAGCGTGTGTTCGGGGTCGGTGTCGTCATCCCGCTTCCGCTCTGGAAGAGCAACGCGGCCAATGTCGCCGCCGGGCAGGCGCGCCAGCAGCAGGCCGAGACGATGATCCTCGTCGCGGAGCGGGAGATCGAGCGAAAGCTGGCTGCGAGCGTCGCGGCGTACGAGACGAAGCGCGCCGAGATGGCGAAATGGCGTTCGGACTCGTTGCAGGAATTCCGCCAGGCCGCGGCACTGGCGGACCGGCATTACCGCCTCGGCGCGGTCCCGGTCACGACCTACGTCGAATTGCAGAAACAGTACCTCGATGCGGTCGAGGCGTTGCTCGACACGCAGCACGAGGCCCTGACTCTGGCGGGCGACATCGAGCTCCTCACCGGGCTGCCGACGGCGCTCGTCTCCGTCCATCCCGCGAAGGACTGAGCGATGATCTCTCGCGTCCTGGAGTTCGCGCTCCGTCAGCGCCCTTTCGTGCTGCTGGCTGCGGTTGCATTGCTGGCGGCCGGCCTGTGGTCGGCGGTTCACCTGCCGATGGATGCCGTGCCGGACATTACCGGCGTCCAAGTCCAGATCAATACGGAAGTCCCCGCCTTGGCCGCCGAGGAATCGGAGCGGCTCATCACCCAACCGATCGAGCTCGAGCTGGCCGGCCTCCCGGGCGTCGAGGAGATGCGCTCGATCACGAAGTTCGGCCTGTCGCAGGTGACGCTCCAATTCCGCGATGGCGTCGACATCTATCGCGCGCGCCAGCTCGCGTCCGAGCGGCTGCAAGGCGTGCTCGACCGATTGCCGCCAGGCGTTCTCCCCAAGCTCGCGCCGATCAGCACGGGGCTGGGGGAGATCCTCTACTACAGCGTCGGCTATCGGGCGGATGCGGCTCACAGGCCGCCGAAGGAGCTGGACGAGCTCATCGCTCTGAGCGAGATCCAGCAGTTCACGATCAAGCCGCTCCTGCGCACGGTGCCGGGGATCGCCGAGATCAACGAGACCGGCGGGTACGAGAAGCAGTACGTGATCCAGCCCAAGCCGGAAGCACTGACGGCGATGAACCTCACGTTCAGCGAGCTCGCCGAGCTGGTCGCGCAGAACGTCGAGAACGCCGGGGGCGGCATCATCGACCGCGGAGGACAGCAGCTCACGATTCGCGCGGTGAGCCGGGTCCAGACGATCGAGGACATCGCCAACCTACCGCTGAAGTTCGGTGCCGGGATCAGGCCCCTGACCGTCAAAGATGTCGCCGACGTGAGGGCGGGCACGAAGTTCCGGACCGGCGCCGCGACGCTCGACGGCAAGGAGACCGTCATCGGCGTCACCATGATGCTCGCCGGCGAAAACAGCCGTGAGGTCGCCGGGCGTGTGAAGGCGCGGCTTGCGGAGATTCAATCCAAGCTTCCCGAGGGCGTGGAGATAGCGCTCCAGTACGACCGCTCGCTTCTCATCGGCCGCAGCATCGCGACCGTGGAAAAGAACCTCTTCGAAGGAGCGGTACTGGTCGTTGCGGTGCTTCTCGTGCTGCTCGGCAACTGGAGGGCGGCGCTCATCGTCTCCGCCGCGATTCCTCTGTCGTTTCTGTTCGCTCTCACCGGGATGAGGTATTTCGGAATCTCGGGCAACCTGATGAGCCTCGGCGCCGTGGACTTCGGCCTCATCATCGACGGCGCCGTCGTCATCGTGGAGAACATCGTCCGTCGCCTCGGATTGCGACAGCACGAGCTGGGTCGCGCGCTGACCGCGCAGGAGCGCACCGACACCGTGCTCGACGCCAGCAAGCAGGTCGGCAGCCCGATGTTCTTCGGCGTCGTCATCATCACGGTGGTGTACATCCCCATCCTCGCCCTGACGGGGATCGAAGGAAAGATGTTCCATCCGATGGCGTTGACCGTGATGCTGGCTCTCGGGGGCGCGCTCGTCCTCGCCCTCACGCTCATGCCGGCGTTGTGCTCGAGCCTGCTACGCGGGACCATCCGTGAAGGCGACAACTGGATCGTCCGATTCGCCAAGCGCCTCTATGAGCCGACGCTCGACGTCGCCCTACGAAACCGCTGGGCGGTCGTCGCCTCCGCAGTCCTCCTCTTCGCGGCCTCCCTTTGGCTCTTCACGCACCTCGGTGCGGAGTTCGTCCCCAAGCTGGACGAAGGCTCGATCACCGCGATGCTGTACAAGCCGGTTGGCATGAGCATGGACGAATCGCTGCGCACGGACATCGAGGTCGAGCAACGCCTGCGCGATGATTATCCAGAGATCACCAGGATCTTCTCGCGCATCGGCACCAGCGCGATCGCCTCCGATCCGATGCCGCCCAACGAGAGCGACGTGTACATCTTCTACAAGCCGATCGCGGAGTGGCCGAAAACACCGGGCCGCCCGACGAACAAGGCCGAGCTGCGCGAGCAGGTCGAGGCGACGCTCAAGACGATCAACCCCGACTACGACCTGCTGTTCGCTCAACCCATCGAGATGCGCTTCAACGAGATGCTCGAAGGCACCAAGGCCGAGCTCGCCGTGAAGATCTTCGGGACCGACTACGACGTGCTCGAGCCGCTCGCCGGACGGATCAAAGGCATCCTGGAGGCGACACCCGGGGCCGCCCAGGTCGAATACGAGACGGAGGGGCGCACGCCGCAACTGCAGATCGACGTGAGGCGCGACATGCTCCTGCGCTACAACCTGCAGGCCGGCGAGGTCAACAAGGCGGTCAATGCCGCGCTGGCGGGCCAGGCGGTCGGGCAGCTCGTGGAGGGGAATCGGCGATTCGACATCGTGGTGAGGATGCCCGAGGACCTTCGGGCCGACGACGCGGAGATTCAGAAGCTTCCGCTCCGCGTGGGCGATACCGGCCTGCTGCCGCTCGGCAAGGTCGTCCAGTTCAAGACGCTGGAGAGCGTCGAGCCGATTCAACGTGAGAGCGGACAACGCCGTGCGGCGCTGATGGTGAATCTGGCCACACGCGACATCGAAGGCTACGTGCGCGCGGCCGAGCAGCGAATTCGTGCCGAGGTCGAGCTGCCCGAAGGCTACATCGTGGAGTTCGGTGGGCAGTTCGAGAATCTGCAGGACGCCCGGGCCCGCCTCGCGGTCGTCGTGCCTTCGGCGCTCACACTCATCTTCATTCTCATTTTTCTGGCGTTCCGGTCGCTGCGGCAGGCGCTCCTGGTCTATTCCGGAGTCCCGCTCGCCGTCACCGGCGGGATCGCCGCGCTGTGGCTGCGCGGGATGCCGTTCAGCATCACGGCCGCGGTCGGGTTCATCGCGCTGACGGGGGTCGCCGTGCTCAACGGCATGGTGCTCGTGAGCTATTTCAACGAGCTGCGCGATCAGGGGAAGTCCGTGCGCGACGCCGTGCTCGAAGGGTCGCTCACGCGATTGCGCCCCGTGATGATGACTGCGGCGGTCGCCAGCTTGGGCTTCGTGCCGATGGCCATCGCAACCGGCGCAGGCGCGGAGGTTCAGCGCCCGCTCGCCACCGTCGTGATCGGCGGTGTTCTCAGCTCCACGTTCCTCACCCTCGTCGTGCTCCCGGTTCTTTATGCTTGGGCGGAGCGCGAGACGGGCTCACGGAAGGGGTGAGATGGCGCCTCGTGGACGCCTGACCGGCGTTGCCTGTGCGATCGGCGCCGCTGCGCTCTTTGGCGCGAGCACTCCTTTCGCCAAGCGGCTTCTTCCGTCGGTCGGGCCCGTGCTGATGGCCGGTCTGCTCTACCTCGGTTCAGGCTTCGGCCTGGCCGTATTTCGAATGGCGCGCGGGAAGGCGAACAAGGAAGCGCGCCTGGCGCGCGGTGACCTGCCTTGGCTCGTTGCAGCGATCGCTTGTGGCGGCGTGATCGGGCCCATCCTCCTGATGGCCGGATTGTCGAAGACGCCCGCGTCCAGCGCGTCCCTGCTGCTCAACCTCGAAGGCGTCTTCACGGTGCTGCTGGCGTGGTTCGTATTCAAGGAGAACTTCGATCGCCGCATCGCTCTGGGAATGGCTCTGATCTCGATGGGGGCTTTCACGCTCTCGTGGCTGGGCCGTCCCGAGCTCGGTGTGCCCTGGAGCGGACTCGCGATTGCCGGGGCCTGCTTGGCTTGGGCAGCGGACAACAACTTCACGCGCCACGTGTCCGCGGCCGACCCTGTGCAGATTGCGATGCTGAAAGGGCTCATCGCGGGCGCCGCGAGCACGTGTCTCGCGCTGACGCTCGGCGCCACGCTGCCGCCAGCGGGACGGTTCGTGGCGATTGCTGCGGTTGGATTCGTGGGTTACGGCGTGAGTCTCGTCCTCTTCGTTCTGGCGCTTCGCCATTTGGGCACGGCCCGAACCGGGGCGTATTTCTCGCTTGCGCCGTTCATCGGCGCCGTGACGTCGATCCTCTGGTTGGGGGAATCCCTCACCGCGAGCATTCTCGTCTCATCGGCGCTCATGGCAGCGGGCGTGTGGCTCCATCTGACCGAACACCACGAGCACGACCACACGCACGAGGCCGTCGAGCACGAGCATCTTCACCACCACGACACGCATCACCAGCACGCGCACGGCCCGAGCGATCCCGGCGGTGAGCCGCACAGCCACCGACATCGGCACGAGCCGTTGACACACCGCCACCCGCACTACCCGGACGTTCACCACCGTCACGAGCACTAGGTGGCGGCGGATCCAGTTCGCGATCTGCCCATCGACGAACGGAGGCGTTTTCCCGGCCGCCTCGAGTCTTGCTCTCTCGCGAGCATGCCATTCGGCGGCAGCGCGGTGCTGCTGCTACTCGTGGCGTAGCGCGACCATCGGGTCCACTCCCGCGGCGCGCGCCGCGGGGATCAGGCAGGCCGAAAGCGAGATCGCCCCCAGCAGGAGAACAGCGCTTCCCAGCGCGATCGGATCGAACGGGCTGATCTCGAACAGCAACGACGACGTGAGCGACAGCAGGACCAGCGACGCGGCCGTGCCGAGCGCGAGCCCGATGCCCACCAGCGTCATCCCCTGCCGCACCACCATCCGAATCACGTCGCGACGCTCGGCGCCAAGCGCCATGCGCACGCCGATCTCCTGGCGGCGCTGACTGACGGCGTAGGAGAGCACGCCGTAGATGCCGACCGCCGCGAGCGCCAGGCCCACGACACCGAAGAATCCCAACAGAACCATCGCGAAGCGCCGCGCCTGCAGCGACGAGCGCACGATCTCCTCGTAGGTGCGCACGGAGTACAGCGGGAGGCCGGGGTCCACCGCACGCACGGCGGAAGACAAGGCCGAGGTGAGCCTTTCGGGCGATTCACCGCCCCGCAGCACGATCGCCACCGAGCGCGTGGCCGCCTGGGCCATGGGCAGATAGACCGCGCGCACCTCGCTGCGGTCGAGCCCCTGGTGCTTGACGTCGCCCACGACACCGACGATCTCGATCCACAGCGGTTTTCCCTGATCGTCGTTCGCGAACGCGATGCGCTTGCCGGGTGCGTCTTCGCCATGGAGCACCTCGCGCACGAACGTTTCGTTGACGACCGCGACCTGCGGCGACTGCAAGCCGTCGCGCGCGTCCGGAAGGCGGCCGGCGCGCAGGGGAATGCGCAGGAGCGCGAAGTGCTCGGTGGATACGATGCGGAAATTCGCATCGGGCGCGTCGCCGGGGGCCGGCGCCGGCACGCCGTCGATCGATAAGGCCCAGAAGGGGCCGCCGCCGGCGATCGGAAGCACGTTCGCGAAGCTGACCCCCGTGACTCCGGGCAGGCCACGGAGCCGCTCTTCGAGACGCGTGAAGAATTCCAGGATCTGCGGGTCTTCCGCATAGCGCGCCGCGGGCAGAGAGATGCGCGCCGTGAGTGCGTGCCCCGCTTCGAATCCAGGCGCGACGCGGCTCGCGTGCGCAAAGGAGCGCACGGAGAGACCGGTGCCCACGAGCAGGACGAGCGCCAAACCGAGCTGCGCGACGACGAGCAGGCCCCGCATCCTGCCTCGCAGATCTCCCGCGATGCCGCGCCCGCCTTCCTGCAGCGCGCTCTGCGGTGCTGCGCGCACGGCTTGGAGCGCCGGTGCCAGCCCGAACAGGATGCCGGTCAGGATCGCGACGCCGAGCGTGAACGCCAAGACGCGCACATCGAGCGCCGCCTCGTCCAAGCGCGGGATCGCGACCGGGCTCAGGCGCAGGAGCGCCTCCTTTCCCCAGATCGCGATCAGCAACCCCGCGGCCCCGCCCAGCAGCGCCAACACCGTGCTCTCCACGAGCATCTGGCGCACGAGCCCCGCGCGCCCGGCGCCGAGCGCCGCCCGAATCGCGAGGTCGCGCTGGCGCGCGGTCGCGCGCGCGAGCAGCAGATTCGCGACGTTCGCGCACGCGATCAGGAGCACGCAACCCACCGCCGCGAACAGCAGGCCGAGCGCCAGGCGGTACTCACCGACCACGTCCTCGAGCATCGGGACGACGCGAACGGTCCACGTGGCATTGGAATTCGGGTACTGCTGCTCCAGCCGGCTCGCGATCCCCTTCATCTCCGCCTGCGCCGCCTCGGTCGACACGCCCCGCGCGAGCCGTCCCACGACGACGTACGCGTCGTTGCGGCGGCCGGTCGTGGCGGGATCGGTGGCGATGGGCACGTACACGGCCGCATCGCCCAGCGGCAGGCGGAAGGACTCGGGCATCACGCCGACGATGGTGTGCGGCTCGTCGTTGACCCCGACCGACTTGCCGATGATCGCCGCATCCCCCGCGAAGCGGCGCTGCCAGAGCCCGTGGCTCAGGATCACCACCTTCGCGGCCCCGGGGCGGTCTTCTTCGGCCTGGAAGCCTCGGCCGAGAGCGGGCGGCACGCGCAGCACGCTCAGAAAATCGTGCGTGACGCGCGCGCCGACCACCCGCTCCGGCTCGCCGTCGCCCGTGACGTTCGCGTTGATGAAGCGTGCCGCGGCCATGCCATCGAAGGACCGGCTCTGCGCCTTCCAGTCGGTGTAATCCGGAAGCGAGGCTTCTTCCTTCGGGATATTGGGCGTCGTGCCCCACAGCAGAACGAGCCGCTCCGGATCGGGGTACGCGAGAGGCCGGAGGAAGACCGCGTTCACGACGCTGAACAGGGCGCTGTTCGCGCCGATGCCGAGTGCCAGTGTCAGGATCGCGACGATGGTGAAGCCGGGGCTGCGGCGCATGACGCGGAAAGCGAGTCGGATGTCTCGGATCAGGCTGTTCATGCGGCGGGACGATTCCAATCCTCGTGCCAGCGTCAAACGGCGTCAGCGCCAGCCCCATGCCCGAGATCTTGTCCGTTCGTGGGACCGCGAGTCTCGAAATCGGTCTGCCGGAGGCTGGGCTCGAACCAGCACTCCCTTGCGGGAAGGGGATTTTAAGACTGGAAAGAAGAGGCGACCGGTCAACGTTTTGTTGAGCTGTTGCCTTTTCTCATTCCGAGGGTTACGGGCAGCGACCGTATTTTACGAGCGTTATGGACACCCAGGTGGACAACGGACGACCGCCTAATTGCGGTCGATGGCTACTGATCACTTGCGGGGATCCCCTGTCGAACTCTGGAAGTCGCGGATGTACTCCTCGTTCGCCACGCGGACGTGCGTTGATGCTAGGAGTCGAGGTACCGATCGACGAACTGTCGTGGGGTCAGGACCGTGACGCCGGCATAACCAGATGCACGAAGGAGCGCACGATCACCGCTCACGACAGCGTCTGCCCCGCACGCTACGGCACACTCGAGGAACTTGATGTCCTTCGGATCAGTGCATGCGTCGACGGGAAGATGCGCGGGTACCACGAGCAGTGCGTTCGAAACGACGCGATCAAGCACGGGCTCGAGTTCGAAATCGGGGAATTTCTCGCCGATGCGAATCGCCACCTCGCGATACTCCTCGAGCATGTTCGTCGACACGACAAGCTCGAATTCATCGTCGATCCATGCAGCGAGGATTCTGGACGGGGGACCAGAGAAGAAGATCGCCGAGATGAGGACGTTCGTGTCGAGAACGACCTTCATCGCCCGCGGCGGACGCGGCGAACCGCCTCACCGATATCGGAGGGCTTCATTCCAGCGCGGCGGGCCTGTGAACGGACCTTACCGATCATCTCCCGCAACTCGCTCTTGGCGGGAACACCGATTCGTTTCAGAACGACCGTATCGCCATCACCCATGACGACGAACTGCGCACCTACCTCAAGGCCGAGGGCCTTGCGGACATCCTCTGGAATGACCACCTGGCCCTTCGAGGACATCCGTGTCGTTGCGACCACGCCCATGATTCGTCCCTCCGTCTTACCGGTAAGAACGTACCGCGGTGCACCCTGATCGGCAAGTGGCCGGGAGCCCGGGTCTGGTGCCGGAGGCTGGGCTCGAACCAGCACTCCCTTGCGGGAAGGGGATTTTAAGTCCCCTGCGTCTGCCATTCCGCCACTCCGGCGTGCGGGTGGAGTCTATCTCGACGCAATGAGTTAGCGCCGTCGTCGACGATGCGCGACCACAGGGCCCGCCTTCCAACGAGCGCGAGCCCTGGGGTATACATCGCATGTGGAGAAGATCGGGCCCTACCGGATCGTTTCGCGTCTGGGCAGCGGCGGAATGGGAGAGGTGTATCGGGCGCACGACGACCGTCTCGGCCGGGACGTCGCGATCAAAGTGCTGCCTCCGAAGCTCGCGGACGATCCTGACCGCATCGCGCGGTTCCGTCGCGAGGCCCGCCTGGCCGCTTCTTTCAACCATCCGAACATCGCGGCGATCTACGGATTCGAAGACATCGACGACACGCACTTCCTCGTCATGGAGCTCGTCGAGGGTCACTCGCTCGCGGATCGTCTGCAGTCCGGTCCGATGCCGATCGACGAGACCCTAACCGTTGCGGCGCAGATCGCCGAGGGTCTGGAGGCGGCCCACGAGAGAGGTATCGTTCACAGGGACCTCAAGCCTTCGAACGTCATGCTCCTTCCCGACGGAAAGGTGAAGATCCTCGACTTCGGACTGGCGAAGGCCCTCGACGCCGAGCCGCCGATCCTGGACGTCGATCACTCCCCGACGGTCAGCGTGCAGCACACCACACCCGGGACGGTGATCGGCACCGTGCCCTACATGAGCCCCGAGCAGGCGCGCGGACGGCCAGTCGACCGGCGCACCGACATCTGGTCGCTCGGGTGCGTGCTGTACGAGTGCCTCACCGGCCGGCGCGCGTTCGACGGAGAGACGGCGACGGACGTGCTCGCGAAGATCCTCGAGCGGGACCCGAGCTGGGAGGCTCTTCCTGCCCGCACCCCTGCGCGTGTGCGCGAGCTCGTCGAGCGGTGCCTGGAGAAAGACCCGAGACGCCGCATCCGCGATAGCGGCGACGTACGGATCGAGCTCGAGCGGGCTCGCGATGCTCGCGAATGGAGCTCCTCCGGAGCCGTGGCCGCCGCGCGGCCCGCGTCGTGGCGCTCACGCGGATACCTTCTCTGGGGCATCGCCGGTCTCGCGGTCGGGATCGCGGTCATGGCGGTCACCATGAGCACGTTCTTTCGGCTACCAGGCGCGGGACAGGGCGCTCGACCGCGCGGGGCGTCCACGCTCTCTCTGAAGGTCGACGTGACCGATCCGGCCATCCCCGCTCAGCCGGCGCTCGATTACTCGAGCGTGGCGATTTCCGCCGACGGCATGACGATCGCTTACTTCGGAAAGGTGCACGAAAAGGATATCGGCTGGTCGATCTGCCTTCGCCGTGCCGACGAGGTCCGTGCGATCCGGTGTGTGGAAACCCCCGACGCTACGGACCCGTTCTTCTCGCCAGACGGAACGTGGATGGGGTTTTCGACCCGACGCGGTGTCTACAAGGTTTCGCTCGCCGGAGGGCCGCCGACCCTCGTCGCCGAGAGCGTGAGCCTGGGAGGGACAAAGGGAGCCGCGTGGACGGAGAGGGGAATCGTGTTCTCTTCGGCGGCGAAGTCCGGCCTGATGGTCGTGAAGGAACACGGGGGCACGGTCGAGACCCTGACCGTGCCCGATGTTTCGAAAGGAGAGGTGTCCCATCGGTGGCCGTGGGCCCTGCCCGACGGACGGCACCTCCTCTTCACCGTCAAGAAGGAAGGGATCACGTCCTTCGACCAAGGGGAGATCGCCCTCCTCGATCTGGACACGAAGTCCTGGAAGACGCTGCTCCGCGGCGGGTCGTTCGCCAGGTACCTGCCCACCGGCCACATCGTCTACGCGCGAGACGGAGCGATTCTCGCCGTGCCCTTCGATCTCCGCTCCGAAGAGGTCCGAGGGACGCCGGTGAAGGTGCTCGCCGGCGTCATGACCGAGCCGGGGAGCGGGGCCGCGCAGTTCGCCGTCGCTTCCGAGGCGGGGGCGCTCGTCTTCGTCCCCGGAGGACCGGACATCCAGCGCAATGAGCTGGTCTGGCTCGACCGGCGAGGGAACGTCACGCCCGTCGGAGCTCCGCTCGAGCCCTATTTTTGGCCGTTCCTCTCCCCCGACGGGACGCGCGTCGCGGCGACGGTGTTCGGAGCGACCGACACTGTCGTCGTCTACGACTTGGCCCGTGGCTCCTCGGTGCGTGCCAAGACAGTGGGAAACTGCCAGCTCCGCGGCTGGTATCCCGATGGGCGCCGGCTGCTCGTCGCGTCCGACGCAGAAGGCGGCGGGACGATGCGCCTGTACGAGACCCCCGCGGATGGGACCGGGACGGCGCGTCGTGTAGGGACGGACGACGTCTACGGCGCGGCAGCATGGGTCTTCCCGGCCGCCGGCGGGGTCGGGATCGTCCATCTCGCCGAGGACGGCCTCTACTTCACGAGGATCGAAGGCGAGCCGCTGCGGCGTCGGATCACCGAGTTCGGCGAGGTCACGCCGGCCTCCCCTTCGGTGTCTCCCGACGGTCGATGGATCGCGTACGAAGCGGAGGTGTCGGGCGTCAGGGACGTGTACGTCCGACCCTTTCCGACCGGCGACGGCAGATGGCAGATCTCGCGCGGCGGCGGCCAAGGCGCTCGATGGTCTCCTCGTGGGGACGAATTGATCTACCGCCGCGATGCCGGCGGGGAGAGCCGGCTCGTGTCGGTTCGCATGTCCACGTCGGCCACCGGGATCGCGGCCGATCCAGCGAAGGATCTCGTGAAGATTCCCGACGACCTGGCAGAGCTGGACGCGATCGGGGTCGACGGCGAGCGCTTCCTCAGGGTACGACGCGTGGCGCCCCAGTTCGCCGGCGACCGCGTCGTCGAGATCCTTAATTGGTTCGCGGAGGTCGAGGCAAAGGCACCGTCGAGATGAAACGGGCCTTCCCGTCGCTGTGGCCGCGGCTCGGCTACGCCAGGATCCGCCTCAGCTCGAGGAGGTCGTTCTTGGCCACGTAAGCGTGCGCCCCGGCCCGCTGCGCTGCCCGACGGAGGTCATCCTGGTCGTGCGCGCTGACGACCACCACGCGGGCCTCGGGATGCGCGGCCCTGAGCGCCGCCGTCGCCGTCAGACCGTCCACCCGCTCCATCCGCAGGTCCATCAGGACCCAGTCCGGATCGAAGGCCTCGAACCGCGCCAGGACCTCGTCCCCGTCCGCGCACTCCGCCACGACGGGGGACAGGTCCTCGAGGACATCGCGAATCGTCCGGCGCATGGCCTCGTTGTCGTCGACGATGAGGACGCGCATCGAGAAGATGGTGGCGCCGATCGCGCGTTCCGGCCATGGGGGGAATCCGCGGACTTCCACACGTGCGCGAACGCACGGGTGGTCAGACGAGCTGATCGCGGTGCTGGACGGCGAACTTCGTCAGGGCATGGCTGCCGCTGAGGCCGAGCTTTCCGGCGATCGCGGTCCTGTGGTTCTCCACCGTGCGGTAGTGGATGTCGAGCTCCTTGGCGATCTCCTTGCTCGTCTTGAACTCGGCGATGAGCCGGAGTACGCGCTTTTCAGCAGGGGTGAGGCGGGACAACCCGTCGAAGAGCGGGCGCGCGGGCTCGGTCGAAGCGTGGGGATTGAGGAGGGTCGCCGACAGCTCGGAGCTGATGTAGGGACGACCAGCGAGCACCGCCCGAATGGCGTCGACGATGTCGAGCATCGCGCCCTCCTTGACCACGTACGCGTTCACTCCCAGCTCGAAGGCGGTTCGGAGGAAATCCTCCCGTCCGTGCATGGTCATCAGGACGAAGGCAGGCTTCTCCGGGTCGTCCTT